>VYLK01000120.1_pt1 | contig 37841 bp, 35 predicted proteins | sample 5114321 | NCBI WGS metagenome assembly VYLK01 (sample SAMN12291792, study PRJNA351875) | freshwater metagenome | isolation source: freshwater lake | place: USA: Michigan, MSU2 Lake | collected 2011-08-16
AACTAATAAAACGGAGAGGCTATGGCTTTAGAAACTTTCGGAATTTTTGGGTTAGAAGTATGTTATCTTGGCATCTTGTCTGTTGATTTAGCATAAAGAGTAACGAAGAGCCAAAAACCTAAAAGTCCGCTGGTTTTGTAAATGCGGGAAGTATCACGAAATTGTGTTTGAATCAGGTTTTCTAAACGCTGTTTTAGTTGGGCTGAGTACCAGGTTTCATCAATGCGGTTAAAAACATAAAAAACTCGATCACGAATACCAGCATTAGAGCGAATTTTTTCGAGTAATTCCGTTTCTTCTGTGGCTAATTCTCCCGCAGAAGCAGCCTTTAAAACACAAACCACTGCCGAAGTATCAGGATGCTCTATTTTACGATAGGCTAAGGCGGCATCTTTTTTGACTGGGGCATCAATACCGGGCAAATCTACCAAAACGTTACCATCTTTAAGGAGAGGATGATGACAGTAATATTCTAGACGTTTTAAGACGGCACTATTACTACCACGACGGGCAAAACTAGCGGCTTCTGCTAAATTAGAAAAGTGAAATTGTTCCATGGAATAGGTGGCATTATGCAGCGTATGGATCCGCTCACGATTTTGGGTAAATCCTTCAATTAATAATTTTAAACCCTGAGCTTGTTTAGCTCGCTCGGATTTGCCTTCTCCCCCTTCCTGTTCGATAATTTTTTGACAGTATTGGTTTAACTGACTACAGTATTCCGGGGAATTAATGTTACTGGGATTGGTTAATTGCAGATTTTGACAGACGGTATCGACTAAAGTACGAATTTCTACTTCGCTGAGAAAGGTTAAAACCACTCTTTCCTCATCAGCTTCTGCGTACTCAATATAACATTCTGTACCCGTTGCGTGTCCTTCGGCACTATACAGCAATTCTCGCTCTAAAAGTGCATTGATTAACATCGATTTCCCAGCACTAAAAGCACCAGCGAAAACGATTTCAAATTTGGGAGAAATGGCTTTTTGTAGGGCAATTTCTATCTTGCTGGTATCCTGTTGATTGCGGAGAGAGGATTCGCCTTTGAGTAGTTCAATTATACTGTTAACATTACCAGCCAGATTACTGCATTGGGGTAAAAGTTCAGTCATGGTAAAACCCAGATCTAGAAGAACAGTGCTATTGTTCCCCAGATTATAACAAAATTCACTGACTAGATGTCAGATCTTTGGTCAGCGATTTAAGTAATCAAGGACAAAGTCATCGTCTTCAATCTAGAATCAGGATTGATTAAGTAGTTGGACAAAAGTAAAGTTAACTGTGGAGTCAGGAGTCAGTAGTCAGTAAGAATTGCGGCAATTTACATTTCTTAAGATAGACAACAGAATTTATGTCCGACTACTTATAATCAATTTAGTACATACCGATTTCCGAGAACCTCCTTAGGTAAAAATTCTCTCCTGACTTTAAAGAGGGTGTGGGGTGTGGGGTGTAGGAAAGGAAACCTCTTTCATCTGTGGGGGTGAAAACTTTTTGATCAGGACTGACTCCTCCTGAATTCTAGGATAATGATAATTATGTGGACAAAAATGGCAATAGATAAATTGAGATTAAAAAAAATTCAGCCCATGAAACAGTTAGGATTTTTATTAGGGACAGTTTTTCTTTTGGGGGGTTGTCATTCCCTGAATGTTATCCAAAATCGTCCCCAACCTTTGCCCCAAGATCAATATATTCAAGTCTATTTTAATTATAATCAGTCCCAGGGTTCAAATTATACCGATCCCTATCGCCAAATTAATCGCCCAGGGGATAATTTAGAACAGGTTATTATTGATAAGATAAACTCCGCAAAAAGTTCGATCGATCTAGCAGTGCAAGAGTTACGTTTACCCGCCATCGCTCAAGCTTTAGTTGCTCGTCAGCAGCAGGGAATTAAAGTTAGGGTTATCCTCGAAAATATTTACAATAAACCTATTCATAGTTTAGCCAAAAACCGAGAAAAATCAAGCGATCGAGAACAGGAACGTTATCAAAACCTTGTTGATTTAGTTGATATAAATCGAGATGGTAAATTAAGTGCAGAGGAAATCGCCCAAAGAGATGCAATTACTATCCTCAAAAAAGCTGGTATTCCCCTAATTGATGATAGTGCAGATCGCTCAAAAGGTAGTGGTTTAATGCACCATAAATTCATGGTTATTGATAATTACACTACTTTAATCAGTTCAGCTAACTATACCTTAAGTGATATTCATGGAGACTTTTCTAATCCCAAAACTGTCGGGAATGCCAATCACTTATTAGTCATTACTAATCCCCCACTAGCTAGAGTTTTTCAAAAAGAATTTAATCTGATGTGGGGAAGGGAAGATCAACCTAGATTTGGCTTAGATAAACCCCACAGAAAACCGCAAACAATTACTATCGGTAGTAGTAGTCTGACGGTCAAATTTTCCCCCGATTCTACCGCTTATCCTTGGGCAATTACTAGCAATGGTTTGATCGGTGAAACTTTAAATAAAGCTAAAAAATCCGTTAATTTAGCCCTGTTTGTCTTTACGGAACAGCCTTTAGCTAATATTCTCGCCCAACGACATCAAAAAGGGACAGAAATTAAAGCTTTAATTGATCCTAGTTTTGCCTTCCGATACTATAGCGAAGGATTAGATTTATTAGGAGTTGCTCTCAGTAATAAATGTCGTTATGAACCAGATAATCAGCCTTGGCAAAACCCAATTAATACCCTAGGAGTTCCCGATCTAGCCCGGGGAGATAAATTACACCATAAATTCGGTTTAATCGATGATAAAATTGTGATCACTGGTTCTCATAATTGGTCAAGAGCCGCTAACCATCAAAACGATGAAGCTTTAGTTATTATCAATAATCCCACCGTTGCTGCTCATTTTGATCGAGAATTTCAATATCTTTACCGTACCGCTAAATTAGGACTGCCGGAAACTATTAAAAATCGGATCGAACAGGATAGAAAAAACTGTCCCCAATCTGTAACAATTAAAAGCGATCGCTTAATTAATTTAAACACTGCCACAAAAGAGGAACTAGATACTTTACCCGGTATCAGTGGCAAATTAGCTGAAAAAATTATCGCAGCCCGGCAAGAAAAACCCTTTACTTCCCTAGAAGATTTGGATCGAGTATCGGGAATCGGTAAGGGAAAAATTAACAAGCTCAAAGGCAAAGTTAGCTGGTAATGATTGCCTCGTCTGTATTTTTTGCCCCGGGTGCATCTCATTTTTGTAAATCTACTCAGTTGAGATTTTTAAAGGGAAAATCTCCTCTAAAGTTGGGGGTTATTTGCGATTTTTTCTCTCAATCCAAGCTTTTGGGGGGTTCTACCCCCCAAACCCCCCGTTGGGTGCGTGGCGCCGCCCCCAAACCCCCCGCGCATTAGCTTTTCGGTGGGATGCTTACACGCAGCTGCTGACATATCTGTAATAATTTAAGAGTCACTGATAATTGCTGATTGTCGGTATTTCTGCATAAGTGAGATGCACCCGCTACCACAGACAAAAAAGGGTTATTTTAACGGATCTGGAATAGTATCGGAAGGAGCCTCAAACTGTCCGGTAATAACGTATTCTAGACGCAATTTTAGCCAAGTAATAAACTGTTGGTTGAGAGAAACAATCGCCGCTGCTGGTTGGGGAGTTTTCTTTTTGATATCGGCAAAAGCGGGGGTATCTAAAAAAGCTGGATTGGCAATTAACCAAAAATCAATTTCTTGACCTTTTTCTTGATAATTCCTGATTCTTTCCTTCAAAACTTCCTTTTCGATCGCTTCTTCTTCTAAAAACTTTTGACTGGCTACCAAATAATAATAAGTTGTCATCATCTTTCCTTTAATTTTTCACTGTAATTGTTCCCTAGTCAGGAGATTAGCTGATAGCTGATAGCCTTTACAATTGCCCACGCATAGCCAATTTCATTTCCCTAACAGCCCGTTCCAACCCAACTAAAACCGCACGACTGATAATTGTGTGACCAATGTTCAATTCTTCCATATTGGGCAAACAGGCGACGGCATAAACATTCCAATAGGTCAAACCGTGACCGGCATTCACCCGCAACCCCAGAGAGGAAGCGTATTCACAACCTTCTTTAAGAATTGTTAATGCTGCTTGACAATCGCTCTCCTGTTGTGCTTCGGCGTATTGACCGGTATGGAGTTCAATAAATTTCGCCCCCGTATTAGCGGCCGCTTGAATTTGGGCAAAATCGGCATCAATAAACCAACTAACGGGAATATTAGCAGATTGCAGGCGCTCGACAACCCGACAAAAACGGTCAAAATTGCCCAGCATATCGATCCCCCCTTCCGTGGTCACTTCCTCGCGCTTTTCGGGGACAAGGGTGACATAATCGGGTTTAATATCGAGAGCAATGGCGATCATTTCCTCCGTCGGGGCCATTTCCAGATTCAGATGAGTCCGCACCGTTTGCCGGAGAATCCGCACATCGCGATCCTGGATATGACGACGATCCTCGCGCAAGTGAACGGTAATACCATCAGCACCGCCGATTTCAGCCAAAACCGCCGCCGCCACGGGATCTGGTTCCACGGTACGGCGAGCTTGGCGAATTGTGGCCACATGGTCTATATTGACACCCAAAGTCAGCAAAGTTGAACCTCCTTGTTTGTTAGTCCAACTTTCCATCTTACCATTGCGGTCAAAAGCGATTACATACTGGGGATATTTAAACCACTGGTCAGTTCTTCCATTTTGGCGCGCATGGTTTCCGTGGAGGCACTATAGGCGACTTTCATGGCTTCTAGAATAGACTCAGCCACAATCTCCAGATCTTGGGAGAGGAGAGCAGGATCGATTTCAATACCCCGGGGTTCTTGGTTGCCACTGAGATAGACTGTCACGAAGCCATTTTCACTCTGGCCGGAAATTTCCATATTTTCCAGTTCTTCTTGCAGAACTTTGGCCCCTTGTTGCACCTGTTGCGCTTTTTGGAAAGCGTCTTGTAATTCTTTAATCTTACCGAGACCGAATCCGAATCCTTGTCCTTGTGCCATGGTGTTTTTTTTGTTTAAGGGGTCATTCAAGGTTTTTATTGTACTGCTTAAGGTGAACCGGGTCAACTTTTTGCCCTCAAAGGGCCAAAAAGTGATTAATGACAACGATGACTTTCTGACTGGGTTAAGGTTTGCGGGAACTTGTTCTCTCTTAATCCGTCACGGGATGGTCAGAAAGAGACATCCGCAAAATTATCCTAACCACTGAGTCGATTACCTCACGCCATAATAGAATTGTTGCTTTGACGAGGAGAATAGCAATTTTGAACGCCAAAAAAACGGGAATTTTCTTGACAATTGCCCTAAGTTGTGCTTTAGCGGGGAAAGCGGCGATCGCTAATACTTCCCCTTTGGAGGGGACTCGATGGAAACTAAGGGGATGGACAGCCGGAAGTTTGGTGAAAGAAACGGAAATTACTGCTGCTTTCCAGAAAAATATCCTCAGTGGTTCGGCCGGATGCAACCAGTATAATACTGGCTATCAAGTCAATAATGACACGCTTCAGATCAACCAAGCGATCGCTACTACCAAAAAAGCTTGTCCGGAACCGCAGATGAAACAAGAAAATCAATATCTTGCTGCCTTGCAAGGAGTGGAACAATTCCAAGTGACAGCTAAAGGCGATTTACAATTATTTTATCGCACTCCCGAAGGTTTAGGAATACTCACTTTTACCCCCGCACCAACCACCACGCGCACGGAAAGGACAATTTATATCAATTCTAGGAAACAACCCTGTAGCCAAGGCACAACTAAAGACTGTTTACAGATGCGAGAGAAACCAGAGGAAAACTGGAGATTGTTACCTAATACTATCGAGGGATTTGATTATAAACCAGGATTTTTCTATCAAATTAAAGTTAGCGTTGAAACCGTATCCAATCCAGCTACTAATCAAAACTCAGAAACATGGAAGCTATTAGAAGTTATTAGCCAAACCCCAGAAAAAGAGACTCCGCGAGCTTGGTTTGAGCGACCGTTAACTAATTGGAATAAAGCCAAGGCCCCTATACCAAAATCTCCCGTTAAAACCGTGATCGATAACCAGTGTCGTGAACAGGTTCGTCCGGCAATTACTGCCAATGATCAAGCTCTTAATAAAGCAGGATGGTTACTGTACGGGGCCGTGCAAACCTATGGTAAAACTAGCGTTATTTCGGCCATGAGTGGAGTGGATGGAATGTGCCGACCGATGGGTTATCAAGACTTTGTTTTTGTCGATGGTAAATTCGCTGGCACTCTTTCCCCGCGACCGATGGATTCCCGCACTGATGGTGCATCTCAGAGAATTGTTTTACAAAATAGCGATCGAATTATTGTGGTTTTTAATCGCTATAAAGATACGGATCCTCTCTGTTGTCCTTCCCAATTAAGTCGCGTTGTTTATCAAATTGAAACAGTCAGCGGAGTGCCAGTTGTTGTTCCCAAAGAAGCAGAAACAGAAGCAGTGAGAAATTAATTCAGTTATCAGTTATCAGTTATCAGTTATCAGTTATCAGTTATCAGTTATCAGTTATCAGTTATCAGTTATCAGTTATCAGTTATCAGTTATCAGTTATCAGTTATCAGTTATTATCAGTTATCAGTTATCAGTTATCAGTGAGATAGGGATAAAAAGACTGGCAGCTAATAGCTTCCTTTTTATTATACTAAATCTGGTGATTAAAAACTGATTATTTATTTCCCCTTTTGCCTTTTGCCTGTCTTGATATGTAGCCTATACTCAACGGATTTAGTATTATATCTCCCGCAAAAGTGAGTTTTTAATCGCATTTTCCAGAAAAAGATCGCTTTTATACTGCCAGAAAATAATCTATTTCTTTCTGCTTCTCCTGACTCCGAGAATACTGGCTCGGAGACTCCTCACTTAACGGAAGATTTTTAATTTATGCAGCAGGTTTAGTGATTAGGCACTGATACTAGATAAGTAGTTATAGAATTCTAATAACTCCTCATTAGTTAGCAGTAAACGAGACTTTTTGCCATAGGTAGAAATCAGGTATTCCCGACCTTTTTCTGTGGTCCAAGCTAATCGTTTCATCTCCACATCAATTTTAGTTTTAAGCACTGAATAATCGATTTCTTCGGGAATAATAACAACTGGTTCCAGTGCCGGGGGTTCTTCTTCAGTTAAACTCGCTTCTTCTGGCAATTCTGATAATAAGGAGTAATTATCGGTTTCCATGTCTAATAATAAAGGCTCTGGTTCCGGTAAAGGAATATCCTGAACTTGGGGTAATTCCGGTTCAATTTTAGCTGGGGGAATATCCTGAACTTGGGGTAATTCCGGTTCAATTTTAGCTGGGGGAATATCCTGAACTTGGGGTAATTCCGGTTCAATTTTAGCTGGGGGAATATCCTTAACTTGGGGTAATTCCGGTTCAATTTTAGCTTCAGGACGAGGTATTTCAGTGACTTTAGCCGTTTTAGTCGATTTTTTGGCACTAGCGACGGGTTTAGGTAAATCTTCCGGTAGAGAAATATTATTGGGGCTGATTTTTTCCACAAGCTGGAGATCGGGGGTGCTTTCAGCCTCTAAAAGCAGTAAAGCTCGTTCTCTGGCTCTATCTTCGGCGATTTCCACCGTATCTGCCGCAGCTAAACCTGTAACGACCGTTTTTCCCTCAATTTCGATGATCGCTCTCACAATATACTTACCGTGATCGATTTGAACTAACTCGCTAATCAGGGCAACTTGGGGGTAACGTTGGCGTAACTTTTGCAACATGGTGACTTTTTCGAGTTCTTTTGTACTTATAATAAAATACTCTATCGTAATTATGGAAAAATGTAGCAAGTTCTTGCTAGGATCAAAGATTAGATAAAATTTTCAGTCCTAGGATTAGCCTTGCCCATGGTAACAAGATTCTACTAGGCTGAAGCTTCTGCAAGAAAGACGAGCGATCGCAAAAAAGTTTGCCAGTGTTCGCTATTGGCTTATCCTAAGGAAGGATTCGATAATTCTCAAGGTAGGTTCGGGTGTTCGATGCTTGCTTAGTTTACCTTCACTGTCACCTACAGCGATCGCAATTAGCCCGATAGAGACAATCTCTCGAGTCAATGGTTTAAATCAATCTTCTCATTATATAAGTATTTAAACTTAATTGTCCACCATTCCGTCAGTGTCTTGTAAGTAAGGATTATTGTTAGATGGACTTCTCGATCGCCACACTCCTCTCTCATCTCAGTGATGATAAATTAGCTACGGGTAAACTTCTCGAAAAAAAACTAGGCTGCGAAGACGATCCCGAAAGCTGCGAAAAATTGCAAGTGATTCTCGATGCTTTGGAACGTTTGAGAATGGTTGTCAAAGAACGCGGGCGCTATCGTCGTGTGATCGAGGAAAATATCGTAGAAGCAAAGCTGCGCTGTTCCAGTAAAGAATTTTGCTTTGCTATCCAAGATATCGAAGATGCTGATGACATCTACGTCTCGAAAAATCATCTAAGTAACGCTTGGAATGGCGATCGAGTTTTAGTCAAAATCATCCGCGAGGGGACCCGTCGTCGTTCCCCAGAGGGAGAGGTGAGATTAATTCTCGAACGAGCTAATCCTTCGCTTCTAGCGCAAGTAAAACAGGAAAATGAGCAGTTCGTAGCGGTTCCCCTCGATGATCGTCTGAAATTTACCCTTAATCTCCTCGAAAATGGTCAAAATCTCCTAGAAAACATCGATCACCTCGTTCATGTTTCCGTCCTCCGTTATCCCCTAGGAGAAATGCCTCCCATCGGTAAAGTTACTCGCGTTCTCGGTTCCACGGCCGAGGCCGCTGCCGACACGGATATTGTCTCCTGTAAACACGATCTCCCCCATAATTTTCCGCCAGAAGCCCTCGAAATTGCCGATAATTTAGCAGATTTCTTCGATAGTGGCGAAAAAGAACAACTGCGAGATTTAACCCCACTCTTCACCTTTACCATCGAAGATGACACCCCCCTGGATTATCCCCCAATCATTGAAAATGCCTTTTCCTTAGAGAAAATCAACCAAAATCGCTGGCAAGTCGCCATTCATATCAGCGATGTCACCCGTTACATTGAACGGGGCGGATTATTGGATAAAGTTGCCAAAAAACGGGGAACTGCCGTCTATTTAGGCGAAAAAGTGCTGCCATTAGTCCCGGCTGCCCTTGCCAGTCGTTGTTCCCTGTCACCCCAAGAACAGCGCCCCGCTATTTCTATCCTCGTCACCCTCGATGATAAGGGGGAGCTAGTGGAGTACGAAATCACCCGCAGCCTCATCCAAGTGGATCAACATTTTACCTATCAACAGGTACGCGATCTGCTCAGTGAAGAAGATAGCGCAGCTGCCCCCACCGATACCGTTGAAACCCTGAAAGATTTATTTTTCAGCGTTTGCCCCACCCTAAAATCCCAACGTCTGCAGCGGGGTAGTTTTGATATTCAATTAGACAAAATCTCTCCCTACAAAGACGAAGGACGGGGGGGGACTGTTCTCGCTTCTAATAATTTACCGGCCCGTTCTTTACTGACAGAAGTGGCAATTTTAGCTGGCAAAGTTGTCGCTGAACATTTGCAAGCTTTAAACTTACCCTGTATCTACTGCGGACAATCGGAACCGGATTGGGATGAATTGGAGGATTTACTCAAATTGGCCAATAATTTAGGGGCAGAATTAAATTTAACTGCCGAGGAGGAGATTAAACCCAATGACTATCAAAATCTCACCCGCACTTTTTCCGCTTCCTCATCGGTGAAAGTCCTCAATTATCTCCTGCAAGAAACTCTCAAATTAGTTAGATATAGCAGCCATCCTCTGCCCCATTTTGGTTTGGCCTATCCTAGCAATTATACCCACTGTCTCTCCCCCCTACAAAGATATGCCGATCTTTGGGTACAACGGGTGTTAAAACTCCTATTAACCGAGGGGAAAGATCGCCGCAGCAAAATCGTCAAAGTTGGGGTTAATTTGGGCAGTAATAGCTGTCATGGACAGATTCATTGGAATATTCTCCCAAGTCAAATTCAGGAGGAGTTAGAAGAAGAAAGCCATCTAATTGTTTCCCATCTCAATGATCGCTCAAAAATTGCTGAAGATGCCGAAAAAGACCTAGAAGGATTGAAAAAAGCCGAGAAAATGAAAGAAAGAATGGGTCAAGTTTTTCGCGGCTTAATTACCGGTGTACAATCCTATGGTTTCTTCGTGGAAATTTCCGATTTATTAGTGGAAGGGTTGGTCCATGTTTCTTCTCTCAAGGATGATTGGTACGAATATCGCGCTCGTCATAGCTGTTTGGTAGGACGGAAAAATCGCGTTGCCTATCGTCTCGGTGATGAGGTAGAAGTGGAGGTAAAAGATGTAGACTATTATCGTCAGCAAATCGATCTAGTTACGGTTAGCGGTGGCAGTTCAGCAAGTTATGACGACTTAGAAGAAGATTAATTATGAATCAACCAACCACCGAAAAAATCGGGAAAAACCGCTTTATTCTGCCCTTTTTATGCGGTATTTTTCTCTTTTTAACTGGCTGTGTCCGTTACGATGTGGGCATTAATTTTCCCCACCAACACCACGGGGAAATTATTCAACATATCACCCTCGGACAACGTTTAACCAGTCTCAGTCAAACCGAAGCCACTAAATGGTTAAATAGTATCGAACAGAGGGCAAAATTACTTAAGGGGAAAACCGCTCATATTTCCGAACGAGAAATAATTGTCACTATTCCCTTTAGTAATAGTCAGGAATTAGAGGAAAAATTCAATCAATTTTTTGATCCTAGTTCTTCCTTTAAAATCACAAATTCCCCTAATACCGATGATATAAAGTTACTGCAACTGGATTCAAAACTGGCAGTGACAGAACAAGATTGGTTCTTTTTGAACCAGAAAAACTTAAAATTAACCGTTGATTTGCGGGCTTTGGGTGTACTTTCCGAACAGGGAAATATTATCATTAGCCCCGGTTCCTTAGTTGATATCGACTTCGCTTTAAAGACTTCCTTCGCTGGTCAAAATATTGAAGATGACTCAGGATTAAATCCCCCAGTAGAAAAAGTTGACAATCAGTTAATTTGGCATTTAAAACCGGGAGAAATTAACACCATTACGGCGGCTTTTTGGGTTCCTAACTATTTAGGTATCGGCACAATAATTATTGTTTTAATAACAGTTTTTGCCTATTACTTGAAATATAAACGCTTGCCCGGTGTATCCCCATCGACTTAAATTGAGAGGGCAACTAAGTAGTTACTGTTAAAAACTGTCAGACACCCCCCTTATCAAGGGGGGATTAAGGGGGAATCAACACCCCCCTTATCAAGGGGGGATTAAGGGGGGATCCATCTTCAATTTAATTATAACCAGTTACTTATTGACCAAAATTTAATGATCAATGGGGTAAAAATTAGCCAACTCTAAAACTGATCTAAAAATTGGCCAACAATAGGGAAAATTTTGGCTAGGATCAAATCATAGTCATAATTGAGACTAGACGAGTTTCCCTTTTTTTACTTTATTACTGGCAATTACAGTTATGGTTAACAATATTCCCTTTTCTATCCCCGAATATAGCCTCGATCGAGATTGTACCACCCTCTCCCGTCACGTCCTGCAGCAACTACAAAGCTTTTCCCCCGACGCACAGGATTTAAGCGCAATTATGAGTCGGATTGCCCTAGCGGGGAAATTAATTGCCCGTCGTCTCAGTAAAGCGGGATTAATGGCGGATGTGCTAGGTTTTACTGGAGAAACCAACGTCCAAGGGGAATCGGTCAAGAAAATGGACGTTTTTGCCAATGAAGTATTTATCTCGGTTTTTAAACAAAGTGGTTTAGTTTGCCGTCTTGCTTCCGAGGAAATGGATAAACCCTATTATATCCCAGAAAACTGTCCCATCGGTCGCTATACCCTACTCTACGACCCGATCGATGGTTCTTCCAATGTGGATATTAACCTAAATGTGGGTTCGATTTTTGCCATCCGTCAACAGGAAGACAATGATTTAGACGGAGAAGCGCGGGATTTACTGCAAAATGGTCGTAAACAAATCGCCGCTGGCTATATTCTCTACGGACCCTCGACTATTTTAGTTTACTCGATCGGTCGCGGTGTTCATGCCTTTGTCCTTGACCCCAGTTTAGGGGAATTTATCCTCGCCCAAGAGAATATTATTATCCCCGACCATGGTCCGATTTATAGTACCAATGAGGGCAATTTTTGGCAGTGGGATGAGGCAATTCGCGACTATACCCGTTATGTCCACCGTCATGATGGTTACACAGCCCGTTACAGTGGGGCATTAGTGGGAGATATCCATCGAATTTTAATGCAGGGAGGCGTTTTTCTCTATCCGGGTACTGTTAAAAATCCCCAGGGAAAATTGCGCTTAATTTATGAAACTGCCCCCCTTGCTTTTTTAATTGAACAGGCAGGAGGTAAAGCTAGTGATGGGGTGACAAATCTTTTAGATATCGTTCCCGATAAATTACACACCCGCACACCTTTAGTGATCGGTAGTGTCGAAGATGTTAAATTGGTGGAGTCTTTTATCGCTGATCGACGTCATCGCGATCGAGTTTAACTTATAGTTTTATTTAGAGATATTGACATGGATTTACAAGATCTGAAGTGGACTAAAAATGTAAAGCGACACGATAATACATGGGCATATCGGGAATATAAGGTTTCTGCTCGCTTCCGACTGGCATGGAAAGACGATGAAGTCAATGCCAATAAACCCGAAAAAGATAGTTTGATACTACTCAGACAGCGAGGGTATGTTACCCATTTAGTAAAAGTTCTCGACTGCAAAGCCCAACGTGAAATTGGCAAGGATGATTATGACATCTATCGAAATGTTGAGGTGCTTTGGGCTATTGATTTTGATAATCCACCTGTATCAGCCAAAGCAGATGCGATGTTTGATTATCCAGAAGTTCTCGACTATCAAGGTGGTAAGGTGATGGAATTGGAGAAGTTACCAACTTTCAGACAGCGTTGGAATGACGATGGCGGTTTGGGAGGATTCCAAACTTACATTCAGAATTTATTGGGGCTGTCAAACAATGACAGAGAAAACAAGTCAGTTTAAGCAAGTTTTAATCTCTTTAAAGCATACGGCCAGAGCAATCCTCTGGCAAATACAAGAATACGAAAATCAAGAAACTAAACCTCTCAATTGGACAGACTTTTATACCTTGAATAAATCCGTGAATCAATGCGTTATCGACGATTTGGCCGTACTAATTGGCAATTTTCGCTGTTTTCCCTGGGGACAATGCGCTGTTTGTCCTCAGAGTCGGTATTTGCCGCAACACTCGATCGCGCCCTAGAATTGGGGATTAATCACCTAGAAACGGCCAGAGGTTACGGTAATAGCGAAGTTTTTCTCGGTCGCTATCTGCAGCGTCAAGGGGTGCGGGAGCGGGTTTATCTGACCACGAAATTAGTCCCCACTCCCGATCGCCAAACTATGGAAAAAGCGATCACCGAATCCCTAGAACGATTACAATTAAATTACCTCGATTGTCTAGCAATTCACGGTATTAACACCCGCGAGCATTTAAACTGGATTAAAGACCCGCAAGGCTGCATGAAAGCCGTTTTTATGGCCCAAGAAGCTGGAAAAATCGGCCATATTGGCTTTTCTACCCATGCACCCCTAGAAATTATTCTGGAGACAATCAATACAGATTTCTTCGCTTTTGTCAATATCCATTACTATTTTTTTTGGCAAAGACAGCAACCAGCGATCACTTTGGCGCAAACAAAGGACATGGGTGTGTTTATTATCTCCCCTGCTGATAAGGGAGGTGGTCTCCACAGACCTCCCAAGAAGCTAGAGGAATTATGCGCCCCTTTTTCACCCCTAGAGCTAAATTATCGTTTTTTATTGAGCGATCCGCGCATTACTACCCTCAGCGTCGGGGCAGCGATACCAGAGGAATTAGAGGCAATTATTAACGTATCCGAACGAGAGCATCCCTTAGATGCGGCAGAAATTGCCGTTTTTAAGCGTTTAGAGGCACATTTAACCGATAAATTGGCCACAGATCTATGTAGCCAATGTTATCAATGTTTACCCTGTCCCGAAAATATTAACATCCCTGAAGTCTTGAGACTGCGGAATCTGGCATTGGCTTACGAAATGACCGATTTTGGCCAGTATCGCTATCGAATGCTGGAAAATGCCGGTCATTGGTTCCCCGGACGCAAGGCGAATAATTGTACTGAATGTGGTGATTGTTTACCTCGCTGCCCGGAAAAATTGCCAATTCCCCAGCTGCTATTTAATACACACGAACTACTTAAAGGACCAGCGCAACGGAGATTGTGGTCATCTTAGGACGAAACCCGAAAAAATTTTTTTTGGGGATCGTCAAAGTGTAAAAACTATCTTAAGATTAACAGGTAAGAGAATTAACTTTCTTGAATTTAAAGAGACAGAAAACAAGAAATAGATTAAGGAGTAAAGGATATGGCACTCGTCCCCATGCGGTTATTGTTGGATCACGCGGCTGAGAACGGATATGGCATCCCCGCTTTTAACGTAAATAATATGGAGCAGATCCAAGCGATCATGCAAGCGGCGGCAGCCACCGACAGCCCCGTTATTCTACAAGCTTCTCGCGGTGCGCGCAAATATGCAGGGGAAAACTTCCTGCGTCACTTGATCACCGCCGCGGTGGAAACCTATCCTCATATCCCCATCGTGATGCACCAAGATCACGGTAATGAACCCGCCACCTGCTACTCGGCTATCCGTAACGGTTTCACCAGTGTCATGATGGATGGTTCCTTAGAAGCGGATGCTAAAACTCCCGCCACCTACGAGTACAACGTTAACGTTACTGCTGAAGTAGTAAAAGTTGCCCACTCGATCGGTGCTAGTGTGGAAGGAGAACTCGGTTGTTTAGGTTCCCTAGAAACCGGTAAAGGAGAAGCGGAAGACGGTCACGGTTTTGAGGGAGAATTAGATCACTCGATGCTGTTAACCGATCCCGATGAAGCGGTGGATTTCGTCGAAAGAACCCAAGTAGATGCTTTAGCAGTAGCCATTGGTACTAGCCACGGCGCTTACAAATTTACCCGCAAACCCACCGGCGAAATTCTCGCTATTAGCCGTATTGAAGAAATTCATAACCGCTTACCCAATACTCACTTGGTTATGCACGGTTCTTCCTCGGTTCCTGAAGATCTCCTCGAATTAATCAACCAATTCGGTGGCGCTATCCCTGAAACCTACGGTGTTCCCGTGGAAGAAATCCAAAAAGGCATCAAGAGTGGTGTGCGTAAAATCAATATCGACACCGACTGCCGTTTAGCCATTACCGCCGCAGTTCGGGAAGCGCTATTCAGCAACCCGAAAGAGTTTGATCCCCGTTTCTTCCTGAAACCCTCGATCACATATATGCAGAAAGTTTGTGCCGATCGCTATCAACAATTTGGTACCGCCGGTAACGCCAGCAAAATCAAACAAATGTCCCTCGATGATTACGCAGCCAAATATGCTAAAGGGCAATTAACCCAAGTCAGCAAAAAAGTTGTGGCTGTCTAGTGGCTGAACAATTAAGCGATCGCTTAATTGCACCGATTTAGTAGAATTTTTTGGGGTAGTTAACCATAACTACCCTCTTTTTTTATGGCAATGCCTTCAAGGAAAAGAGTTAAGCTGCCCGCGCATTTAAATTGCTTGTTGAGATCAGGCAAGAGGCAAGAGGCAAGAGGCAACAGTAAACGCATTGGCAGAGATTCAGCTAATCCAACCGACTTCGGTTAAGATGCGTCTTAGCTTACCAGATAAGAATCGATTTCAGAGAAAAGACTATACTGAAAATAATCAGCAGATCAGCACTGGATTTATAAGAGAAGCAAGATGAGAAAAAAATCTTTGTGGGTGGGATTATTAGTGGGATTTTGGTTTTGTCTGACTTGGATGGCATGGACACCCACAGCAGCCGCCTTTAGCGAAGAACAAAAATTATTACTACAATCTTGGCGATTAGTCAACCAATCTTATTATGATGACACATTTAATCATCAAAACTGGTGGCAGGTGCGGGAACAATTCATCAAAAAACCCCTCAACGATCGGACGGCGGCCTATAATGCGATCGAACAGATGTTAGCCACCCTCGATGAACCCTTTACCCGTCTCTTGCGACCGGATCAATACCATAACCTACAAATTAGCACCACGGGGGAATTATCGGGGGTAGGACTGCAAATTAATATCAATCCCGACAATGGTTACTTAGAAGTAGTTGCCCCCCTTGCCGGTTCTCCTGCTGAGGCCGCTGGTTTGACTAGCCACGATCGCATTTTGTTTATTGATGGCATCGATACCACTACTTTAACCCTCGATGCAGCAGCCGCCAAAATGCGCGGAACCGCCGGAACAGAAGTTTCCTTAGTCATTCTTCCCTATCAAAAAAGTCAACCAAAAACCCTATCTTTAACCCGTCAACGCATTTCTTTAAGTCCAGTGGTAGCGGTTTTGGATAAAAATTCTAGTTCTTTGCCCATCGGTTATGTGCGCTTAAATCAATTTAGTGCTAACGCTGCCAAAGAAGTCTCGGCAGCTGTGACGAATTTACAAAAACAAGGGGCAAAGGGTTATATTTTAGATTTAAGAAATAACCCCGGTGGTTTACTGCAAGCGGGCATAGAAATCGCTCGGATGTGGATCAATCAGGGAACGATCGTTTATACGGTTAATCGCGAGGGAATTGCCGATAGTTTTGCCGCTTCTGGTAATGCTTTAACCGACTCGCCTTTAGTCGTTTTAGTCAATCAGGGAACCGCCAGCGCCAGCGAGATTTTAGCGGGAGCATTACAGGATAATCAACGGGGGGTTTTAGTGGGAGAAAAGACTTTCGGTAAGGGATTAATTCAGTCCCTATTCGAGTTACCCGATGGGGCAGGATTAGCGATTACCGTGGCGAAATATGAAACTCCCGCCCACCATGATATTCATAAGTTAGGCATTATGCCGGATCAAGTGGTGGCACAGGAACCGATCACCTATGAGGAAATCGGCACCGAAAAAGATAGTCAATACCAAACCGCGATTCAGTTTTTAAACCAGAACACCGTTTTAGCCAAAGCTTCCTAAAGTGGGGTTTTCAGTTATCAGTTACCAGTTATCAGTTACCAGTTATCAGATGCGAGTTTTCAGGATTCTTCGTTACTTGGTATAGTTCGATCGGGGGGCATAAATAGACTAAATCCTTATCTGGCAAGAGACTTATCAGTTACCAGTTATCAGTTACCAGTTATCAGATGCGAGTTTTCAGGATTCTTCGTTACTTGGTATAGTTCGATCGGGTGGCATAAATCGACTAAATCCTTATCTGGCAAGAGACTTAATTGATTAGTTCGTTAGAGAGGGAAAACAATTGACAAAGAGCGCATCAATGTCTTTATATATAAGGGTTTTATCCCTTATAGCCCCGTTTATTGCCTAAGACAAACAAAAAGAACCGTTTTCAGTTTACTGTTTACTGGACGGCTACGCCGTGCCTTTGGCAACACTGAAAAAACTTCCCACACCCCACACCCCACGGCATAAATCGAACAAATTAGCCATTTTTTCCATCAATATCTAAATTAAGATGAAAACCTGTTTGATTTGGAGAGAATGCTAACATCGATTAGAATTTTCCCAGTCAGGGTTTTTCAGCCTTGCAACCTTAACTCATCCTTGATTTTACTGCCATGCAGAGATATATTCGATCGCCCCTAGCCCTAACCCTGAGCATTAGCCTCTTAGCTAATTTTTTAACCGCTTGTAATAATACCCAAACCCCGAATAACAACGCCTCTAGTCCCACCACCACTGCCCCCGGTGATGAGGGACTAAAATTAGGAGCATTACTGCCCATTACCGGAGATTTAGCCGCTATTGGTCAAAATATGCCCGAAGCATCCGCCCTAGCGGTAGAGACTATCAATGCCTGTGGTGGAGTCAATGGCAAACCCGTCACCCTCGTGAAAGAAGATGACCAAACCGATCCCGCTGCCGGCGCTTCAGCGATGACGAAACTAGCGGAGGTGGATAAAGTAGCTGGTGTGGTCGGTTCCTTTGCCAGTAGCGTCTCAGGAGCAGCCGTCGATGTGGCGGTGAGAAATAAAGTGATGTTAGTCTCTCCGGGTAGCACCAGTCCCGTATTTACTGACAGGGCGAAAAAAGGCGATTTTCAAGGTTTTTGGGCGCGGACGGCTCCCCCGGACACCTACCAAGCTCAAGCTTTAGCAGTCCTAGCTAAGAAAAAGGGTTTTCAAGATGTGGCCACCGTCGTGATCAATAACGATTATGGAGTGGGATTTGAGCGGGAATTCGTGAGCGCTTTCGATAAATTAGGCGGCACGATCACTAATAAGCAAAATCCCGTCCGTTATGACCCGAAAGCTGCCACTCTCGATAGTGAAGCGGCGGCTGCCTTCGCTAACCAACCGGATGCTGTAGCGGCAGTCCTTTACGCTGAAACGGGCAGTTTATTACTACAAGCGGCCTATAAACAGGGGTTGACCAAAGGAGTTACTGTCCTCCTCACCGATGGGGTTTTTTCGGAAGATTTCACCAAACAGGTGGGGAAAGGAACCGATGGTAAGTCAATTATTGCCGGCGCCCTAGGTACAGTCCCGGGGGCCGACGGTCAAGCTTTAAAGGCTTTTACTACTCTCTGGAAGGAAAAAACTGGCAAGGATGTCACCGCTTTTGTTCCCCATACTTGGGATGCGGCGGTTTTATTGATGTTAGCAGCCGAGGCGGCTAAATCTAACACCGGTGAAGGGATTCAAAGCAAGATTCGTGAGGTGGCTAATGGCCCTGGGACGGAAGTAACCGATGCTTGTCAAGCTATGGAAATGATTCGCAAAGGCGAGGATATTAACTATCAGGGGGCCAGTGGCAATGTGGATATCGATGAAAATGGCGATGTGGTCGGTAGTTACGATGTCTGGACTGTTAATGATGACGGGACTCTCAAGGTTATCGATCAGGTGACACCCAATCAGTGATCAGTAATCAGTAATCAGTGATCAGGAGGCAAAAGGCAGGAGGCAAAAGGCAAAAGGCAGCTTTATTCTCCCCACACTCCTGCTCCTCTCTCCCCTCAACACCCACGAAGTCCGTTGACAGCAGCATACTTTGTGCTTTTTGTCAAAAAAACTTTTTTTTTGCAATAAAACTACACAAAAAAAAGATCATCGTTGTGGGTGAAATTGACTAATTTACCCCTCTTAATTAGGATCACCTTCTAGGTGTGGCAAGGGTTTCAAGCGTTGCTGTCCAAAAAAGCACAGAACAGCCCATTATGAAATTCAGTAAAATCGCTGTAACCATGATAACATCGTTGTTAAATAAAAATCTTTCTCAATTAATTTTTAAGAATTTATAAATATTACGGAATGTTAATTTAAATATTCTCAAGTTTTTGGAGTCAATCAATAATTTTTGCTTATCTTTGTCGAAAAATAGAACTCCTGCAAAAATCCAACATCTGCCATGGGGTTAGGAGTCAGGAGATAGGAGATAGGTTTTAGGTGTTGGGGGTTGGGGTTTTGGGGTTTTAGTTCAATTTCCCCACTTCCCCACCTCCCCAATTCATAATTCATAATTCATCACTGATGACTGAAAACCGAGACAGTTTTCTGAGGACTTTTTTTACTGGTGGGAACTGGATCGGGGTCATTTTCTTCCCTAGCCACCCGGATTAAGAGGGCGGCTAAAAAGAGACTGGCTAAACTGGAACTGCCGCCATAGCTAAAGAGGGGGAAAGGTAGGCCCGTAGTGGGTAAAGAACCAGTAGCTACACCGATATTTAACAGAGATTGACCGATTAAAATAACCATCGCCCCGATCGCCACTAATTTTTTGATGCGATGACGACATTTAACCGCCACGATCAGGGCAAGAGTAGCGTAGATAAATAGCATGACTAACAGTAAAATACCGCCAATAAAACCAAATTCCTCGCCAAAGACAGCGAAAATAAAATCCGTATCTGGGAAGGGTAGATAAAATAATTTTTGTTGGGATAAACCGTAACCGCTGCCAGTGGTTCCGCCAGAACCGATCGCCAGTAAACTCTGCACTAATTGATAACCATCCCCCCGGGGATCCTGCCAGGGGTCTAGGAAAGATAAAATCCGTTTTCTCTGGTATTCGCGGAAAGTAACACTAACCACGGCCATAGTTACACCCAGTAGAGCGGTGCTGGTCATGTAGGATAAAGGCAGACCAGAGGCAAGAGCGATCAGCCAGAGAGTTATACCACACAGAGCAGTGGTACTCAAGTTAGGTTGTAGGAGAATACCCGCTAGAATTAGCCCAAAAATAGCGATCCAAGTTAACCGTTGATTGACATTTAAACGCGGCCATCCACCAAAAACCGCCGCCCCTTGCAGGACAAGAAACGGTTTCATCAATTCCGACGGTTGCAAGAGAATCGGCCCGATTTTAATCCAACGGGTGGCACCGTTGATATTAGCTCCCAAACCGGGGATGAGAGTGATCAAAATTAATCCTAAAACTAATAAAATCATCCAGGGTGCGATTTTGAGGAGTTTCTCGATCGGCAATCGCACCAGGAAATTAAAGCCAATTAAGCCAATCCAAAGCCAGATTAATTGGCGGATAAAATAGTATAGTCCGTTATCAAAGCGACTGTCAGCCAGAGCGTAGGAAGCGGAAAAAAGCACCACTAACCCGACTAACAGCCACAAAAAAGTCATCCAGCGCAATAATCGCGCTTCGGCTGACCAGTTTTTCACATCGGGGTCAAAAATAGGGATAATATATTGCCACACGGAGATTTTTCGCAAAGAAGTATCTTGCACAGATTAACCGAGAAGACTAGGCTCGATCGCAGTTTGTTCCACTATCCGACGGCGACATGACCGATTAAACCCGCGTTTTCACCGTGCCATTCTAGGGTATCACCGATCGCCTGACCGTCGTGATAGGCAGCCAAGAGAATTTCCGCCGTTTTCCCCCAAACAATATTACCCTGACGATCAAGGGAAATCATGCCCAGAACCCGACCATTAGTTTGGGATTCGTGCATCGATTTCTCCACGGCAGCGGCGAGGGAAAAACCATCGGTGACGCGAATGACCACCTTAGCGGCTAAACACTCATCGATAATATCTTCCCCGACCCCCGTACAACTTACTCCGGCCCATGGATTCGCATAATTGCCGGCCGGCATCGCACTGTCACTAACGCGACCGATTCTTTCTAATCCCTTCCCTCCGGTAGAAGTTCCGGCGGCGATGTCTCCTTGCTGATCAAGGGCCACCACTCCGATAGTTCCCCGTTGTGCTGAGGAATCGGCGAATAAACGGGCCATTTTGCGATTAAAATTCGTCTTTCTTTCCTCCATCCATTCTTGAATCCGATAATCGGTTAGGGGATCATAGAGGGGAATTTGTAATTCTCGGGCCAGATCTGCAGCCCCAATTTCCGAGAGAATGCGATCCTCTTGACTTTGGAGAAATTGGGCTAGGCTAATGGGATTCTGTACCCGCGAGACGTTAATGACACCGCTTAAACGCTGGTGACGACCATCCATCAAGGCTGCACTCATTCGCACCTGACCATCCGATTGCACCACCGAACCAGTCCCGGCATTAAATCGCGGTTCATCCTCCAGTAACATACATCCTTTTGTCACCGCCTCCACAGCACTAGCACCATTGTCAAGGAGGTTGTAAATATTCTTAACAATCCCCCGGAGAGAATCGCGCACTGATTCTAAACCACCTTTATCCTCTAGGGAACTCGCTCCCCCATGAATAATTAACTTCGGATTTACTCTGGTCATCGAAAAATTGAGTCCGAAACCCCGTCTCTTGAGGACGGCTTTACCATTAAATAGTAGCGCATTTACACCATATATCTTGACTTCCCCTTTAACAAAAGGGCATAAACTGTAATGTCAGCTGCCCGCGGATTTAAATTGCTCAACAGCTTATCAAATATTTTTTCGACATTTTTGTTTGAATTAGAGAAGACAGGAAGGGACAACCCAAAAGAAAACCCAACCACCGCCATGGGAAGATTGGGTTTTCTGGTTATGAATTGATTTTAAGGGGCCAAAGCGTTACCGCGCAGGAGAGAACCGATGGTTTTAGCGGTAATCTTCATCTGTACGAGAGGATTAGCGGGAACAACGGTTTTATAGAGATAACTATCAAAAGTCATCTTCTGTACATCCTTATCGGAACACATTTCCACAAAAGCTTCCCGGGTGGCATCGGTACGGTAGAAAACCCGTTGCAGGATATCTAATACCAGATAGGTCATACCGTATTTCTTGTCCCAACGCTTGAGGTAGAGTTTCAATTCGTCCTCTGTGGGGATACGTTGGCCGCCGTTGGTGACTTCGACAATGGTTTCGGCACACATCCGCGCTGATTTAGCGGCGAAATAGATGCCTTCTCCCGAAGACTTAGTAACTGTTCCCGCAGCATCGCCTACGAGGGCCACGCGACCAACTACACGACGAGGACGGGGATGTTCGGGGATGGGGTGGGCCTCCACGCGGATGATTTCGCCCCCTTCCAGACGACGGGCCGCGCGAGCGCGAATACCAGCTTGTAGGTCTTTAATCATGGCTTTATTGACCTTCATTGTGCCAGTACCGACGGCGACGTGATCGTATTTGGGGAATACCCAAGCGTAGAAGTCGGGGGATACGTCTTTCCCTACATACATTTCCGCCAGATCTTCGTAGTAGGCCATTTTATCTTGGGGGAGACGGATGCGTTCTTGGAAAGCGATCGCATAGTTGTAATCCCCGGCATCAATAGCTTTAGCAATGCGGGAATTAGCACCGTCGGCACCGATAACCACATCCACCTTCAGAGATTTCATTTCCCCTTGGGAATTGCCGTTGGAGTGATCGGCGTAGTGTAGGGTATAGGGATCGGTGCTATTGGTGGGAATATCGAGACCGTAAACGGTTCCGTTGATTAAATGCGCTCCTAATTTATGGGCGCGTTCTCTCATAAAACCGTCGAGGACTTCCCGACGACACATACCGATATATTCGTCTTGATTATCGAGATTAATATCGACTTCGACGTTAGAGGGGGAGATCATTTTCATTTTTCTCACCCGGCGATCGATAATTTCAGGAGGTAGGTCAAATTCGCTCACCATACAGAGAGGAATCGCTCCACCACAGGGTTTAGCATTATCTAATTTGCGTTCAAATAAATAGGTTTCAATGCCTGCTTTAGCTAATGTTTCTGCCGCCGAAGAACCGGCCGGCCCTGAACCCACAACAGCGACTCTTAACACTCAGGTTTTCTCCTACATACTTACGAGCGAGTACGCTTTGCAGTGTACCACAGGGTTTTAGTCGAAAGAAACGATATCCTCCGATTCTGCCCGATCTTGCAACAGTGCTTAACATCCTCTGTTACAAAAGTTTATGAGTATATCTGTATTTCCTAGTAAACTTTCTGACGAAATCGCAATCCCAGAGCTGCTAGTTAGGGTTGGCTGAATAAATCTAAAAACCTTGTTGGGTAAAACTTTTAGACTTTTTGTCAATCAAAAAGTACCGGACTGGGAGTGATCAGGGGGAAAATTTAGGTACTTTTTCCCTGAAAATTAGGTAGTTGACCAACTGAAAATCGGTAAAACCCTACACCCCACACCCCACACGCTGTCCCCAAGAAAAACTTTTTCAGCAAACCCTAGTTATATCCATACTTCCTAACAAACCAGGTTTTCACCAGTTGGGTAAGCACACAGTAACTGGATAAAATCAATGCTAACCAGAAGAAATATTTAGCAGGTAGGGGAACGAATCCTAGGGCAGAAGCGATCGGCGAGAATGGCAGATAGATGGCCGCTGCCATGACGGTGAGAGTCACCAGTAGCATGGGTAAAGACGGACGACTTTGCAAGAAGGGAATTTTGGGAGTCCGAATGATGTAAACAATCAATGTCTGAGTCATCAAACTTTCGACAAACCAACCTGTTTGAAACAAGGCTTGCTGTTCGACTGTATTGGCTTGAAAAACAAACCACATCAAGGCATAAGTAACATAGTCAAAAATTGAACTCATCGGGCCAATGTAGAGCATAAATTTCTGAATATCACCCACCTGCCATTTCCGAGGTTTTGTCAAATATTCCTTGTCCACATGGTCAAAGGGAATTCCGGTTTGGGAGAAATCATAAAGTAAATTATTGACTAGGATTTGCACAGGTTGCATGGGCAGAAACGGCAGCAAGGCACTAGCACCGAGAACGCTAAACATATTACCAAAGTTAGAACTCGTACCCATTTTGATGTACTTAACAATATTGCCAAAGGTTTTACGACCTTCGAGAATTCCTTCTTCCAACACCATCAGACTTTTTTCTAACAGAATGATGTCAGCGGATTCTTTGGCAATATCCACGGCTGTATCTACGGAAATACCGACATCCGCTTCTCGTAGTGCGGCGGCATCGTTGATACCATCTCCCATAAACCCGACAATATGACGTTTACGACGCAGCACCTGAATAATCCTCGATTTTTGCAGAGGCGATAGTTTGGCAAAAATTGTCGTAGTTTCGGCAAGATTCGTCAGTTCTTCATCTGATAATGACTCAATCTCGCTGCCCAAAAGAGTGTGATGAACGTACAAACCCACATCCTTGCAGGTTTTAAGGGTGACAGTCGGGTTATCGCCAGTCAAGACTTTTACCTGTACACCGCTGTTATTGAGAGCAGCGATCGCCTGGTAGGCCGAGTCTTTGGGTGGATCGAGAAATGCAATCAAACCGATCAAAATTAAATTCTCTTCATCGGCAACGGAGTAACTGCGTTGGTCTAAGGGTAATTCTTTATAAGCCACCGCAATCACTCTTAGTCCATCTTCGTTGAGTTCCTGATTTAACTTAGCCACTTGTGCATGGATCGAAGCATCAACGGGCAAAATCTGATCATTAACTTTGACCTGTGTACAGACTTGCAGAATTTCTTCCACAGCACCTTTGCAAATTAGTTCATGGTGGTGGTTTTCTTCTTCCACCACAACGGACATACGACGACGGAGAAAATCAAAGGGAATTTCATCAATTTTGAGAAATTTATATTCCACTTTTAAGGATTCGTGGAGTTCAATATGTTCTAGTACCGCTACATCGAGCAGATTCTTCAAACCTGTTTGGTAGAAGCTGTTGAGATAGGCAAATTCTAGAGCCTCTTCATTTTCTTCCCCATAAATGTCTAAGTGCATTTCTAATACAATTTTGTCCTGGGTGAGGGTACCCGTTTTATCGGTACACAGAATGTCCATTGCGCCAAAGTTTTGAATAGCATCGATATTCTTGACGATCACCTTTTTCTCAGACATGGCGATCGCTCCCCGGGCTAGGTTTGCAGTCACAATCATTGGCAACATCTCTGGGGTTAACCCCACCGCCACCGAAAGGGCAAAAAAGAAAGCCTCTCCCCAGTTCTTTTTGATCAAACCATTGATCAGAAAAACCAGCGGAGCCATCACCAGCATAAAACGCAGTAACAGCAAACTGACATCATTCACGCCCTTATCGAAACTGGTCATGGTTTTGCGACCCACCACGGTTTTCGCCAGAGAACCCAGGTAGGTATTGCTGCCAGTTTCAATGACAACGGCTCTTCCTGTGCCGCTGATCACGTTTGTGCCTAAGAAACAAAGATTGGCCAATTCCAAGGGATTTTGGCTTTGTAACTGATCGTTGGGCAACGTGGATTGTTTCTCAACAGGCAAAGACTCGCCCGTCAAAGTACCTTGACTGACAAACAAGTCTTTAGCCGTAATTAAGCGCACATCCGCCGGGATCATATCTCCAACCGCCAAGAAAACTACATCACCGGGTACCAAAAATTTAATGGGAATTTCTTGTCGGTCTGGAACATCAAGATTGAGGATCAAACCCATATCCTGTGCCAAGCTGGGAGAAATATCTTTCAGGGGATCTTTTCGGCTCACAGTGGCAGTGGTATGTACCATTTCGCGTAGTTTTTCGGCTGCTTGGCTGTAGCGAAATTCCTGAGAAAAGCGGAGAATAACACTGAAAATCACCATGCTAAAAATAATTACGGCGGCACTGACATCTTCAGTTAATAAAGCAATAACTGCCAGAATAATTAATAAAATCGCCAGCGGATTTTGAAACGTCTTCAACAACTGAACATACCACTTCGGTGGTTTCTCATGGGCGATCTCGTTCAACCCAATTTTGCTTAGTCGGAGATTGGACTGGAGTTCGCTTAACCCCTCGGAAGAGGTATTAAGCATTTCTAATACCGTTTCTATATTGCCTTGAGCAAGCTGAATCAGTTTTGTAGATGATAATTGGGGAACAGAAGGGTCGGTCTGTGGTAGGCGACCAGATTTTCCTTTCCATCCCCATATGCTCCTAAATATCGTTTTGTTGTGGGAATCGGGTTTCATCGCGATCGCAGGTAAAATGGTCGAGTAGGTCAGATAGCTCGGATGATGACAGATTGCCGAACCTTAAACTTAGCAATCTCTGGTGCGCGATCGATCAGCGTAACTCTGAAAGCACATTACTTACCGACAATTTCACGCTAATTTAACTCAGAAAGCTAACAGATAAGCTTTAGGTTCCTCTCCTAGGGTGGATTGGCCACATAACTGCTATAAACCCCTCTCCCAAACTGGGAAAAGGGGATATTTTCTAGGATTGTTAACCTCTTGCTTTCAACCAATCGCTAATAGCGGGGGGTAAATCCCGTTGCACTTTGCCACTGACATACATTCCGATATGTCCGACGGGGAAAGCACAAGCGGTATAGTCAGAAGTACCGATATAATTCCCTAAAGCGAGGGAAGAAGCGGGAGGGACAAGGTGATCTTTATCCGCATAAAGATTGAGAATTGGCATGGTCAGATTATGTAAATCTACCCGTTTATCTCCTAACATCACTTCCCCTTTAATCAGTTTATTTTGCTGATAGAAATCCTTGAGAAACTGTCGATAGGATTCTCCCGCTTGGTCAGGACTATCAAAAATCCATTTTTCCATACGCAGAAAATTAACTAATTTTGATTCGTCTTCCATGATGTCAGGAAAATCGAGGTATTTCTGATAACCTAACTGTAAAGGTTTCAATTCCAGAAACTCTAAGTTGAGAAAATCTCCCGGGATATTGCCCATAGTATCTACCATTAAATCGATGTCTAATGCTTCGGCTCCCAAGGAACACCCCCCGCGCATATTTAAGAGGGTCTCGGTTTGATAAAAGTCCACCGGTGTCACCATTGTCACCAGATTTTTTATCTTATCGGGATAGAGGGAACTATAGCATAAACTAAAGGTTCCCCCCTGACAGATTCCTAACAGATTAATTTTGTCGAGATGGTGACTTTGACGAATAAAATCGACGCAATTATCCACATAACCATTGATATAATCATCAAGGGTTAACCAGCGATCGCTTCTGGTGGGATATCCCCAATCAATTAAGTAGATATCTAAGCCTAATTTCAGCAGATTTGCTACTAAAGAACGCCCTTCCTGTAAATCTACCATGTAGGGACGATTGACCAAAGCATAAACCATCAGCAAGGGAATCTCGAAGGGTTTTTCGACCACGGGTTTAAAGTGGTAGAGAATGATTTTATCTTCCCGATAAACTGCTTCTTTTTCCGAGACTCCACACTCAATATCTTCTTCTTTAACTCGTTTGAGATTGTCTAAACCTTTGAGATTTTTCTGAGTTAATTCTAGATAATCTTGGGTAAAATCTTCCAGTTTTACTTGCGTCAAAAATGGCCACATAATTTAATTCTCCTAGAAAAGTGTGGAAGTGGGGATTTTTCAGTGAACAGTAAACAGTAATCAGTGAAAAGAAAGTTCCGAAGTTTTCACCTAACACTATATACTGAAAACTGCAATCCGATAACTGATAACTGATAACTGATTGTCAAGCACAATTAACTAATTGTTACTTTCTGTTTCTTTTTTTTCTCCTAAAGCTTTTTTGAGACTTTTTACCTCTTTGCGTAATTCATAGATAGTCCGATGAATTTCATCGACTTCGCTGCGGGTAGGCAGATTCATTGAGCGCAGGTAAATTTCCATCAAATCCTGCTGTTTGAGGCGATAATCATTGAGGGAATTAATAAATTTTCCCCTTACTTTTAGGTTTTCTGGTTGACAAAAAGCCTTTTCAAAAATATCATCAGCGACGACACTCCACACATCTTGAAATTCTCGCCAATCCTTGACAGGTTGACCTTTTTCTGCTAAGAAAACTAATTTTTTAGTTAAAGCTTCAAAGGATTTCACTTGAATATCAGCCAGCACAATTTGATAGTTAATACTAGCTTGATAAAGAACGCGCCAAGTTTCAAAACTATCGAGTAATTTGCGGTTAAATTCTCGCGGCAATCCCAATAAAGGCATCTGTAACCATTGGCCAAAAGTCTCATCATAAAACTTCTGCCAATAGATATTATTGAGTTCGATCAAGGAAGAAGTATTACCTAACCAAGCTTTGGTTATTGTGTCATTTGACAGGACGAAAGGATCGAACCATAAATGATTGAGACTTTGTAATTGTTGCAGGTAAATTGTCCATAGTTGACTGACATCTTGACTACTTTGGGAAGTGGTAGTAGTAAAACTATTCAGTTGACCGCGCATCTGTTGGGTATAATTATTTAAAATTGTTTGCCAGTCTTCTCCTGTTTGCATTTTCGGGAAGATACTTTCCCAAGCTTCCATCGATAATTTTAGGAATTTGATCAATAAATCCCGATTATCAAAATAGCGCTGGGTTGCCTCTTGTAATTCTGGTTTAATATTGCCCATAGGAGTCGGTATCGCTCCCATCATATCAAACCAACTTGACCACATTTTTGCCCCGGTTTCTGTCCAAAGATTGACGTAATCGGTGGCCATCTCACTCCAAGCTTGTGTCGGTTTATCCATTATTTTTGCCCTTTTCCTTTAACGCTGATTTCGCTAGTTTACTAACCCACTCTACACACGATAACTGATAACTGATAAGTCATATTTTTCCAGACTTGGCAATTTTTGCTAGTAATCTTAACGCTTCATTGACTGAGGCTGAATCTTGAAAAATTTCCGCCACATCGGGATCGAGAATTATCACATTACTAGCCTGTCGATAAGCTTGATAATATTTGCCACGAATACCACCAGAAAAGTCATATTCAGTTCGCATCTCGTCATTAACCGTTTCTTCAGACTCCTGATTCATAATTTTTTCTCTCCTGTTTACTAGCTAAACGGGCGCTAATTAAGCGAATCTCATTTTCTCTTTCTGTATGGGATATGACTAACAGCTTTTGTAATTTTGACTGTCCTATCGTCAGAAAACGAAACTCACCCACTGAATCAAGCAACTTAGCAGGGACAATAACAAACACATTTTCCATCTTTGAATTAGATAACTGATAACTCACCCACTGATAACTGATAACTTACCCACTGATAACTTACCCACTGATAACTGATAACTGATAACTGATAACTGATTAGGTGTGATGGGCCCCATTAACTCTGAGGACTTCTCCAGAGACATAACTGCTGGCAATAGGAGAGAGTAAATAAGCAGTTGCCCAGGCGATATCTGCGGGTTCACCGAAGCGACGACAGGGAATTTCGGCGGTGATTTTATCGCGAACTTTATCGGGAATCGCTAAAGTCATTTCCGTGTTAATAAACCCCGGTGCGATCGCATTGGCGCGAATATTATAACGGGCAGCTTCTCGCGCTAAGGATTTGACTAAACCGATAACTGCCGCTTTTGTAGCCGCGTAATTAGTTTGGCCGGCATTACCGCGATCACCGGAAATAGAACTAATACAAACGATCGATCCCGCTTTTCGTTCGTACATTCCCTCAATAAACGGTTTAATCGTGTGATTAACCCCTTTTAGGTTGACATTAATCACTAAATCCCAATCTAGCGGCGTTAAATTAGGGAAAAAGTTATCTCTGGTAATCCCCGCGTTAGCGACGATACCGTAAACCGGTCCCAATTCCGCTTCAATTTGTTTAGCTGCCGCTTCCATGGATTCCAACTTAGTCACGTCGGCGACAATGCCTAAACCCTGGGGATTATCGGCGACTAAATCCGTGTAGGCCACCTTGGCCCCCAAATCTATCAAAAGAGAGACAATAGCCGCCCCAATGCCTCGATTTCCGCCCGTAACGACGATAACTTTCTCCTCTAGTCCCAGAGATACCATAGCTTTTTCCTCCTAAACTCTTTCAATTGCGATCGCTGTTCCGCCACCGGTCCCATGACAGATGGCCCCCATACCGAGGGTTTTATCCTGTACTTTCAACGCGTTAATTAACGTCACCAGAATCCGCGCTCCGGAAGCACCGATGGGATGACCTAATGCGATCGCACCACCGTGAACGTTTTGTTTTTCCCTCGCTAACCCCAGATCCATCTCAAACAGGAGATTATTTAAGGCAAAAGCTTCGTTATTTTCCACTAAATCGAAATCTTCGATCGTTTTATCTAAAGATGCCAGTAATTTTTTCACCGCTAGGACTGGAAATTCTGGAAAGCGATCGGTTTTTCCAGCACCCACAGCACCGCCAAGGATTTTGGCAATTGGTTTTAAACCGTACTGATCCACAGCTTTTTGACTGGCTAAAAGGATAGCGGCGGCCCCATCGGAAATCTGACTACTATTCCCTGCGGTTAAAACTCCCGACGGATTAAAAGCCGGCCGCAGTTTTCCTAAACCTTCTGGGGTACTATCGGAACGAATACCCTCATCTTGAGCGATAATTGTGGAACCTTTCTTAGATTTAAGCTCAATTGGCACGATTTCGCCGTTAAACCAGCCTTTTTCTGTGGCTGTGGCCGCTCTTTGGTGGGATAAGGCGGCAATTTCATCTAATGCTTGCCGAGAAACCCCGCGATCAAGACAGAGGCGATCGACTTGGGAACCCATGCCCTCAGTCGTGGTAGCATCGGTTAAGCCATCGTGGAGTAATAGGTCGGTTAATTGTTCCGGCGCACCCATGAGGAATTTATAACCCCACCGGGCCCGATGGGAGAGAAAAAAGCCGGTCTGGGACATGGATTCAATGCCACCAGCGAGGATGAGATCCGCTTCTCCAGCGCGAATTGAGGTGGCAGCGTTACTAACGGCAATCATTCCCGAAGAACAAACCATATCCACCCGATATCCGTCCACGCTTACGGGAATTCCCGCTTTAATCGCCGCTTGCCGGGGAATTAACTGACCATGACCCGATCCCAAAACATTGCCGAAAATGTACAAATCTAGGGCTTCTGCGGGCAAATTAGCGATTTCTAGGGCGGATTTCATCACTGTTGCCCCTAAATCGGCCGGGGATAATCCGATTAATCCCCCACCAAAACGACCAATTGGAGTCCGGACAGCGGCCACGATATAAACTTCTTGCATAGACTTCTCTCTATTGGGAAGCGAAGATACTAGATAGAATTTACTTAAGAATATCGAGTCCGAAAAGATCAAAATCCCAATTGACTGTCATTGGTTACAAGTTCCTGGCCTCGATGCCTTGAGTTTTTGTCTATCTACCCTCGATTTTGCAACAGATTTTCTGTGTCAGAAGATATATTCATTAGAATTTAACTTTTCTGGCAGCAATCCCCTTTTTTTATGGATTTAGTCAAGCGCCTAGTTTTTATCGGTGGTGGCCATAGTCATGCGATCGCTCTTCGTCTTTGGGGGCAATCACCCCTAAAAAACGTTCAATTAACTTTAATTACCGATGTCACCCATACCCCCTATTCGGGAATGTTACCCGGCCACATCGCCGGTTTTTATGATTTTGCCGAGACTCATATCGATTTACCTTCTCTAGCTAGGTATTCTCAAGCGCAATTCTGTTTAGACAAGGCTAATTTCATAGATATAGAAAAATGTCAAGTAATTTGTGATAATTCTTTACAGATTCCCTTTGATTATCTCTCGATCGATATCGGCAGCATCCCAGCAGTGGATAATGTTATCGGTGCGAAAGAGTACGCTATTCCCGCCAAACCAGTGCCGATTTTTCAGGAAGGATGGCAAGAAATCCTGAAAAAAGCGGTTATTAACCCCAATAATACTCTAAATATCGTCATTGTTGGTGGTGGCGCAGGCGGGGTCGAATTAGCTTTAAATATGCAGTCCCGTTTGGACAAAATTCTCAACTCTAGCAGTAATTTGAATTTATCTCTAATTCATCGAGGAAAAAAACTCCTACCAGCCCATAATAATTGGGTCAGTCAACGTTTAGAGAATATTTGTCAACAAAGGGGAATTAGATTATATTTATCAACGGATGTGACGGCAGTACAAGCAGATCAGATTATCTGTTCATCGGGGTTAGTTTTGCCCACAGATTATACAATTTGGGTAACGGCTGCCTCGGCCCCTAGTTGGATAAAAGCGTCAGGATTACTGACAGATGAAAAAGGGTTTATTTTAGTGAATAATTATCTGCAATCTCTTTCCCATCCCCATATTTTTGCCGTGGGAGATATTGCCACGATTCCAGATTATCCCCGTCCGAAAGCGGGAGTTTTTGCCGTCCGACAAGGTAAACCCCTGTTCGATAATTTAGTCAGAATTCTGCAAAATAAGCCTCTAAAACCCTATTTTCCCCAGAAAAATTATCTGAGTTTAATCGGGACAGGAGACCAACAAGCGATCGCATCTTGGGGCAGTTTTGGCTGGCAATCACCGTTATTATGGTTATGGAAAGATCGGATCGATCGAGCTTTTATGAGACAATTTGATAAGCTCTAGTTAATAAGTAGGTAGGTGTTAAAAATTATCAGACACCCCCCTTATCAAGGGGGGATTAAGGGGGAATAAGAGGCAAAATTGCTGATTATCGTCCAATAACACCGAGTTACTGTCAAGGCCGTTGGGAGTAAAATCTGATTTGGGAATCCCACAACCTGATAAAGTAAAAATCGTCCCGATACCTTGACTGGTTAAGGGAAAGAACGTCAATAGTTTGTTAAATAGTACATATAAACCAATGCTACGTCTTCGCTCGATTATTTCCCTAGTTTTAGTCCTAGTTACTACCCTGCTGGTTAGTTGCAGTGGTCCCCAAGCAACTATCCCCACCGTTTACAGTCCCCAAAAAATCGAACAGTTACAGGTTTACATCCAACCCATAGAAGGATTTCGCGAAAAAATGAGCGTTTTGCAAGACCTCATCGCTGACAAAAATTGGGTAGATACTCGCACCTATATCCACGGTCCTTTGGGGCAATTGCGTCAGGAAATGGTAGGATTATCGCGTAATTTACTGCCCAAAGACCAAGAAAAAGCCAAGCAGTTAGCGAAAAATCTTTTCGTTCACTTTGAACGTATCGATGCGGCAGCTAAAGAAAAAGATGCTAGTCTCGCTGCTAATCAATTCCAAGAAGCATTAAAAGACTTCGATGCTTTCTTAAATATTGTTCCCAGTTAGTTTGTATCAGTGATCACTGATCAATTATCAGTGATCACCGACCAGTCCGCAGCTAAAAAACCGATAAATGCTATTTGGGTTTAGTTTGGACGCTGATGGGGCCATTAACCATAGTTTGACAGGCTAAACGATAATTTTCGGGTTTTTTCTTCAGACAGCGCTGCTCAAAGTCGGTTCTAGCGGAGAGATTTTCCAGACCCTCGACAATTGCCACTATACAAGTACCACACTGACCGTAACCGCCACAATTCATCAATTTACCGCTAAAAGTGTAGATATCAACGCCATTCTGGATTGCTTTCTCTCGTAAATTCGCTCCATCTGCCGCTACCACGATCTTATTCTCTTTGACGAAGTTGATGTTACCCATGACTGTATTACCCTAAATTTTTGCAAATTAATATTAAAAAATATTAAATTTTTTTGATTGTAACATTTTTGGCTCGCTCTTCTAAATATTCGGCGATGGCAATAGCGATCGCTTTTTTACCGATAAATTTCCCCAGTGCCGCTTTTGTCACCAAATAAGCCACCTGTTCCCCGTGATCGCCCTTTTCCTCACCCCTATTAGCAATGACCGCCTGATAGCCCTTTTCTAGGCGTTTACGGGCGATTTCCAGTAACTCCTGCTGACTGACTCCCTCCTGATACTTGAAAGTCACCATCTCTAAATCGGGAAAATTTTCTCTCACCTTGTCAATCACTTTTTCCGTCGGCACAAAATTAAGATTTAACTGCCCTCCACTGGGAATCTTGCCAGAAAAAGGGCTTTCTAAGCGATAATCGGCCACGGCTGCCGAGAAAATCCCAAATTGATAATCTTTACTCCCTAATTCGACCATCACCTTCCCTAGATACTCGTCATAAGTTTCAATAATTTCGTGGGGTAAATAAGCGGGGGGTGTATAGCTGCCGCGTCCGTGGATTAACTGCACCTTTGCCCCGCGCAGGTATAATTCTTCTGCAATAGCGACTCCTAATTGTCCAGTAAAACGATTGGTTAAACGACGGATATTATCGATAATCACGGGTGTGGGTCCACCAGTGACTAAAATCGGCCTATTTTTCAGCACAGAATTACTGAGAATCCCACAGGCTGCCACGGTAATCTCTTTTTCCCCGGGGAGATTGTGTTTACCGTAATCATCCCGGGGTGGCATAATCTCGACTCCCCAGCGATCGAGAGTTTGCAAAGATTCGCTCAGAATAGCATTATGTAAACTGCCGTGCATGGTGGGGACGAGTAGAATTTTAGTTTTTCCCTTTTCCAGTCGTCCTAAGGCCGAGGCCAAGCATGAAGTGATCACTCCGTCAGCGATTCCGTAACGAAACTTATTAATCGTGTTATAGGTAGCAGGGGCGACTAAATAAAGATCAAAGGGAGATTGATCGCTTAAATGTTCTGCTTTTGCCGTTAATTGACTAACTACGGGATTAAGCGTACTCCATTCCAAAGCTTCCCTAGTGACGTATCTTAAAGCTTCTTCCGAGACAAAAGCCACGACTGTAGCCCCGAATTTCCGCAAAGATCGGGCAATTAGCGGCGCTTTCATGGCTGCAATCCCTCCCGTTACCAGTAAAGCAATCCTTTTACCCCAGAGATGATGATTTTCTAAGGGTACTTCGCGATCGCCTAAGTCCGAATCCGTGGGAGGGGAGAAATTCCAAGTCATAAATTTGGAGGTGGGGAAATGGGGGAATGGGGAAATGGGGAAATGGGGAAATGGGGAAATGGGGAAATGGGGAAATGGGGGAATTCAACTAAAAAACCCCAAAACCCCAAAACCCTAAAATCTCAATACCCAACACCTTCTAACTGATAACTGATCACTGATAACTGATAACTGATTTGAAGATTTGTCTATCCCTGACCGAGAAACTGGTTATCCTAGTAAATAAAGGGTTGCTGTATTTCGGTGTTCTTATGATTGACAAAATTTTAACTAAAGTTCGATCGCTTGCCAAGCCGTTATTAGTTCTAGGATTAGTGACAACGTTGATTTTAGGCAGTATTCCCAGTGCTTTAGCGGCATCGGGGGGTAGAATGGGTGGCGGTAGTTTTCGCGCCCCTAGTCGCAGTATTAGTCCTTCTAGGGGTGGTGGTTACAGTTCCCCCGGTTACGGTGGAGGTATTGGTTTTCCCTTCCTCTTACCCTTCTTTTGGGGTGGTGGTGGCGGTGGCTTAATTTCTCTGTTAATCTTTTTTGCTATCGCCAATTTCCTCGTTAATGCTTTCCGTAATGGTGGAGGCAGTGATGAGAATGGTATGGCTGTTGAACCGGGATATGAAACCGTCTCCGTGGCTAAAGTACAGGTGGGTTTGTTGGCTAATGCCCGTTATCTGCAACAAGAATTAAATCAAATCGCCCTAACTGTTGATACTAGCACCTCTGAGGGACGGGTCGAAGTCTTACAAGAATCCGCCCTGGCCCTGTTACGTCATCCGGAATACTGGGTTTATGGTAACGTCGATTGCCAACAAACCAGCCTCAGCAGTGCAGAAGCGAAGTTTAATCAGTGGTCCCTCAACGAACGCGGTAAACTAACGGCGGAAACCTTAACTAATTACAATAATCAACTGCGTCAAGGTTCTAGAGACAATATTTTACCAGAATCGGCTGGGGAATTAGCTAAAAGCGCACCGGAAGGCTATATTTTGGTGACTATTTTAGCCGGCATCGTCGGTAAATTTTCCCTACCGAAAATTAATGACTCCCAAGACTTGAAACAGGCCCTGCAACAAATTGGTAGTATGGGAGGCGATCGACTTTTGGCAGTAGAAGTGATTTGGACTCCCCAAAGCGAGGGTGATATTCTCAGTCAAGATGACATTCTCGCCAATTATCCCGATCTGAAATTAGTGTAATTTGTCGGGAAATAACTCTAGATATTGGCTAAAATCTCCCTTATTACGGGGAGATTTTTTGATTAGGGTTTGCTAAAAAAAGTCAATTGGCCGGTAATGGGGTGAGTTTCGTAGGTTAGTCCCTCGGAAGGAAACCTAACAACTCCACCGATTATGCCTAAATTCTGTTAAAAGGCATAGGAGAGCAGGGAGCAGCGAAAAACAATTCATAACTTGGCAGTCAATCATACTATTAAAAACGGATTTGGTATTAGACATCTCCAAAATTTAGGCCAGATTGAGGTTAATTTCTGGAAATGTCTATTATACTGCAAGGGAATCAGGAGCCGCCCAAGATCCATTGGTTCGCCACCTCAGTTTCCCCCCATGGGAACTGCCTGACTTCAGCCGAGACAAAGTGGGAAGCCAGACTTTCGATCAGTTTAACCAGAGTGGAATCAGTCACCACTGCAACTTTACTGACGTACTTGTGATGGTCGCGTATCAGCCGGAAATGAGCAACCAAGGCGCCAAAACTCTCCCAACCAGTGAACTCGGGAACTTCAATGATCACGCCAGCAAGGCCACCAGTGGCTTCAATGTGGGGATCCACTGCCTCCGCAATCTTGACAAAATCTTCCGCCGCCAGTGCAGATGTAGGTCGCATATAGAGAATGCTATGCGCGGCATCTAAATTATAATCTATCATAGTTTGCCTCTCCCAAATGGTCGAAGTCTAACTATATGCTATCACGAATAGACGGTTTCACCCGGATCACTAGACGAGCTATAGTCCCCACATTGTAGCTTATAAACTCTTCACTTTGGCAATGAAAATCTTTAGCCAATCCTCTCGTTTCATTCCTTGAGGAGACAGATGATCAAATACTCTTCCCCTTACTTCTACCCCATAGTGTTTTCCATTGATCGTAATTGATCGATCACTCCCCACGCGATCGCTGATGATATAATCTTGATCATGATAGCGCGTTTTCGGTTCGATCACTTTCCCCTCAATTTCGTTGTCTGTTAGCCACTGCACATTGATAAAGCTCAAATTTACCGACAATCTTGCCAATTTCTTGAGCAATTTGGGAATCGGTTAACTTAACCACTCTCTCACTCCCAAATCAAAGCTGGTATCCCTAGTCTATCAGCTAGTTAGTGCGAAGGAATCTTCCCCTGTCAATCCCTAAGCTAGGGAGAGAAATGTAAATATTTATTAAATTGTAGCGTAGGATACTTTGACCCCACTAAACATTATTGGCTATTCTGCTAGATTGAATTGCACGGAGTTTTTCAACGCAAACCATCTTGATCCAATCCTGACGATTCATGTTCTGCAATTGACACTCTACATCTATGCTTCGTAGTAATTCCGGGGGAAAATCAAGATTAATTTGTTGCTTAACCTGAAAATTACCTGTGAAATACTCAGAGACATCTTTCCCTAGATGTGCTTGTTGAGCAATTTCCTCAATATCTTTAATTTCAGTTGACTGTTTCCTCATAGCTTTTGCGCTCCTGTTTAGTTGATTTCCAAGCGG
>VYLK01000220.1_pt1 | contig 37820 bp, 37 predicted proteins | sample 5114321 | NCBI WGS metagenome assembly VYLK01 (sample SAMN12291792, study PRJNA351875) | freshwater metagenome | isolation source: freshwater lake | place: USA: Michigan, MSU2 Lake | collected 2011-08-16
AGGGGCGCAAAGCTTGCGCCCTCCGATCGATCAGGTTTGCTGATCACCCTAAGTAGGGCGAGAGCCTTCGAGAGCCCCCGCAGCTAAGGGACTTGCGCTTTGATAATGTGCCATAGGGCTGGTCTGATTCTTCTACAGAGCGATTTTCTGGCTGGGATATTATTCCCACGCAAGTCCCTAAGCTTTAATTGAAGGTATTACAACAGGATATCCGCAAGGGTCTCTTTTTTGGCTATTTAAAAGAGGATTATTTGATATTTGCTTCTTTTTAATGGAGATTGGAGAAATCATCAACCTCCCTCAAGGCACTAGACACAAGCGAGCTATCATAAAACCATCGCTGATTTGACAATCGCCAACCCCTAAAAATTATGAGCGTAGTTATTCCTAATGACATACTGACCGCATCAGGACTCTCCGAAGACGAGCTAAAACTAGAAATCGCCATCATGCTCTTTAAACAAGACAAAATCAGCATTGGCAAAGCCCGTCATCTTGCAGGCATGAACCTCCTCCAATTTCAACACGAACTTAATCTAAGAGAGATTTGTGTCCATTATGACCTTGAAGAATTAGAAGAAGACATCCAAACCTTACAAAAACTAGGCAGACTATGATCGTCGTGAGTGACACCTCACCCATTACCAACCTAGCCGCCGTTAACCAGTTAACCCTTTTGCATCAACTCTATGGAACAATTATCATTCCTCAAGCCGTTTATGAGGAAATGGCGAGTTTAGGTTACGCCGTACCCGGCACGATTGAAATCATGACCTTATCTTGGATAGAAACACGGCCCGTCACCCAGCAAAACCAAGTTAATCAACTACTCAATAAATTAGACCGAGGAGAATCAGAAGGGATTATTTTAGCACTAGAATTAGGCGCAGATATATTAATTTTGGATGAAAGAAAAGGACGCAAAGTTGCACAATCTCTTGGGCTAAATATTACTGGAATATTGGGCGTTTTACTCGAAGCCAAGCAAAAAGAATGGCTCTTCTAGGTTGTGTGTGATAAGTTTAACTTACATAGGATTGATCGATCTTTGTGTCCTTTGTGTCTTTGTGGTTCGTTCCACCCCTCTCTAGGAGGAATGTATCTTAGAATACATTTTACCCACCAAATCCAATAGAGCCAAAGAATTGATTATGAATATTAAACCGATTGTTGATCAGCTAATCTTAAAAGCAGAATTCCGAATTAGCGAAACACTCTACAGAAAAGTTTTGACCATTGCGGGAGAATGATTCTATTGCAATATTTCAACCCATTTTACAAAGTGCGATGCCGAAGGCACTGCGTAGCAGCACGCTGATCTTGTAGGGTGCGGTCCCTCATGTGGCTACTACTGCTCCAGCGATCGATTTTTGGGGGAACGCACCATGCACATTTATTGCAGCTGTGGGTTAAAGTGCGATACCGAAGGCACTGGGTAACACCCCTAGATGGGGTTGGAGGGATTGATTTAGGGCGCTATACTGGTTTATAGGGTTTTCGAGATTAGTACTTTTTCTCATAAAGCCTTACTCCTGATCTGGATAGGCGATCTGCTAAACTAAAATTTAGGAGAGTCAAAAGCTTGCCCCAAGGGGAAAGTCAAAAATCATTTAAGCGTTACAGAGTTTGATTCGCGAGCATCTAGAAGGCAGGTAAAATTCTGTATTTATGACTAAGAACTAGCTGCCCAAAGCAAAGACACTTCATACTGATTAAATATTGAATCCGCACTCACAAGTGTCATATCTTCTACCTGAGCTTGTGCAATCAGCATTCGGTCAAAAGGATCACGATGATGTAAAGGCAATGCAGCCGCCCGCAAAGCATGAGAAGCATTGATCTCTAACGACCTAGCTCCCAGTCGGGTCATTCGAGTGGAGACATAATCATCTATTTGCTCTGGCAGTGGTAATTTACCGATTGAAACTTTAATTCCCATCTCCCAAACACTGGCAACAGAAAACCACACTTCATTGCTTTCGTTGGCAATTTGTTCAATTACATTCTCACTTAACTTGTCTGGTTGGACAAACCACCACAGCCAGCATTGTGTATCCAGTAAAAGTCTCACTCCGCACCACCCTCAAATGCTCCCAAAATATCTTCTGGTAAAGGAGCATTAAAATCATCTGGTATGGTCAACATCCCTCGATCTTGTCCTAAACTAGACCGTCGATCTAAAGATGTCCGAAATGGAACAAGCTTAGCAATTGGGATACCTCGGTTTGAAATAACGATTACTTCTCCGAGTTCCACACGGGACAATAGCCGAGAAAGGTTTGTTTTAGCCTGATGAATGTTTACTGTTTCCATAGCCTAAAAGAACTAAGTCTATAAACTAAGTTTAATCTAGTCATGGCAATTCTGCAAGGGCAAGTTAATTTAGAGTTGTGGGTAACTGACAAGCAACACGGCATAACAACAGGCTGGAGCAGCGGACGATTGAGAGATCTTAGCGGTGATGCCGAGGTTGTCTATCGCCGCTCAGCTAAGCCGTTAGCTCTCTGGAAGTGGCATAGCACATTGATTGCAGCTGTGGGTTTAAATGCGATACCGAAGGTACTGGGTAGCACCCCTAGATGGGGTTGGAGAGCTTGCTTTAGGGGGCTATACTGGGTTATAGGGTTTTCGAGATTAGTGCTATTTCTCATAAAACCTTACTCCTGCCTACTTTTCAAGCTTTTTGTCCTGTACTTAGGTTTGCAGTAGGCTAATCTGGCTAACAGGCTTTTGGGCGTGATATAGGGAAAAGTTCGGACGATTGCGCCTAAATAGAATGCCGAAAGTTGACCTATATTGTTACTCTGGAGAGTGTTATACAGAAAGTTTCCGTATAACGTGTAGTTGGGCGCTGGCCTCACACACCATAGCATTGACTGCCAAAAGCGTTTGAACTATGCAAGAATCATTTCCACTTGATCCAGAGTCATTACTCTCTGCACTAACCCAAGTCTTCATTGGCGAGAGTGCGCCGCGAGAAGTTGCTTTGCTTTCAAGTGCCAAAGCCGCAATCAAATTTGCTTATTACGATAATTACGATGGCGGCACTTACTACTACGCCCTTCAACTTGAAGTGCCTACTCCGATTTATGGACAAATAGTAAACGACCGTCAAGACTGCGAACAAGAAATTCTCCAACGGGCAGAACTATTGCTTCGTTTACATCGCAATTACTACATTACCAGCGTATACATCTCGCCGTCATTGGGTGCCGAAAAAGGATGGCGTGAAGGGGCGCAAGCGTGGGTTGCTGGTTCAGGCATCTCGAATCAAGGGCGCGTAAGGTCAGATAATATAGCGACTCGAACCTGTGATGGTCTATTGTTTCGGTCACAGCAGGAAATCCACCTATACAAAGCTCTCAAATCTCTAGGAGTGTCATTCGCGCCACTGCCAGTTTTCATTCGTGGTGGAGATACTTATAGAAGAATAGAACCAGACTTTGTTATCATCAAAGATGGCCTCGTGATGATTGTTGAAGTAGATGGTGATACCGTCCATTTAGAAAGTCCGGCAGAAGCACACCACCGTACAACAATGCTTGTCCATGAAGGTGCTCACGTCGAGCGGGTAAAGGCTCACGAATGCAACACGGAAAACTCGGCTCTAAAATGTGCCAACAGACTTCTGCAAATTATTGAAAAGTTGAAAGCCACTCGATAAGTGAGCATTGTCAGTGCGATCGCTATCGCTGTAGGGTGCGTTCCCTAATGTGGCTCCTACTGCTCCAGCGATCGATTTTAAGGAACGCGCTATGCACAACTATCCCCCAATAGCGATCGCTAAATAAATTTCTCAAAAAAATCGACCCGCCTAATACCAAATTTCTAAATCCATGACAGACATCCACGCTCGAATGCTTGCCAAACCTTCATTCGTTGTGACGCGAATAAAGAAAAATGGTATTAAATATTCGAGAGTGGGATTGTCCAGACTGTGGGACTCACCATGACCGAGATATTAACGCAAGTAAAAACATTTTGGCAGCAGGGCTTGCCGTGTCAGTCTGTAGAGCGACCATAAGACCAGAACAGAGTAAAACTGGGGCGGCAGGTGCGGAACCCCGCAGGGGAAAGAAGCAGAAACCTAAATCGTGAGGTTTGGGAATCACCGTCCGTTTTACGGCGGTGAGGATGTCAAGTTCCGACGGTTCCACAGTTTTAGTCCTTCAAACCAGAAAATACTGACAACTCCAGAAACTAAGCTAACCAGCAAATCATCAGTATGTAGAAGTGAAAAGCTGAACAGGTGTCGTAACAAGGGAACATAGAGAACTAATCCCAAAAACAGGAGTCCACCGCCGATCACCCACCACAAAGCCTGATTAGGAGCTTGGAGCATTTCTGGAATCGTTCGGGACCAGGAACGATTGGTGAGGATCATAGCCAGGTTGGAGATAATCAATGTCGTAAATGCTAAGGCACGAGCATTAAATTCACTATTGCCGTTGCTATAGGCGATCGCAAATACAATAACCAGTACCACTAAAACGCTGATCCCCTGAAGCAAAGCCAATCGCAACGTCCGACGACTGAACAAGGGTTCTTTGGGATTACGGGGGGGACGACGCATAATATCGCTTTCTGCCGGTTCAGCTTCAAACACAACCGTGCAGGCCGGATCGATAATCAAGTGCAGAAAGGCAATGTGGATGGGGAGTAGCACCAAAGGCCAGCCAAACATGACTGGAATCAACGACATACCCGCGATCGGAACGTGAACGGCCAAGGTATAGGCCATCCCCTTTTTCAGGTTGTCAAAGATACGTCTGCCTAGTTTGACCGATTCGACAATGGACGAAAAATCATCTTTCAACAGGACTAGATCGGCAGACTCTCGTGCTACATCGGTCCCCCGTTCACCCATGGCAATGCCGATATGAGCAGACTTGAGAGCCGGGGCATCGTTGACACCATCACCAGTCATGGCCACAATTTCCCCGGAGCGTTTCAGTGCATTGACAATCAATAGTTTTTGTTCGGGGACGACACGGGCAAAGATGTTGGTGCTTTGAATGCGATCGCGCAGTTCCGACTCACCCATTTGCTCCAGTTCCCTACCGGTGATCACCTTGTCTAAAGGCCTGAGTCCGATCTGACGGGCAATATTCTGGGCTGTTACCGGATAATCACCCGTAATCATGACAACGCGAATTCCCGCACCATAGCATTCAGCGATCGCAGGTGCCACAGTAGGGCGCACGGGGTCTTCCAGGCCGATGAGTCCGACAAATTCAAACTCAAAGTCGTGTTGTTGAACCGGTAAGCGATCGTCAGATTCTAAGTAGGCTGGAGGCCCGGATGACTCAAGAGCGTGGGTTTTGGGTAATGTTCCTATTTTGCGTCCTTGGGCGACCCCCAGAACTCGCAAACCTTCTCTGGCCATTGCCTGGATCTGTTCGGCCAGTTCCTGTTGTTGAATCGGGCTGAAATGGCAGAGATCGGCGATCGCTTCTGGGGCTCCTTTTGCCGCAACGGTAAGCTCCCCCGTCAGGGATTCCCAGACACAGGACATGGCCAAGAGATCGGTGGACAGGGGATATTCGTGCAGTAGTTGCCAATCGCTATGCAGGTGTTCAGTCTTGGCTAAGTAATCCCAACCAATTTGCTGCAAAGCTTTTTCCATCGGGTCAAAGGGATCTTTGCGACTCGCTAGAATACCAAACTCGATCAGGGGATGAAGGACTTCTGGCAAGGGTTCGCGCTCATGGAGCGTCACATCGTACAGATAAGCATTGGAGCCGCTGTAAACCAACAACTGTTTAACGGCCATTTGGTTCAACGTCAGGGTTCCAGTCTTATCGACACAAAGAACGGTGGCAGAACCCAGGGTTTCAACCACTGGAATGCGACGAGTTAGTACCTGTTTTTGCGAGAATCGCCACGCTCCCAGAGCCAGAAAGATGGCCAGCACCACCGGAATTTCATTGGGCAAAATTGCCATCGCTAGGGCTAATCCTGCCAAAAAGCCCTGTAACCAATCGGCCCGGGTTAATCCATAAATCACCACCACCGCCGCACAAATGGCAAGGGCGATTATCGTCAATTTACCGACAATGCGACGGGTTTCTTTCTGTAAGACCGTGTCTTCCGGTTCAACCGTTTGCAGAGCCTTGCCAATTTTTCCCATTTCAGTGCCGATACCCGTTGCCCGCACCTGGGCAATGCCCTGCCCTTGCACCGCCAGAGTGCCAGAATAGACAGTGGGTAAGTCGTCGCCACCCGGTCTCAAGGTGGCTGAAAGGTGCTTCGGGTCTTCTTCCCTATGGATGGTGCGTTTCCTGACCGGAACAGACTCTCCGGTTAACAGCGATTCATCAATCGTCAAGTGAGTGGACCACAGCAAAATCGCATCCGCAGGAACGCGATCGCCCTCCTCCACCACGATCAGATCGCCCTGTACCACTTCTCGGCCAGCAATCCGCTGCCGTTCCCCATCTCGAATCACCAAGGCCCGCGGACTGGATAAGTCCCGCAGTGCTTCTAGAGAACGTTCCGTTTTCTGCTCCTGGTAAAGATTGATGCCAATAATAAAAAAGACAAACCCCAGTAAAATCAGAGCTTCCTGTGCATCACCCAAAAAGAGGTAGATGACACCACAGGCAATCAGGAGCAAGAAAATCGGCTCTTGGATAATGTCTAGGGCGATGGTTAAAAAAGTACGATGCTGGGTTGAGGGGAGTTCGTTGTAGCCGTGCTGTTTCAAGCGCTCACTAGCTTCTTGGCTAGACAACCCGTTAAACTGCCTATTTTGTATAGGTGCAACCATAACAATTACCTAGGTTTTTCACACAGGCTATTCTCGCACACAGAGAGTGGGTAAGCTGTACTAAAGCTTTTAAACTGCGTATTAAAAATTTTAGTACAAATGCTCGAACTTCCTCTCCCTGCTCCCAACTCTGGCACTCCGGTGCAGTCTTAACGGCTAATTTAGATAGTCAAGAGCTTGGCCGGTCGTCAAGACCAAATTAGGTTAAGTACCTAAGCAAAATTAATTACACATATCTAACCCCCCCTTTGCCTATTGCCTATTGCCTCTCCTAACCAAGAAGTTAATTTTTTTCTAGTGCTTAATCGTATTCTTTTGCCGCTTGTACTAAGGATAAAAGTTGTCCAGTTTGATCGGTTCCCGATACTCCTAAATCACTGTGACAGAGGATAACTTTTTCGCTTACCCTTGCTAATAAATCCCTTAAAACTCTCTGTAAACGGGACTGATTTTCCTCTAATTCTGCTTCCGTTGTCCAGGGTTGATAGGGACTTTTTCGCCAAAAAATCGGCGCGGCAAAAAGAGTGGCAGCACCTCCTTGTTCCCAGAGTGGAGAGGAACAATCTAGCCAAAAATGCCAACGATGACTAGAACGAAAAGAACGATATTGAAAGATATTGCCTAGGGTAACTGCTGAGGAAGATTTAATAAATTGTCGCACAGGATAGGGATTAGCAGTAATTGTACCACGGCGCAAAAGTTGGATAAACTGACTAATGGTTTCGCTGGGACTTTGAAAAGAGGGTTCACTCTCGCGCAAACGGCGATCGATCTCCCAAAAATGTTGGGCAGTTTCCATTAATTCTCGCAAAGCTGCCAAGTGATCGAAGGGCAAATTTTCCCCATCGTTTAATAATTGTTCGATCGCTTGATTTAAGACAAAAATCGGGAAAAGTTTGGCTTCCTGCTGCCGTTTTTTCATCCCTTCGATCCAGTGACAAATTCTTTCGTAGGCAGTACAAGCTTTTTGTCCTAAGCGATCCCAACGGGGAAAAGTTTCGATCGCTAATAAACGAGGATTTTCCAGATCCACTTGATAACAATGATCGGCAATTAATCCAGCGCGAACCGGATCGATATCGGGAATTAAATTTTCTTCTTCATCCCAGCGATAACGGCTAAAAATCACCAGCATTTCCGCTATAGCCTCTTGGGGGGCTAAACGCCCCAAATTTTCGTAAACAAGGGCGAGAAGGGTCAATAATGCCCGAATCAGAGGACAACTGATCAGGGGTCGTTGTTCGTTCAGGGGTTGAACGGCTATCCCAGCACCGGTTAAAATTTCCATCAGGCTATAACGGGCGATTTCGTCTAAACCGGGGGCAATAACGGCGATTTCTTCGGGTTTTACTGCCCCTTGCTTGACTGCTTGAATAATAGCTGTGGCTGTCTTCCGTAACAATTCAGCGCGAGAGGTGGTTTGCAGGGAGATGAATTGATCGGGAAGATTGCCACGATAGTCACCGTCGCTGATTAGGGAGAGAATCGTCTCGCTAAACTGAGCAGCTAACCCCTCAGTGGTGGATAATGGCATAATTTGACAGCGTTTCTCTAATTCGTGTAGATAATCGGGATCGGCAGTTAATCCTAAGCGAATTTTTCCCTGGGGATTGTAGGTAAAAACGCTAAAACAATCATGATCGAGGAAAAAACTGAGTAAATCCTTGGCAATAGCCGGATAATCGTCCACATCGTCTGCAAAAACCCCCCGGAAGCGTTTTAATAGTTGCTGTTGATAGCGACTATCGGGAAATAAATAGCGCCAATAGAGTTCGTAGATGATACCATAACTTAATAAACCACGTTCTAGAGACCAATCACGCCATTGAATGATTAATTCTCCCACTTTTTCTGGTGTTTCCTGCTCATTAATCGCTAAAACTCGTTTTAGATCTGTTTCTGATAATCCGTCGGCTAATCTTTCCGGTATCTTTTCTGCGGGAACACCACTAGCACCAGCTAATTGTAACAAATCGAGAACTTGACGCACGAAACGATATTCACTTATGCTAGTAAGCTGGAAGAATTCGACGATTGCTGGTTGCCAGAGACGGGTGGCGAGTTCCTGCTCCGTTTCTGGGCGTAATCGGCGGGGAAATTGCGCTTTTAGCCCCAAAAACTCGAAAATTAACGGCCAAAACAGGATGACTTCATCGGTGAGAAAACCTAAAGGGGTTTTGCAGAGAATCGGATGGCTACCCCTAACAGCAATGGCTAATTGATCGGCTAATTCTCTTTTATTATCATCGTTGGCAGCGAAAACTAAGATCGATCGAGCAAGGGGTGATGATTTTGAGCGATCGCGAGACACCCAGCGCCGCAATTCCCCGACTAAAGCGGTGGTTTTTCCTGATCGCGTGCCACCTTCGATCCAAATTGGTATGATTGACATCGTTTTTTCTCGATTGTATTTGTTAAGATGACTGATCGGTACTCTAGCTTTTCTCCCTTGTGGAAGTAATTGTTTCCTATGAATCTTAATCGGATTTTGCAAGGTATTAATCAATGGTTATTACAAACTCCTGAACGTTCTTTAGATGAGGCTTATCATGCAGCTTTGAAGATTAAGGAGATAGAAGACAAGCATTTTCAAGGACGAAAAGTGGCCAATGGGTTCTCGAATTATGGCAGCAGCACTAATTCCTATTTTATCGCAGAAGTTAAAGGTTATCTGCAAAAAATTAAAGTCAGATTGACGGAGTTTAAAGCTAGTCGCTCGATCGTTAATACCTTCGGACCAAATCAACCGACAATTAGTAATGGGGTGATTACTGTCACCACAGATGTTTGTCTGAAAAAACTTCAGTTTATCGATAGTATTATCGGAAAATATCAAGATAATTATTGGCAAGAAGATCTGCAAGATGTCCCCAAAAGTCTCCAGAAAAGAAATTTTGAGCAGGAAACAGCCAAAAACAAGACTTCTAGAAATCGCTCTTTTTTAGCAGCGGGTAGTATTGAAGATGAGGAAATAATCAAAAGTAATAAATCCCAAAAAGCTACGGAAAAACCGGGGGTTTTACCCCGTTCTTTTGTCAATACTTTTAATCGCATTAAACAGGAAATTGATCCGCAAGCGGAGGAATCGGAGGAGGCAGTTTTAAAGAAATTTCGCAATTCTCGTTATAAAACAGCCATTTCTCTCAAGTTTATTTTACTGTTAATTATTGTTCCTTTATTGACTCAGCAATTAACCAAAACTTTCTTGATTACCCCCTTGGTTAATAAATATTTCCAACAGCAGGAACAGTTTATTTTTATCAATCAGGATTTAGAAGAAGAAGCTTTTTCGGAATTGAGAAGATTTGAGGAAGCTTTACATTTTCGAGGTATGATTGGTTTAGCACCCAAATTATCTAACGAAGAAATCGAGGGAGAAATTACCAAAAAAGCAGCGGTACTAAGTGAAGAATTTCGCCAGCGAGGTTTAAATGCGATCGCTAATATTTTCGCCGATATTTGTTCCCTGATTGCCTTTGGTTGTGTTGTCGCTTTTAGTCGTCGAGAAATCGAGATTGTCAAGTCTTTTCTGGATGGCATTCTCTATAATCTTAGCGATTCAGCTAAAGCTTTTTTAATTATTCTCTTTACCGATATATTTGTCGGTTTCCACTCTCCCCACGGTTGGGAAGTGATCCTAGAAGGATTAAGTCGTCATTTCGGTTTACCGGAAAATCGCCAGTTTAATTTTCTGTTTATTGCCACTTTTCCCGTTATCTTGGACACAGTCTTAAAATATTGGATTTTCCGTTATCTCAATCGCATTTCTCCCTCGGCAGTGGCTACCTATCGTAATATGAATGAATAGGGTAAAATCTGGGAGAGACTTGATAATTTACTCTCCTAATTTGGGGGGGATAATTTGGCAGCTGTCTCTTGTACTTTGGTAAGTTCTAACTGCAAAGCAATGGCAATCTGTTCTATACTTAAACCTAAAGCTAGTAAACTGGCGATCGCTTCAGTTTTAGCTTCTTCACGACCTTCTTCACGACCTTCTTCACGACCTTCTTCTTTAGCTTCTTGATAAAGTCGAGTTTGTCTGAGATCATCTAATCCGAACATAGCTTCTAACTCCGTGCGACTAAGATTAGTAAATTTATAGGCTAAGGTTCTTTCAATTAATTCTACAACTTTTTGCTGGAAAACTAGATCATCAATTTCAGCGATCGCTTGTTCTAAAAGTGGTTTTCCTCGTTGCTGTGCTAATTGGGGTGTAGCGACAATTAACTGAATAATTCCTAAACCCAGAGACGAATCTGGACTATCGATTAATTCATCTAAATAAATACGTCTTATCTGTCCCGTTATCTCAAATCCCCGCAGTTGATAGGGAAAATTATTGTCGATATCCCTAGAGGCAAATAAAGCTACAGCCATCCAATCCTGAACGGGTTTATACTGATTGAGATAGATGACAATTTCTGTTAAAAATCGCCAATAAAAATCACTTTTATCCTGAAATTGCACTTCAACAAAATAAATAATTAGTTCCGGTGCTGCTGTGGTCGGTAAAAAAATACCGTCAAAACGACGCGCTAATTCTTTGATTTCTCGGGAGGAGAATTGATAATTTTCAGCTTTCTGGGTTGATTCTCCCAGTAATTCAAAAATTAACCCCGGAAAGGTTTGCAAGAGTTGATAAAAAATTGTATCGGTCTTCACAAGCTTAAAAAAATCTAGATATTTACTAACAATTACTTACAAATCATCCAATAAGAGCGTGACTAACACCTTATCGACGCGATTACCGTCCATATCCACCACTTCCAAACGCAACCTTTGCCATTCAAAATGATCGGCAGCCCCCGGAATCCTACCAAGATGGGTAATAATAAAACCCCCTAGAGTGTGATAATTGCCCTGTTTTTCCCCGGGTAATTCACTGATTTCAAATAACTCTTTAAAATCTTCGATCGCCACTGTCCCATCGATCAACCAAGAACCATCTTCCCGCTGCACGATCTGTGCATCTTCAATATTATCTAATTGGGGTAAATCGCCGACAATTGCCTCTAAAATATCCTGACGCGTCACCAATCCTTGAATCACCCCGTACTCATCCACGACCAAGGCAATATGATGACCACTTTGCTGCACCAATTCTAAAACCTTTAAACCCCTAGTGCTTTCCGGCACAAAAAGCGGCTGCTGTAAATCCTTCGTTAGGTCGAAACTTTCACCGGTTAAACAATCACTTAATAAGTCTGTGACTTCGATTACCCCCAAAACCTCATCTAAACTGCCCTGACACACAGGAAAACGGGTATGATTGCTCTCAATTAGCTTCTGGCGGTTAATTTCGGCACTATCTTCCAAATCTAGCCAAACAACATCCGGACGCGTGGTCATAATCTGACTTACTCGGCGATCGCTCAATCCTAACACCCTTTCCACCATATCCTGTTCTGCTTCCTCAAAGGTTCCCGCTTCGGTTCCCTGTTTAAGCATAATTTTCAATTCTTCTTCCGTAATGGGGGAATCATTGCTATTACCGCTAATCCCCAACAAACCGAGAATCAGATTAGTCGATTGACTCAAAAGATGGACAACGGGCGAAACAATTTTTGATAACCTATTCAGAGGATCAGCAACGAGGATAGCGATTTTTTCAGGATTACTTAAACCTAACCGTTTCGGCACTAATTCCCCCACCACTAGGGATAGATAGGTAATAATTAACACCACTAATCCTAATCCCAAAGCTTGACTGTAGGGGGCTAAAACAGGAACTTGGGCCAATAATTGCGCCACACTGACCGATAAATTAGCTCCTCCGTAGGCCCCGGCAAAGATACCCACTAGGGTAATGCCAATCTGCACCGTCGATAAAATTTGATTGGGATCATTGGCCAATTTTAAGGCCACCGCCGCCCTTCGATCATCTCTGGCTAATTGTTCCAAACGGATTTTGCGGGCCGAGACAATGGCAATTTCCGAGAGAGCAAAGACTCCATTGAGGAGGATGAGGAAGAAGATAACGAGAATTTCGGTAGTCGCCGAGAACATGGTTAAAATTTACAGGTAAAAGGGCGGATAGTTGTTTGTATCATAGTGCGAGGATCGGTTAAGTTCAGTAAAGAATCATCTTGATTTTTAACAAGTTACGAAGGCTTGTGTCTGGAGGGGGTTACTCCCAGTATAAATGGGATAGGATCAAGTCCGCACTCTTAGCTCAGTTAGCAGTGAACAGTCAGGAGTGACCTGTTGCCAGTCAAAAAAGTTGTCCCTGGGAGAGTGGGGACAAACTATCTCAATCTATTCGCCTGAAAAATTATGATCGCTACACCCGTATCCTCGAAATCGAACCCTATCACGGAAATACGCCCCGGACTACCAACTATTTGCGGTTGGGAACAGGAAATCGCAGCGATTGTCAATCACGATGATCCGATCTTTTTACCGACAACAAATCTCAAATTAGACAATATTAAGGCTGGTTTTGCCTGTGCCTTGCATATGCACCAACCCACTATCCCGGCGGGTGTTAACGGGGAATTAATCTGCAATCTCCAGCATATGTTCGAGAATCAAGGGGATGGCGATAACCATAATGCCAGCGTTTTTGCCTGGTGTTACAGTCGCATGGGCGATTTTATCCCAGAATTGGTGGCGGAAGGCTGTAATCCCCGAATTATGCTCGATTATTCCGGCAATCTCCTCTGGGGTTTGGTACAGATGGGACGGCAGGATATCCTCGATAAACTCAAATTAATCACCTGTAACAGTCAATATCAACCATCTGTGGAATGGTTGGGGACGATGTGGAGTCATGCGGTGGCTCCTTCCACACCGATTCCCGATCTAAAATTACAGATGCAAGCATGGCAAACCTATTTTGCCTCGATTTTTGGACCGGATGCTCTGAAACGAGTCAAAGGGTTCTCTCCCCCAGAAATGCACCTTCCTAACCATCCCGATACCCTCTACGAGTATATTAAGGCTCTGAAAGAATGCGGCTATCGCTGGTTATTGGTACAGGAACACTCGGTGGAAAATCTCGACGGTTCGGGATTGAGTCAGGAACAAAAATATATTCCTAATCGCCTGGTGGCCCGCAATTCTCGCGGTGAAGTAATTGCCATTACTGCTTTGATTAAAACCCAGGGTTCCGACACCAAATTAGTCGCCCAAATGCAACCCTACCACGAGGCCAAATGCCGCGGTAAACAGCAAATCGGCGGCGTTTGGGTTCCTTCCCTAGGTTCCCAGATTGCCGACGGTGAAAATGGTGGCGTGATGATGAATGAATTTCCTCGCGATTTTCCCAATCCTTGGCGGGAAATGCAGGGAGGTTCCAGTGTGGCAGGATTTAACGGTACCGAATATCTGGAGTTAATCGAGGCTGCTGGCGTTAATCCCCAAGATTATCCGGCAATTCAAGCCGTACACCAGCATAAAATCTGGCAGCGAGTTAATCCCGATGCCGCTACCCCAGAAGCGGTAGAACAAGCGATCGCTGAGTTAAAACAGACCGACCACCGTTTTAGCATGGATGGGGCATCTTGGACAAATGATCTCAGTTGGGTGCGCGGTTACGAAAATGTCCTCGAACCGATGAACCAATTAAGCGCTCAATTCCACGAAAAATATGATCCTTTAGTACAGGCGGATCCTAGCTTCACCCGACGGCCGGATTATCTGGAGGCACTGCTTTATAATTTGCTCGTGCAAACCAGTTGTTTCCGTTATTGGGGACAGGGTACTTGGACCGATTACGCCCGCACTTTGTACGAAAGAGGCGCGGCCTTAACCCGCTAGGATAGTAAGGTATCTAGGGCGCAGATTCTGCGCCTTAGTAGCACAGGTGTATTAAAATAAATCCTGTTAAAAATGTATCGGGGAGCGGCGAGAAACAATCCATCTTCTTTACATTAATTTAAGAACCCTCTCTTATACTAAATCCGTTGAGTAACGCACAGAAAACGGGTTTCTCGGAGAAACCCGTTTTCTACTCATGCACTCATGCAAAACGGAGAATAAATAATCAGTTTTTAATAACTGGATAGTATTAAATGTTTTTTAGCTTACCAAACAGCGCCAAGGTGATTCTCCCCGTTGGCAACCCTAATCCCGCAACAATTAGAGGCAACACCGATGATGACTGGCGCTTCCCCTGCTTTCCACCCACCCGCAATCGATTTAATTGGGTTCGGTCCCCTGTGGACAGGTTTTAGTCAACGTCGTTTTTCCCCCGATTCTTCTGGGGTAAAAGTGCAGTGTCATGGACGATTATTATGGCTAGGCATAGGTTGCATCCGTGGGACGGAGAAAGCGGTCATAGATAGGTCAATTAGGGCTGTTTTTCAGCGTTATCACCTCTCTTTAGCCGCTATTGCTGGTATCGCCACCCTTGACATCAAAGCTGATGAACGGGGTTTAATTGCCTACTGTCAGGAGAAAGGATTGCCCCTAAAAACCTTTACTGCCGAGGAGTTGAGAGATATTAATGTCCCCAATCCCTCAGCTATTGTCAACAAGAAAGGAGGAACCCCTAGCGTCGCTGAGGCTGCCGCTTTAAAAATGGGCGAGATTTTGCTAGTTAGCAAGCAAATAGAAGCCAAATCGGTGACAGTGGCGGTTTCTTTGGCAGCAAGGAAATATAGAGGATAACAAATCGATGCTTAAACAGGTTTTATTTCTTAGTAATGGTCATGGCGAGGATTTAAATGCTAGTTTAATTCTGGGGGAATTACAAAAAATTCAGCCCCAATTATCTATAGCTGCTTTGCCTTTGGTGGGAGAGGGAAAAGCTTATCAAAAATTGCCAGTACCGATTATTGCCCCCACTGCCACTATGCCATCGGGGGGAATTATTTATACCAATCTTTTTAATTGGATTAAAGATATTGGTGCGGGATTAATTGGTCTAACTATTCAGCAAATTCGGGCAGCTTTTAAAGTTAGCAAGAATTGTGATCTATTGATAGCAGTGGGGGATATAGTGCCAATTGCGATCGCTCGTTTAACTGGTCGTCCTTTTGTGGCTTTTATTGTTTCTACTTCCAGTTATTACGAAGGTACAATTAAATTACCTTTACTGACAGAATTATGCTTAAGATCGAAGAATTGTTTAAGAGTTTTTACCCGGGATAAATATACAGCAACAGATTTACAAAATCGGGGTATTAAAAAAGCGATTTTTGCCGGTTATCCGATTATGGATGTCTTAACACCAACGGGTAAAGATTTAGAATTAGATAGTCAAATTCCCATGATTGCTTTATTAGCGGGGAGTCGTTTACCCGAAGCTTTGAGTAATTTGGCTTTACAGTTACAAGTCTGTGAGGAAATAGTTAAAATTAAACCGATGCAGTTTCGGGCTGCCATCATTCCTAGTATCAGAGAAACCGACTTAGAAAATTTAGCTAAACAAGAGAGATGGCATTATTTAGGAGCGGGAAAATTAGAGAAAAATGGGGCTTTATTGTACTGTTATCGTGATGCTTTTGCCGATATTCTACACCATTGTGACGCTTGTTTAGCCATGGCGGGGACAGCAGTAGAACAAGCGGTAGGATTAGGAAAACCCGTCCTACAAATACCCGGATTTGGTCCCCAATTTACCTACCCTTTTGCTGAGGCACAAATGCGCTTATTAGGGGAATCGGTGATAACTATTGGAAAGAAACCCACGGAGGTAAATTTATTTAAAAATGCTGCGGTTAAAATTATCGATATTTTGGCAGATTCTCGTTATTTACACAGATGTTTAGAGAACGGTAAAATTAGAGTGGGAGAGTCCGGAGGTAGCAGGAAGATTGCCGAAGAAATTTATATGAAATTAGGGTGTTAAGTAGCTGGTTATAATTAAATTAAAAATAGATTTTAGGTTCGATCCCCCCTTAATCCCCCCTTAATAAGGGGGGTGCCGATCCACCCTTAATCCCCCCTTAATAAAGGGGGTGCCGATCCCCCCTTAATCCCCCCTTAATAAGGGGCATCTGAAAGTTTTTAATACCTACCTACTTAGGGCAGCGTAATTCAGCTTAAAATTAGCTCAATTACCTTTTAATTAACCATCATCATTTTTCTGAACAGATAAAAATTCCCCTACTGCTTGATTAAAAGTTTCAGGTTCCCCTAAAAATGCCCAATGATTACCCGGTATCTTTTTAATCTCTAGAGAAGTTAAATACTTTTTATAGGATTGAATTTGCCAAGCAGTGCGATTTAATCCCTGTTGGGGAAGGATTAATAAACTGGGAATATCTAAAGTTTTAGTTAATCCAGCAAACCCCATGACATCCTCAAAAATTTCCCCGCGTGCCGATAAAGTAAATTTACTGCTCCAACTACCATCAGCTTTTTGTTCGATGGCATTTTTAAACACCTCTTGCTGTAAATTTGACCAACCTTTATATTGTTTTAATTGACGAGCGATCGCTTCTATGCTCTGATAACTATCAAAGGAACGAGTAATCTTTAAAAAAGGCAAAACTTGATAGAGAATCGGAAAAGTTATCCTAATCCAACTAGGCATTTTATCGATAAAAAAGGGATCGACTAAAATTAAACTCTTAAATACTTCCGGCTGTTGAGTTGCCCAAATTGCCGCTATTTTAGCACTCCAAGAATGACCTAAAATATGTGCTTGCGTCCAACCTAAATGATTCATTAAAGCCCTTAAATCGCCGATATAATCCTGAAAGTGATAACCCGTTGCTGGTTTACCGCTTTCCCCATGTCCCCGCAAATCTGGGGCAATAACTTGATAATTTGAGCTTAAATAATCGCCCAAACTTGACCAAACCAAAGCATGATCCGCCATGCCGTGCAATAATAATAGAGGCATACCTCGATCGCTCCATTGTAAATAGGAAATTGCCATCGAGTTATTGGTAAAAGTCTGGCGTTGTGGCATAAATTCTCGACTGATTTTTACTCTATAATTTAAATATCACTTAATAAAACTTCATACAATGGCACTACAATCGCCGCTCACTGTCACTAGCTTAGAACAATTGTCTTGGACATGGCAAGGTAACACCATCCCCTACACCGTGCGGGGAGAAGGACAACCCCTAGTATTAATTCACGGTTTTGGGGCATCTATCGGTCATTGGCGCAAAAATATCCCCGTTTTAGCGGAAAATGGCTATCAAGTCTATGCCCTAGATCTCTTGGGATTTGGGGGTGCGGATAAGCCCGCTTTAGATTATAGTCTCAACCTTTGGCAGCGGCAAATACAAGACTTTTGGCGAGAAAAAATCGCAAAACCGACGGTATTTGTCGGTAATTCCATCGGGGGACTGATTGCCTTAATGCTGATGGCGGAATCTCCCGAAATCACTGCCGGAGGAGTAATTATTAACTGTGCCGGCGGATTAAACCATCGTCCCGAAGAATTAAACTTCCCTTTGCGTTTAATCATGGCTGCCTTTACCGGTTTAGTTAGTTCCCCCGTGACAGGAAAGTTTATTTTTGAACAGGTAAGACAGAAAAATCGCATCCGGAACACCTTAAAACAGGTTTATCGCGACCATACTGCGATTACCGAGGAATTAGTCGAAATTCTCTATCAACCCTCCTGTGATGCGGGTGCGTGGGGAGTGTTCGCATCGGTGTTAACAGCACCCCCCGGACCTTCTCCCCAGGAATTATTACCGCCAATCGATCGCCCTTTATTGGTACTCTGGGGAGAGGATGACCCTTGGACACCGATCGCCGGTTCGGTAATTTACCAAGAAAGAGCTAAAATGGGGAATAATACCCAATTTTATCCGATTGCCAAAGCCGGTCACTGTCCCCACGATGAACATCCCGAAAAAGTTAATCAATTAATTTTGAGTTGGCTGTCGGAAATAGAGATTTAGTCAGTTATCGAAGATTTTAGCGATTAATAGTTACTGGAGAAATCTGCCAATCGGGGCGAAGATTTTTCGCCCCCCGGAGATAGACGTGCTGCATTTCCCCTTGTAGTTTGGGAGTATTAACGTGGAGAATTATGCGAATACACTTTTCCAGACTACCAACGACGTGCATCTGTTGCACATCAAGGAGGGGGACATTTTGCCAATGGGTACGTTCGCGAGCGATAGCAGCGGGGAAAATCGCGTCTAAATCCTGAGTTGCCGTAAAGATAATACTAACAATATCATCGGGATCGAGACTATTGTGGATTTCGATCGCTTCGAGGAGTTCTGTCACTGCTTCTCGTATAGCTTCAATAGTATTAACCGTTACCGTCGTTGCTCCCCGAATGGCTCGAACCTTCCACTGCACGATTGTCATCCTCCGCTAATCCTGATGAGTCAATTTTAGGGGTTAACGCGCCCTTTTTCTCGACTTTAATCTAACCATCAGGGTCGGTATAACCACAATAGTTGTCCGTTAACTTCCAATTCAAATTCTAGAAGCTGTAGGGTTTTTTGTAATCCTGGGGGTATTTGGGAACGATTGCCTGTCAGACGACTAAGGAGGGGTTTCGGTTCTTCGATAGTCTGACATTTAGTTTTATCTGGGGGTAATCCTGCCAATTCTAGCGCCCAAAGTCGGGCATCTTCCTCGGTTCCCAGGCGATCGACCACTCCTAATTCTAAAGCCTGTTGACCAGTAAAAATGCGCCCATCGGCAAAACTTTTCACCTGATTGACATCTAAATTTCTCGCTCCGGCGACGGTTTGCAGAAATTGCTGATAACTGGTATCGATCATATCCTGGAGAATTCTTTCTTCTTCATCAGTTAATTCTCGATCGAAGGAGAGAATATCTTTATAAGGGCCAGATTTAATCACTTTAAACGAAACTCCCACCTTATCCAACAATCTTTCTAGATTGTTCCCTCTCAGGATAACACCGATCGAGCCGGTAATCGTGCCGGGGTTAGCCATAATATAATTAGCCCCCATACCAATATAAACCCCGCCAGAGGCGGAAATATTGCCAAAACTAGCGATTATTTTGGTGGTTTTTTGTAAGCGCTTCAATGCTTCATAAATTTCTTGGGAATCCCCCACGGTTCCCCCGGGGGAGTCAATGCGGAGAAGTAGGGCGGGATATTGCCTTTCTTTGACGATTTCTAGGGATTTTAAGACTCTTTTGCGGGTATCGGAGGCAATTGCACCTGTAATTTCTATTCGAGCGATTTGTTTGCGGGTTTTCGGTTTAAAAGGCCAGATCATCAGGTTTAAATATCTCTCAAAAAAGGACTCTTTCTAATCTAACGCTTTGATCGTTCTAGGTTAAGCAGACATTATATTTCAGAATTTAAGGACAAAATGTCTGGTTAAGTGTATAATAGCATTAAGTGACCAAAGTTGAGGTAGGCGAGGTGAACATTTGGGTAAGGTGGAATCCTTTAATTTAGATGGCTTAGATCTGTTTTTCAATTCTCACGATCATTTGCCACCTCATTTTCATGTTCGTAAACCGGGGCAATGGGAAATTAGAGTTTTTTTCTTACTTTGTAATCAAGAAAATGGTCTAAAGTTTGAGGTAAAATGGCCCGCCAATGCCAAAATATCTAGTAAGGAAAAAAAGCAAATACTCGACCACGTTTTAGCCAATCGTTCTAAACTCCTGAGCGAATGGGAGGCAAAAGTCTGTACCCAAGGTAATTAATCATGTTAAATAAGCCAGAAATTACTGTTATAATTGAGGATAAAGAAAGTTATAATTTCTTGTCAGAGTTTCAATCTGTGCAGATTCTTTCCTTACCAGATTTAAAGAATATTGATTCTTTAAAAAACATCTTTATCTGTACTTCTTTGACTGGTTTAAAAGCAGTGTCAGATATTGCCAGAACCGCTAATGATAAACATCATCTGCGAGGTCTTTTTATCCGAGCAGACATTGATTCTATCTACTTGCCGCAACTATTTAAACGAGCCAATTTACGCACCCTGCGAAATACCCTCGTTTATCGAGATTTTACTTTACCGACAAGGGTGATTAATGCTTGGATTTGGGGAGCGCAAGAGCATTTAATCGCCACAGCTTTAGTTATTGGGGAAAGTTTATTAATCAGTCGCTGTGATTTCGATGAGCTAGAAATTCCCTTTGCATCTATGCCAGCTTTACAGCGTATTCCTCTAGAAGAAAGAGAGAATTTTATTATAGCAGAAGATGGTAGTTATATTCATTGGCCAGCCGTGGATATTCATCTTGATATAGCGGCTTTTTTGAGTGTGATTGAACCAGCAAAAAAACAAAAATTTGCAGCGATTAAATTAAAACATGATCAGATTTTTGGTCAAGCAATTGCCTCTTTACGCAAACAGCATCAACTGCGACAATCAGATATTATAGGAGTATCCGAGCGTCAAGTGAGACGCATTGAACAGGGAGAAGGAACAAAGGTAGAAACCCTTAATTTATTTGCTCAAGCTCACAAAATGGAACTTAATGATTATCTTGATGCTGTTGCTCAGTTAATCGATAATACTTCCGTAGATTTGCTCCAATCTTAAGCTTTTAACCCTTGATTAATTCGAGTAATTGTGCTTCGGTTAGCTGAGTAATGCCCAATTCTAGGGCTTTTTCTAGCTTAGAACCCGCCGCCTCTCCTAGCACTAAATAATCGGTTTTTTTGCTCACAGAACCCGTCACTTTACCCCCAGCTTTTTCGATTAATTCTTTCGCTTCCTCCCGTTTGAGAGTTGGTAAAGTGCCAGTAATCACAAAGGTTTTCCCTGCTAAAGTCGCTTTAGTGGTGGTGGTTTTTGCTGCTGCGGCAAATTGTAAACCAGCTGCCTGTAATTTAGCGACTAAATCCCGATTAGCGGCGATTTTAAACCAATCATAGACAGATTGAGCGATTTCTTCACCGATACCATAGACAGAAGCTAAATTAGTCACGCTGGCGTTAGCTAATTCCTCCACAGTCCGAAAACTTTCGGCGAGAATTTTGGCGTTAACACTGCCCACATAGCGAATCCCTAGCCCATAAAGTACCCTCGACCAGCTTTGATTTTTGCTCTGAGCCATAGCTGTAATCAAATTTAAGGCGGATTTATCGCCCATTCGGTCTAATTTGGCAATTTCCGTTTTTTCGAGGCTGTAGAGGTCAGAAATGGCGGTAACTAATCCCTGTTCAATCAGCAAAATTACCACTTTTTCCCCTAATCCCCGGATATCGAGAGCATCGCGACTAGCCCAATGTACCACACTTCCCCGCAAAATCGCCGGACAGGAACTATTGACACAGCGCGTCACCGCTTCCCCCACCGGACGGACTAGGGGAGATTGACATTCAGGGCAATTAGTGGGCATCTGGAAGGGTAAAGTCTGGCTAGGACGCAATTCTGGCAGGATTCTCACCACTTCCGGGATAATTTCCCCCGCTTTGCGGATAATTACCGTGTCACCGACTCGGATATCTAATTCGGCCACTCGATCGCTATTATGTAAAGTAGCTCTTTGTACGGTGGTTCCTGCTACCTGTACCGGTTCCATCACCGCCATGGGTGTGACTGCGCCGGTGCGTCCCACATTGACGATAATATCTTTAACTACCGTGGGGACTTCTTCGGCAGGATATTTTAAAGCGATGGCCCACCGGGGGAATTTTTGGGTGAATCCTAAGCGATTTTGTCGCTGTAAATCGTTGATTTTGACTACGACACCATCGGTCATGTAGGCTAATTGATGACGTTTTTCTTGCCAATCTTGATAGTATTGCGCCACTTCTTGCAGGGATGGACAGAGTTGACGGTGGGGATTAACCAGAAATCCCATGCTTTCTAATCTATCTAAGGATTGCCATTGAGTAGTGATATGGTTATCGTCTAAATGCAGGGTATAGGCAAAAAATTGTAAGCGTCTTTTATCAACTATTTTCGGATCTAATTGTCGTAGGGTTCCTGCTGCCGCATTGCGGGGATTAGCAAAGAGAGATTCCCCTTTTTCTTCTCTTTCTTGATTGATTTTATCGAAGGTATCGAGGGGTAAAAAGGCTTCGCCGCGCACTTCCACAATTGCCGGGGGATTATCTATATTTAAGCGTAAAGGAATAGAGCGAATTGTCCGCACATTGGGGGTAATATCTTCGCCAGTGACTCCATCTCCTCTGGTAACACCTCTGACTAAAAAGCCGTTTTCGTAGGTTAAAGCTAACGCGGAACCATCGATTTTTAATTCACACACATATTCCGTGTCTTGGGTTTCATTTATATATCTTTGCCAACGGCTGCCCCATTTATTTAATTCTTCGAGGTTAAAGGCATTTTCGAGACTATAGAGGGGAATATTATGACGAACAGAAACGAATTGACTAGAGATTTTATCCCCGACTCTTTGGGTGGGACTATCGGGGGTGATTAATTGGGGATAACGCTTTTCTAGGTCTTCTAATTCCCGATAAAGTTGATCATAAACGCTATCGGGTATAAAAGGATCATCAAGAACATAATAAGCATAACTGGCTCTTTGTAGTTCTGTTTTTAGTTGTTGGCAACGTTGTTGGATGTCTAAGGGGATAGTCATAATCGTTAATAATGCTACTGTGCAAAGACCATTTGAGGAGTTAATTGTAAATCGGGAAATGTCACCGATATTATTCTATCTTCCTGATTAAATTCTGCCAGTTCATAAAATCCCGAAATCAGGGTTAAAACTGATATTTTTAGAGCCATAGGATCGATAATCCAGTATTCAGGAATGCCTCTCACTGCGTATTCTGAACGTTTATAACGGTAGTCATCATCGGCATTACCCGGGCTAACTATTTCTACAACTAAGAGGGGAGGAAATTCAATCACTGCTGTGGTCATATTTCTAATCTCTTGACATTGTTCGGCAGTTAAAATCATTAAGTCTGGAATTCTCGATTTAGCTTTATCGGTGCGAATTCCCACCGTGGCAGGCATGACTTTCCAAGTTAGATTTAATCTTTTAATTTCTGCCATTAAATAATCATAAAGAAAGGCAAGAATTAAGGCATGAAAGCCACTAGCGGGAGGCATGGAAATTAATTCTCCGTTAAATAATTCGTACTTATTATCTGTGGAGTCCTGATAATTTAAATATTCTGCAAAGGTATATATTTTTTGTTGGGTAGCAATCATAAAAGTCTCCAGCTAAGATTTTACTGTGCAAAGACCATTTGAGGAGTTAATTGTAAATCGGGAAATGTCACCGATATTATTCTATCTTCTTTGTCAAATTCCGCCAGTTCATAAAATCCCGAAATTAGGTTTAAAACCGATATTTTTAGAGCAATAGGATCGATAATCCAGTATTCAGGAATGCCTCTCACTGCGTATTCTGAACGCTTATAACGGTAGTCATCATCGGCATTACCGGGGCTAACAATTTCTACAACTAAGAGGGGAGGAAATTCAATCACTGCTGTGGTCATATTTCTAATCTCTTGACATTGTTCGGCAGTTAAAATCATTAAGTCTGGGATTCTCGATTTAGCTTTATCGGTGCGAATTCCCACCGTAGCGGGCATAACTTGCCAGTCTAATTGTAGCCTCTCTATTTCCCTTTCTAACACCTTAAATATATATCTAAGTATCAAAGCATGAAAGCCACTAGCGGGAGGCATAAAAATTAATTCTCCGTTAAATAATTCGTATTTATTATCCGTGGAGTCACGATAATTTAAATATTCTGCAAAGGTATATAATTTTTGTTGGGTAGCAACCATAATAATCTCTAAAAAAAACTTAATTGAATCTCCTTTGAAGATAAATTTTGCCTTTGATACCCCCTTAATAAATTAGGGGGAATCTGACAATTTTTAACACCTAGCTTTTTACTTAAGATTCGATATCCTCAACTTTTTTGGGAACCGTTGCAGTTAAAACCTCATTTCCTGTGGCAGTAACTAACACATCATCTTCGATACGGATACCGATACCCCGCCATTTTTCTGGCACTTCCGGCTGTCCCTCAGCCGGTTTAATATCGGGGGAGATATAAATACCCGGTTCCACGGTTAAAACATGACCAGGCTGCAAAGTTTGCCAAGTTTCTTCGTTAACTTTATAACCTCCTGCATCATGGACATCTAATCCTAACCAATGGCCAGTTTTGTGCATATAAAAAGGCTTATATTTTTCCTCTTTAATTATCTCATCAATGTCGCCAGCCAATAGCCCTAAATCCACTAATCCCTCCACAATTGTCCTCACGGCTGTGTCATGAAAAAGATTATAAGGATTACCAGTTTTCACCACTTCAATCGCCTTTAATTGAGCTTCCAGAACAATTTCGTAGATAATTTTTTGTTCGGGGGTAAATTTACCATTGACGGGAAAAGTGCGGGTAATATCACCGTTATAGTAATTGTAGGCACAACCAGCATCAATTAATAAAAGCTCATTTTCTTGTACTTGACGATTATTGTTGATATAGTGCAGAACACAGGCATTAGCACCACTAGCGACAATAGAAGGATAAGCCGGACCCATACCCCCTTCTAGGCGAAAAGTATGCTCAATTTCCGCTTGAATTTGATACTCGTAGTGACCAACTTTGGTAAATTCTCTGGCCCGATTATGTGCCTGTGCTGAAATAGCAGTTGCTTGGCGAATATTGTCCAATTCGGCCTCAGTTTTCAGTAAGCGCAAAGGATGGAGAATAAAATTAGTATCCTCTAAAGCAGTCGGTCCAGTGCCGCGACGGGGAAAAGTGGCGATTAATTTTTGCCAGTGCTTTAGAACAGTTGTATTAAAAGTTTTGTCCCGGCCGAGATGATAATAAATTCGGTCGGCTTTTTCGAGATATTGGGGTAATTTTTCGTCCAATTCTTCGATAGAATAGGCCTCATCAGCAGCAAAAATCTCCTTTGCTCCTTCCACACCGTGGAGATAGCCGGTCCAGGTTTCTTTTTCTGGATCTTTTGGCTGCACGAACAGGATAAACTGATGTTCGGGGTGATGGGGTGCTAAAACCGCCACCGCCTCCGGTTCATTAAATCCTGTCAGGTAAAAAAAGTCACTATCCTGACGATAGGTGTATTCTACGTCATTGTGCATGACCACCATGGGCGCACTGCGAAAAATTGCGGTTCCATTGCCGATTTTTTCCATTACCTGCTGACGACGGTGTTGAAACTCTCTGCGATCGATGCCCATAAATATTCCTAAAAATGTCACAATAAGTCCTAGAGTCTATTATCGCTAATATTTTTAATTTATGACCCCTGAAGAACCGGATTTTTCCCAAGATATCATCGAAAGGCGCGAGTTTACCCTAGCAGATTTTATCGCTCAAGAGGGGGCGGATTTCCTCAAAGGAGAATCTCCTGTCCCCAAATTGGTGCAAGTTACCACAGAGATTAAACAATTTATTGCCGCTAATTTAGGGGATTCTTCGGGAGCTTTGCAGATAATTTTACAGCTTATCGTCGATGAAGAATTAACCAAAGTCAGTCAAAATTTAGATAATCCCGTTCAAGCTTTACAGTTAATTCTAGAAGAAATTTTAGACAATCAAGAATTACTCTATGAATTAGTACACCGAGTCGATGTGAAATGGGGACAATTATACGGGGAACGTCCCTATTTTCAACAACCCCATCAAAAACCCCACCCTGAAGACGAATACACCCACAATTCCGTCAGAGATAAGTTAGTCAGTTTATTAGCCAGATTAGAAGCGGATAAGTAGTAGAGTCTATAGCAGTTATGAGGAGACTCCGAGATGATTCAAGACATACCTTATCTTTAGGAAAAACTCTATATTTTAATTATTTCTTAATAAACAGAGACTAAGAGGATTGATGGTGAGCAGCAGAAGTTATTAAAAGAGGGCGAAGGCAATTAGCCCCTACAATAATATTTATTATCGCCCCAAAAGTAGGGGCGCACCGCGTGCGCCCAGCGGTCATGGGTGAAAATAGGTGTAAGATCAAAAAATTCTCCGATAACTGTTGCCCTATCCCCCGCGTGCCTACCTATTCCTACTATACCGCCGATGTTTTTAGCGATCGCATTTTTGGCGGTAATCCCTTGGCGGTTTTTCCGGAAGCATCTGGATTAACCCGCACCCAGATGCAAAAAATCGCTGCCGAATTTAACTTCTCGGAGACAGTCTTCGTTTTTCCGCCAGAAACGCCCCAAGGCACGAAAAAAGTCCGGATTTTCACCCCCAGTACCGAATTACCCTTTGCTGGTCATCCTACCGTCGGCACAGCCTATATTTTAGCCCTAATCGGCGCTATTCCCCCCTACCAAGAAACCACGATTTATCTGGAGGAAGGAGTCGGTTTAGTACCGGTAAAAATTATCATGGAGGGGGAAAAACCGGTCTATAGTGAGTTAAAAGTGGCACAATTGCCAGAATTAGTGACGGATACTTATGCTTTCGATGATTTAGCGGCGATTCTGTCCCTAAGCGTTGCCGATTTCTTACCCGGTTATCCCCCCCGGTCTTTTTCCTGTGGTCTTCCTTTTTTATTCATCCCCGTCAAAAATCGAGATATTTTGGGGAAAATAAAACTAAATCTAACTCTTTGGTCATCATTATTAGGCCAATCCCCCGCTAATTCCCTTTTTGTCTGCTGTTTTGACCCAGAATCACCCCAATCTCGTCTCTATGGCCGAATGTTTGCCCCCGGTTTAGGAGTTATGGAAGATCCCGCCACGGGTTCGGCTGTGGCCGCTTTAGCGGGCTACCTAGGGGCCTTAGAATCTTCTAGGGAAGGGATGAATCAATGGACGATAATCCAAGGAGTGGAAATGGGCAGACCCAGCAGTTTACAATTAAAGTTTCAGAAAAACAACCGGGAAATTACGGAAGTTTCTGTGGGTGGTGCATCAGTTCTAGTCTGCCAAGGTAAGATGATAATTCCCGATGGGGAAACAAAAAGCCCTACACAAGGCTCATTGTGACCACAAATCCCTTGACTATAGGCTACATATCAGGACAGGCAAAAGAGCAATAGATAATCAGTCTTTGATAACCGGATTTAGTATAAAATTTTGGACTGGTATCATTTAATCGAAACTCTCTATATAGAGAAGAAAAAAGCTTAATCCTGCAAAAAAGCGAGGGGATAACTCATATTCTCAGCAAAGCCCAAGATACCTCCATCTCGATGCTCATAGAGTAAATTTCCTTGATTATCAAATAAAAAAGTCCCTCCCCGTTGGGTGAGATAACTACTATCGGGGATATATGTTGACCAATTGCCCAAAACTTGAGTCATATTACGCAGTCTCAGGGTGGCTAATTCAAAAGGTCGCTGAAAACCTTGACCCCCGGCAAGATTGAAGAGGGAACCCCGGAAAGGTGGTAAAGGCCGCGCTTGTATTGTTTCCTCCTCGGCAATTAATTGGGGGGCTTTGCGATCGCCAAGATAACCCCGCAGCACTTCGGCCAGAGTCCCCGGACTACCCACACCCGCACACATCAAAATTAGATTTAACCAGGCATTTTGTCCGGGGGAAAACCCTGGTAATTTGACCGATAAACCCCGATACAGTCCTAATAAATTGTGTAATTCGGCTTTCGGGTCAACAAAAAGCCAATCTTGCCGAAATTTCGTATATTCAGAGAATTTTAAGCCCGAATTGCGATCGCCGATACCGATGGCACGAATGGTGATCCCGGCATTTTGCCAAAGGGCCGCCTCTTTTTCTAACCACCAAGCGTATTCGAGACTGTCAAAATCTCCCAATTGCGGCCAAACAAGAATTAAAAGACGTTTATACTCAGTACAATCGCTTAAAATTGGCACTATTTGCCCATCGCTGACCCTTTGGCGTTGAATTGTTGAAAATGTTTCATATATGCTGCTCATAGGTAAATTTCTCCTAATAAAACCTCCTCTTTTGCTCCCGTGACTTTCGGTAAATTACCGGGGAAATCGTGCCAGCGCCAATAGGCCAAGAGGGCAAAAGCGATCGCTTCTTTAAAATCGCTATTTAATCCTACCTCATCAGTGGTCAAAAGCTTGACATTTGTCCCCAAATGTGCTAGGAGTCGTTGGCGCAGGTAGGCATTACGAGCGCCACCACCACAGAGCAGCACCTCCGCAGGCATTTCTGGCAAAAAGGTTTGATAGCTGTGGGCGATCGAAATGGCGGTTAAATCGGTTAAACTGGCCAACCAGTCGGCATCACTGAGGGAATAAGCTTGGGCATCCTCGCGCAATTGAGCTAGATAGGCGGGGCTAAATAACTCTCTGCCGGTGGATTTAGGGGGATATTGCTGAAAATAAGGCTCCTGTAGCCATTTATGAACTAATTCGGAGCAGGGTTGACCCTGGGCCGACCATTGACCGTTATGGTCGTAGGTTTGTTGGCCTTGGCTCAAAAATTGTACGGCCAAATCGATGAGGACATTGCCGGGGCCGGTATCCCAACCGAAAATTTTTTGCTGCCAATTTTCCCTTTGTCGGGGGGGTAGATAGGTTAAATTGCCAATACCGCCGATATTTTGGACGCAGCGGGCTTTAGTGGGGTGAGAAAGCAGATAAGCGTCAATTTTCGGCACTAGGGGCGCACCGTGACCAGTTTGGGCGATATCGGCAGCGCGAAAATTACTAATGGTGGGAATACCAGTAATTTTTGCGATCGCTGCTCCCCGTCCTAATTGTACCGTGTAACCGAGGCGATCGTTTGCGGGGGGTCGATGAAAAACGGTTTGACCGTGACTGCCGATTAATTGGGCTTTTGGGGCTTCTTTTTGGATATTTAAGGCGGCTTGGGCAAATTCTGCGGCGATGTTATCATCTAAGCTGGCTAAAGCTTCAATAGATAGCTTTTCTCCCCCACAGACTTGTAAAATTGTCTCGCGTAATCGGGGGGAATAGGGATAGGTTTCCCCTGCTAATAACTGCACCTGTGGAGATTCCACTGTACCGCTAATCTCCACTAAAGCGGTATCGATACCATCCACCGATGTGCCACTGATTAAACCGATAACTAACAAGTTTTTTCCCTCAACTGTCGATTGTTGATTATTTTATCCCCCCTCCGACAATAGTAACAATTTCTAATTGATCCCCCTCCTTGATTTCCGTGTTTTCCCAATACTGACGATGGAGGATTTCCCCGTTATATTCCACTGCAACTAACCGAGGATTCATGCCCAAATTTTCTAGCATTTGCGGTAGTTTAGTTGCGGGTAAACAGGTTTGAGTTTTGCCGTTGATTTGCAAGGTTATTTCTGACATGGATTTGGATATGAACGAATCAAGTTAATCGGAGGAGACAGGAGACAGGAGGCAGTATTCAGGAGTCAGGAGATGGGAGACAGTATTCAGGAGATAGGAGACAGCTTTTTTCTCCCCACACCCTACACCCCACTTCATAATTCATAATTCATAATTCCCCCCCCCACACTCCACTTCATAATTCATAATTCATAATTCCTACACCCTACTTTAATTGGGTTAATAATTGTTGTGTCACCACATCGGGGTGCTGCGCTTCCATGATGGCCCGGACTACAGCCACCCGTTGCGCTCCTGCCTCTAAAACCTCTTTAATGTTATTACTATCAATACCACCGATCGCAAACCAGGGTAAAGGGCAATTTTCCCGCGCATAACGGACATATTCTAATCCTGCGGGGGTTTTTCCCGCTTTCGTGGGGGTGGCATAAACTGGACCAACTCCCACATAATCGGCCTTTTCTTGGATTGCTTTGGCCATCTCTTGGGGATTAGTGGTGGACCGGCCGATAATTGCCGTCGGGCCGAGAAATTGCCGCGCTAGGGAAATCGGTACATCCTGTTGGCCGAGATGAACACCATCGGCATGAACGGCCTTAGCAATATCAACGCGATCGTTCATAATAAATAAAGCATCGTAACGGTGGCATAACTCACACAGTTTAGCGGCCTCTTCTAAACGAATGGTATCAACGGCGGTTTTATGGCGGTACTGCACCAATTTTAAACCTCCTTTTAGGGCTAATTCAACGATTTCTAACAGATTTTCGGCGGGAGAAGTGACTAGATAGAGGGGAGATGCTTTTAGTTTTTCCAGGGGTGGAGAGATTAATAGTTTACTCTCTAGCTGATAAACCCGATAGCGCAGCTGTTTACAGGCTATCCCTAGCTCTAGATCATAGAGTTTACCGTATTCTTCTAAAACCCGAAAAGCCTCCTGTACGCGAGCCAGATTTGCCTGCAGCAGTCCCTCGACAGTCTCCCGGATTTCTTCCCTGGGATGGCTTAAATTTGTGCCGATATCGCCGGCCGTGTCCCGATGTCGTTTAAGATCGATCGAGTGCCAACTAGCCAACTGATGGCGCATTTCTTTACATTCTTGGGCTAAATCGGGATTATCTAAGCCAAAACGACACCATTCTTCGATAATTCGCAGTCCTTCCCTAGCGCGGTCCAGGTTAGCATCGAGAATCCGTTTAATCGCCGTGGTTTCTAGTTTCATTTGCCGTCAATGTAGAGTTATTATAGCCGTCAGCCGTCATCTAAAATATTACTATTCTCGGCCCTTGTTCGGGGAATAGTAGAGGCGGCATCAGACAGGCAACAAAGAGGGACGGGAAAGCTAGTCCAAGGACAATTTTAAGCCGGGGGGAGATTCTTAAGCGCCCCTAGGTATTGCAGTAATTGCTGATGATCTGGGTTATGTAGCGGGTAGAGACGATTGTAACAGATGGTGACAAGGGATTGGATATCCTCGACTAAATCCTCAGCTGCAATGGATTCCTGGGGTTGATTGAGGAGAATGACTTGGATTTTGAAGATACCGCACAAACCCAAAATAAAATCATGACAAAAGCGACTCACACTTTCCGGATGGGTTAAAACTAGAGATTTCACCTCACCGTGACAAATCATCTTCACTAGACGCATAAAATTAGGGTGATTGTGGCTGACTCCGTCGCCGATATCGGTGAGAATTTCAAAGGGTTGACCCTGCTGACTACAAAAGTCTTCTAACGCTTTTATCCGGTCGTCTAATTGTGGTTTTTGTTCAGAGGGCAAAAGGCAAAACGGAGAATAAATAATCAGTTTTTAATAACCGGATTTAGTATTACTGTTCACTAACAGGGGTATTCGTGAGAGAGGAAGGGTAAAGAGATTAATTCTCCCGTTGCCTCGCCGATTTGCACTTTTAAACCCTCTCCTCCGGCTTTTGTTTTCACATAACCCAAGCCAAAATCCTCCAGCACACTGGTGAGTAAACCGACTTTTTGCGCTTCTAAAATAATCGGGGTATTGCTGGGGACGGGTTGGCTAAGTTTTATGCCCCAAAGTCTTTGTTTTACGCCTTTATAGGTGTTAAGACGGGCGATAGTTTCTTGACCAATATAACAACCCTTATCAAAGACAATCGCTCGCCATAAACCGGCCTCTAAAGGGTTATAATCTTCGGTTAATTCTCGATCGACTGCCGGTCGTCCCTGATGGATTCTTAGGTATTCCCAGACCTGTTCATCGGCGGGAGTAACACCATTTTTAATTAAATTTTCCCAGAGGGGACAGGCTTCGGCGGCGGCAACCATTAAAGTATATCCGGGTAGATCTAAGCCGGTGCCGACGGCTACTCTCAGGGGGGGGTCAGAAAGGAGATAATGACTATGCTGCACCCCTGTTAAAATCTGCTCTGGAATGGCGATTTTTTGCAGGTATTGCCCGCTTTTAGTACCTATTAGGGTGAAAATGGCAAAATTATCGGTTAAGTCGCTAATTTCCACTTTATCGAAGGGGAAAATATAGCGATCGATCAATTCCAGTAAAAATTGACGACGTTGGGGAGAAACGAGGATGAGGAGGGAATCATCGCCGGCGTAAACTGTGACAAAATCGAGGGTACGACCGGTAGAGTTAAGGAAAATTGTCTCACAACCTTGACCCGGTTTCAGGCGATCGATAGCGTTACTGGTTTGATTGTGGAGAAAACGCAGCCGATCCTGGCCTTTTAATTCTAATAAACCCCAATGGGAGCGATCGATTAAAATTGTTGGCGATGCTAAACTTTGGGGATCATTGCCGTAATCTTTGAGAAAATTAGCGGCATACTCTGCCTTGATCGTGTCTAAATCTGCTTTCATTGGGGTAAATTAGCGAATAATTGCTTAATAATGCGCTCGGTTTTCGTTTCCAAACTCTGCCAATCTAGTTCACCGGTGGAGTCGAGGAGACTGGTATCGATGGTGACGCTCTCTCCTTCATCGGTGGGATAATCGAGAAAACAGACTTGAAAACAAAGTTCCCAAATATTTACAGTAACGGAGCGATCGAGATAAGTCAAACAGAGCAGATAACTGGGATAGGGATCTTGAATTTCTGTATAAGTTCCTTTCCAGAGGGAATTTTCTAACTGTTTACGCAGATTATCCAACACCCGAATAAATGCCGGCTGCATTAATAATTGTGCCTGTTCCCAAGCAGTAATATCTTTAAATTTTGGATTCATCTTATCAGTTATCAGTTATCAGTTATCAGTGATCAGATTTGAGTATTAAGTGGGGGGATACCCCTGCCACCCTTGATAAGGGGGGATCTGACAATTTTTAACACCCACCTACTTATTAAGTGAGCAATATTAAATAGACAAAGACATACATTTCAGCCATAGAACTATTTTGTTTCACTCTTGGAGATGTCTAATGGCATTAACAGTGCTGTCTTTTCACTGTTCACTGTTTACTGTTTACTGTTCACTGGTTACTGATAACTGATAACTGATAACTGATTTAGGCTGTTACTAGGGTTGCTTCCTTAGCTGCCATCATTTTCATGAGGTCTAACATCCGGCAGGAGTAACCCCACTCGTTATCGTACCAGGAGACGACCTTAAAGAAATTGGCATTAAGTTGAATGCCGGCTTTAGCATCAAAGATACTGGAGTGGGGGTCGGTGATAAAGTCACTCGATACCACTTCCTCATCGGTATAACCGAGGATACCTTTCATCGGTCCTTCGCTGGCGGCTTTCATAGCGGCGCAAATTTCCTCGTAACTGGTGGCTTTTGCGGTTTTAAAGGTTAAATCCACCGCCGAAACGTTGGGAGTTGGCACACGGAAGGCCATACCGGTTAATTTGCCTTTTAGGGAAGGAATAACTAGGGTTACTGCTTTGGCTGCTCCCGTGGAGGAGGGGATAATATTTTGACCGGCGCCGCGACCACCGCGCCAATCTTTTTTCGATGGACCATCGACGGTGGGTTGAGTGGCGGTCATCGAGTGTACCGTGGTCATTAATCCTTCCGCTAGTCCGAAGTTATCGTTAATAACTTTGGTGATCGGAGCTAAACAATTGGTGGTACAACTAGCGTTAGAGACGATCAGATCCTTAGCGGGATCGTACTCATTGTCGTTAACGCCTAGTACAATAGTACGAATTTTGTCGGGATCTTTGGTGGGTGCGGAGATAACTACCCGTTTGGCCCCTGCTTCTAGGTGTTTTCCTGCTCCTTCGGCGGTGGTAAATAAACCGGTGGACTCAACCACATAATCGGCCCCGGTTGCACCCCAAGGCAGTTGAGCGGGGTCTTTAATCGAGTAACAGGGGATAAACTTACCATCCACGACGATGCCATCTTCTTTCGCTTCTACCGTACCCTGAAAACGTCCGTGGGTGGAGTCGTATTTGAGCAGATAGGCAATATTATCGGGGGGGACGAGATCATTTATACCAACAAACTCGAAATCAGGATTTTGGATACCCGCCCTAAAAACGAGGCGACCGATACGACCAAATCCGTTGATAGCGACTCTTACTTTTGTCATGAAAAAAACTCCTTTGCAGCTGCGATAAGCTTAGGCACGATCAAGAAAAAATAATTTGAGAATTGATTGGCCTCTAGAGAATCACTATATATGCTAATCAGCTTTTGTTGATCGCTAGATGAAGTATAGAAAGATTTTAAGTTTCAGTGCTTCCAAGATAAAAAATCATAAATTTGCTATGCTAGTAGTCCTCACCACTGGCATCGAGAAGGCCTAATTAGGCTCTTCCCGACAAACTAGGGTGTAACCCTATAGTATTTTGGGAAAAGCTGACATTAAAAAATCATTAAAAGTTTTCTGAGAATTTATTGTTACCTAAGTTAAGAAGATATTAATTTTCCTTTAAAAGCGATTTAAAAACGCCGCCCGACTGACATAAATTACCCAAGCAGGATCGGCAAAATATAGCTTATTTTAATAGTTTTTTGCGCCCCAAAAGGTTAGACTCTTGATTACAGTTTGAAAACTGAGCGAGGGTTAACCCTCTCGATGGAGAAATTGTCTATCAACTCTCTTAATCTCATCGTTCATAGATATCGGAGAAATATTCATGGTATCCGCACCAGAAAGACCCTTAACAGAGCAAAATCCCCTTTCTCAAGACGAACTCTATAAAACCCATGCCTATTGGCGCGCTTGTAACTATTTAGCTGTAGGTATGATTTATCTGCGCGATAATCCCCTGCTCAAAGAACATCTTAAACCCGAACACGTTAAGTATCGCTTACTTGGTCACTGGGGAGCAAGTCCGGCCTTAAGTTTTACCTACGTTCACCTCAACCGTTTAATCAAAAAATACGACCTCGATGTGATTTTTATGGCAGGTCCTGGCCATGGGGCGCCGGGGGTACTCGGTCCGGTTTATCTAGAAGGAACCTATTCGGAAATTTACCCCGATAAAAGTCAAGACGAGGAAGGATTACAAAAATTCTTTAAACAATTTTCTTTTCCCGGTCACATCGGTAGTCACGTCACCCCCGAAACCCCCGGTTCTATCCATGAGGGCGGCGAACTGGGTTATAGTGTTTCCCATGCCTACGGTTCTGTTTTTGACAATCCCGACCTAATTACGGCCGTGGTGGTGGGTGATGGGGAAGCAGAAACCGGTCCCCTTGCCACCGCATGGCACTCGAATAAATTCCTTAACCCGATTCGCGATGGTGCGGTACTGCCAATTTTAAACTTAAACGGTTATAAAATCGCTAATCCCACCATTCTCTCCCGTATTTCGACCCACGAGTTAGAAAGTCTCTTTGTTGGTTACGGTTACACTCCCTACATCGTCGAATGTAAGGAAGATGAAGACCTGCTGCACTGCCATCAAAAAATGGCCGCTACCCTAGAACACTGTATCAATCAGATTCGCTCCTATCAACAGGAAGCTCGCAGCACGGGAGTGGCTAAACGTTACCCCTGGCCGATGATTATCCTCCGGTCTCCCAAGGGTTGGACGGGTCCGAAAAACGTTGATGGTCATAAAGTGGAAGGATTCTGGCGCGCTCACCAAGTCCCCATGGGTGCTATGCACGAGAACCCCGACCACTTGAGAAAATTAGAAGAGTGGATGAAAAGCTATAACCCGGAGGAATTATTTGACTATACCACGGGTCAATTTAAGCCGGAATTTAAAGAACTCGCTCCTATTGGTCATCGTCGCATGAGTGCTAATCCGCACGCTAATGGCGGATTGGTGCGTAAAGACCTAAAAATGCCCGATTTTCGTCAGTATGCTGTAGATGTCACCCACCCGGGCCAAGTGGAAGCGGAAAATACGGGAGTGATGGGGGTATTTTTGCGGGATGTAATGCGAAATAATATGACTAATTTTCGCGTTTTTGGTCCCGATGAAACTGCTTCTAATCGTTTAGCGGCTCTCTATGAAGTGACTAAAAAAGCTTGGTTAGCTGATACCTATCCGGAGGATTTAGATGGTAGCCAATTATCTCCCGATGGTCGTGTAATGGAGATGCTGAGTGAACATACTTTAGTCGGTTGGTTAGAGGGTTATTTATTATCCGGTCGTCACGGTTTATTTCACTCCTACGAGGCTTTTGCTCATGTTATTGATTCCATGTTCAACCAACACGCTAAATGGCTCGATATCTGCAAAAATCATGTGCCTTGGCGTGCTTCTGTTTCCTCTTGGAATCTGTTATTATCCTCGGTAGTTTGGCGGCAGGATCACAACGGTTTTAGTCACCAAGACCCCGGTTTTATCGATTTAGTAACTAATAAAAGTGCCGACGTGGTGCGGGTTTATCTTCCCCCCGATGGGAATTGTTTATTAAGTGTGGCTAATCACTGTCTCAAGAGCAAGGATTACACTAATATTATCGTTGCTGATAAACAGAAACACCTGCAATACTTGACCATTGAAGAAGCAATTAAACACTGCACTAAAGGTATCGGTATTTGGGATTGGGCCAGTAACGATGATGACGGAACAAATCCCGATGAACCAGATGTAATTATGGCTTGCTGTGGGGATATTATCACTAAAGAATCTTTGGCGGCAACAGCAATTCTGCGGGAGGAATTCCCTTACTTAAAAGTTCGCTTTATTAATGTGGTTGATCTGTTTAAATTACAGTCGGAAAGTGAACACCCCCATGGTTTATCGGAACGGGATTTTGATAGTTTATTTACCACTGATAAGCCAATTATCTTTAATTTCCACGGTTATCCTTGGCTGATTCATAAACTTACCTACCGTCGCAGTAATCAGGAACGTATTCATGTACGCGGTTACAAAGAAGAAGGGAATATTAATACTCCCCTAGAATTAGCGATTCGTAACCAAGTTGATCGTTTTCATCTAGTAATTGATGTCATTGATCGCGTGCCGAAATTAGGTTCTGCTGCCGGTCATGTAAAAGAACGGATGAAAAATGCTATTATCGATAATCTCGATTATGCTTTTACCAATGGTATCGATAAGGACGAGATTACTAACTGGAAATGGCCTTATTAATTAGGCTAGAAAGTGGTTTAGGTGATGATATTTTATTAGTTTATTGATAAATTTCATCTTCCTATTCCACTTTAAAAAATATTCTTGATTTTCTACAGGGTGAGAGCATCTCAAAAGCTATTGACAATTGGTCAATGTTGAAAAGGGTTAATTAGGGTTTGCTGAATAAATTTGAAATGTAGGCAAAGTAAAGGTTTTGGGGCTTTTCTCGCGAAACAGGTGCAAGATTTTGAGAGAATCGTCGTTCAAAACCTTGCGTCTTCATCGGTCCGCGTTCTGTAGGGGCGAAGCATTCGGACAATAACCTATCGGTGAAAAGGTAGATTTTCTATCCGAATGCTTCGCCCGTACTTATTCAGCAAACCCTGGTGGTGATTCGGTAGTAGTGATGGCGGCTTAATCCTTTGCCAGCTGTGCATTGTAGTCATGGATAAAATACCAAACAGCCCCAACGTGATTCTCCATTTTTTTAGAGAAAGA
>VYLK01000085.1_pt1 | contig 37582 bp, 33 predicted proteins | sample 5114321 | NCBI WGS metagenome assembly VYLK01 (sample SAMN12291792, study PRJNA351875) | freshwater metagenome | isolation source: freshwater lake | place: USA: Michigan, MSU2 Lake | collected 2011-08-16
TCTCAATCTAAATCCGGTCGAAGAGATACAATTTCAAGAAGAGATTAGCACATTTAGTCAACCTGTACAGGAGGGAGTTATGCAAATTACCACCAGTTGGATGCGTCAAGGTATTGAACAAGGTATTGAACAAGGTATCGAACAAGGTATCGAACGGGAAAAGACATTGATTCTTCGTCAACTTAAACGCAAGTTAGGGGAGATTAATCCTTCATTGGAAACTCAAATCATGCAGTTAAGTATTGATGATGTAGAAGCATTAGGAGAAGCTTTATTCGATTTCTCTACGGTTGAAGATTTAATCAATTGGTTAAATACTTTAACTGCCTAGCTTTGACGTTAGCGATCGCCTTCTGATAACAACCCACTAAAATTGTCATAATGAAACAAGCAACCGCTAATTATGATGAACCCTGGAAAGAAGCATTAACCGAGTATTTTGAGGCGTTTTTACATTTCTTTTTCCCTGAAGTTCACCAATTGATTGATTGGACAAAAATTCCCGAATCCCTAGAAAAAGAACTGAAACGGATTACCGCTTCAGCAAAGACAAAAAAACGTTTCGCTGACAAACTCTGTTCAGTTATCAGCTACCAGTTACCAGTTATCATTTATCAGTGACTAATTATCTGTTGCCAAAGCAGACTTGTCAGAATATAGTATGGAAAACAAGCATAACCTTGGCGAAACTATGTATCATCAACGACTAGCTAAACCTGAAGATGCAATAGCGATTGCTCCTCTTTGGCGAGATTTTGCTCAAAGGCGATCGGAAGCTGATCCCTCGATCAATCTGAAACCTGATTTTGACTATGAAGGATATGTGAGCTATCAGCTTAAAAAACCTCTATCTTTCGGTTTTGTCTTGGAATATGAGCAGCAAATCGTCGGGTTTCTCTTTACTTATGTTTATGATGAGACCCCACCTCCCCAGATTTCTGCTTTGGAAATGTGGGAAAATCCTTTCATTCCCCGTCGTGTGGGTGCAGTTTTGGGGATGTATGTTAAAGAAAACCACCGCAAACTGGACACGATTAATTTGTTGATTAAAGCGGCGATTGCTAAAGCGGAAGAACTAAAGGTTAGCGATATTGACTTATTAATCAGTATAGATCAGCAAGGGATTCAGGTATTATTAGAACGCTTGGGCTTTGTTAAAGCAGCGATTCAATATACAAAACATTTTAACATATCGGAGAAGAATTTACCGAATTTACATCAGGCTCATTTAAGGCTAATAGAAAAGGAAGTTATACCGACTGGAACAATTGTTTTAAGGGATGTAAAAACTCAAGAAATTGTCAAGAATTCTCAAGGAAAACCAATTTTTTTAGAGCCAGTTAGGGATGCAGCAGGAAAGGCTTTGACGAGTTCGACGGGTTTACCGATTTATCCTCTCCCTTTACGAGATCCGAATACTCATAATTTTGTCTTTGATGAGGAAGAAAATCTCATCTTATGTCCTATCTTACAAGAGCTAGGGGGTGAGGTAGTAGAATTTGGAGGAATCCATCAATTTTGTCCACCTGTTTATGAACAAATAGATGGGAAATTATGCTTAAAGCAAGATAGTAATGGCAATTATGTTTTTGCAGAAGTAGAACGGGATGAGTCGGGGAAAATTAGGCGATTACCAGAAGGAAAACCACTCTTTAAATCCACCAATTGATCTTTAAACCTCTCTGGCTCTTCGGTTTGTGTTATGCAATGGACGGGGGTTATAAGGAATGTAACCCTTATATAGAAAGGGATTTAGCGATTTTTGTCAATTATTTTTGCTCTAGAGCGAACTAATCAATTAAGTCTCTTGCCAGATAAGGATTTAATCGATTTATGCCCCCCTATCGAACCATACCAAGTAACGAAGAACCGCGATACTTTTCCTCTCAGCAGTCTTGCTCTTGTTGGTTATCTATCAATCTTAAAAGCCTTACAAGCCCCAAATATGATATAGATATTTATATAAAATTGAGATGCAGCCTTTGACTGATTACTGAAAGGTCTCCTATCTCAACTAGAAAATTAATTTTTCACGACTACTTATATTTAATCATGTATTTCTGGCAATTTCGTGTTTATCAGCGTCCTTTGCTGCATCCCCTACAAACCCATCACGGACTATGGCAAATTAGGGAAGGAATTATTATTCGCTTAGAAGCGGAAGATGGACGTATAGGATGGGGAGAAATTGCTCCTTTACCTGAATTTGGTTCGGAAACATTATCAGCAGCAATATCATTCTGTCAAAGTCTCGAAAATCCCCTATCAATAACTTCAATTTTTTCTATTCCCGAACAATTTCCCGCTTGTCAATTTGCCTTTGAATCAGCTTTAGAAGATTTGAGTATAGAGAATCAATCGAGAGAATTAGAACCGAAAAACTATAGTTATTTATTACCCACTGGTGCGGCAGTATTTCCCTGTCTGGATGATATTTTAGCCGCTAATCAAACTAATACTTATAAATGGAAAATTGCAGTTAATTCTCTCAAGCAAGAGTTAACCTTATTTGAAAAATTAATTGACCGATTACCTAGGGAAGTTAAATTACGTTTAGATGCCAATGGGGGATTAAGTATTGCTGACAGTAAAATCTGGTTAAAAATTGCCGATGAATGTCAAATAATTGAATTTATCGAACAACCTTTACCCCCATCTCAATGGTTAGAAATGTTGCAATTAAGTCAAGATTTTACCACGGAGATTGCCTTAGATGAATCCGTAGCCAATCTTCGACAAATAGAGGAATGTTATCAACGGGGATGGCGAGGAATTTTTGTGATTAAACCTGCTATTACTGGTTCAATACAAGGTTTAAGAAATCTCTGGGAAAAATATCCCTTAGATTTAGTATTTTCCTCGGTTTTAGAAACTAATATCGGCAGAAAATCCGCTTTACGTCTAGCGCAAGAATACCCCAAAAAGGAGCGAGCTTTAGGTTTTGGTGTGCAACAATGGTTTAATAATAGTGACCCCGATTGGTTAGAAAAACTGTGGACGACATCAGCAAACAATTAGCATATCTCAGTCAAAAAGATTGGTTATATGGATACAATAGCCAGAAATTTTATCAATTATATCAGTCCTATTCTCGGCAATTTATCGCCGCAGATAATCCTCGATTAACTATACTGCTTGCTGAAGTCAATCCCATTAAATTTTTAGCGATATTCTTGGCTGCCGTCAGGGTCAAAAGTTGCCTATTTCTAGCTAATCCCGACTGGAAAACTAACGAATGGCAACAGGTTTTCTCTCTGGTACAACCCGATTATATTTTTGGTGAAAATATCAAGGTTTATCACCATAATTCTCCTCCTGTCAATCCTTTGACTAATTCTCTGATGATACCCACGGGGGGAACCTCGGGAAAAATTCGCTTTGCTATCCATAACTGGTTAACTTTAACTGCTTCTGTCAAAGGTTTCTCTGAATATTTTCAAGTCAAGCAGGTTAACTCTTTTTGCCTACTGCCTTTATATCATGTTAGTGGTTTAATGCAGTTTCTGAGAAGTTTTTTAACAGGGGGAGATTTTGCTGTTATTCCTTACCATAAAATCAAACAAAAGCGCATAAATAATCTCAATCTTCAAGATTATTTTATCTCCTTAGTTCCCACTCAATTACAATTCTTTCTAGAAAATGATCCTCGCTGGTTAACCAATTTTAAAACAGTTTTACTAGGAGGTTCCCCTGCATGGCCATCTTTATTAGAAAAAGCTAGAGAATATAATATTTCCCTATCTCCCACCTATGGAATGACAGAAACTGCCTCACAAATTGTCACCCTTAAACCAGAAGATTTTCGACGAAGCAATAATAGTAATGGACAGGTATTACCCCATGCTCAGATAAAAATTAATCCCGATAACCAGAAAATTATTATTGAAGCAAAATCTTTATTTTTAGGCTATTATCCCCATCTTAATCAAGCAAGCTACTTCGAGACCGATGACTTAGGTTATTTGGATGAAAGTGGTTATTTATATATCATTGGTCGCGATAGTCAAAAAATAATTACCGGAGGAGAAAATGTTTATCCTCTTGAGGTAGAAACTGCCATTAGACAAACTAATTTAGTTAAAGATGTGGTGGTTTTAGGGTTACCAGATGTCAAATGGGGACAGATAATTGTCGCTTTTTATGTACCCGTTAACTCTCAGATAAACCAGACAAGTATTCAATCCCAGATTAAAGATAAATTAGTCAATTATAAACTGCCGAAACATTGGATAAAATTACCAGAGATACCAAAAAGTCCCCAAGGCAAGATTAATCGAACCAATTTAATTAAATTAGCTGAAACTTTTTTGACACCGAGTCAAACCCTGGACCCTAATTATAGCAGTTATCTTAATGGTGAGTTATGAGGTTTTCCTTTTGGGGAGAATCCGAGACGATATAATCGGGTAAAATGCCTATGGGTGCTAATCCCAGCAGATTTAAATTAGGTTTATTTTCCAAAATTATAGTGACTGTTCCAACATCTGACCGTGTTCTTTAAGCCATTGCTTTGCCTGTTCCATAGTAGCAATTTGCGACCTGATAATCTGCCAAAATCGTGGAGTGTGGTTCGATTCAATCAGATGCGCTAACTCATGAACTACCACATAATCAATTACGAACATCGGGGCTTTGATCAATCGCCAGTTAAAGTTAACATTGTCTTGGGGTGTACAAGAACCCCAGCGATATTTGCTGTCGGTAATTTTAGCCTGATTAAACCTGACACCAAGCTTTTTAGCATAAAGGTTGACACGAGGAAGTATCTTCTCTTTTGCCTTCTGAATGTACCAATCTTGAAAAATCTCGCCACCATTCTCTGTTAGTGCCTTTGGTACTCGAAAGCGATTGTTAATAAACTTTATCTCTGTCTGATCATCAACCAATTCTAAACGATAGTAGCGCCCTAAATAAAGAAGCGACTCGCCATTAACCAGTTCCTTACCAGGAGGATGAAGTGGGACTCGATACTTTTGCTCGTGGTGAATTTTTTCATAGAGCCACTGCTTGCGTGACTCTACTATTTGCTGGATCTTATCGGGATGAGTACCAGTAGGCGCTCTGACGACGATCGAGCGATCACGTTCCACGGTAATGGTCAGGGTCTTACGACTGGAAGAATAAATGATTTTATAGTCAAGTTTCATATTAAAAGTCGCTCAATTTTACTCGATTCAGCCTAAAAAATTCGGTCGTTATTTTTCTCTGCTATTTCCATCACCCGCGAGATAATCTGTTCTCGATTGTCCATAAGATTGGGAATTTGGAAAAAGTCGGGAGAGAGTAACACTTTTTGAATCTCTGCCCTAAGTTTCTTGCGAGCGGGAATGCTCTCCCAAAAGCTAGTTAATTGTAACTCCTGCTCAACAACGGTAAATACCTGTTGAGTGAGAGCGACCATCTGAGAAACCATATCGTCAGTTAATGCCGCTTCTCCAAAACACTCCCGTTTGAACATCCGAAAGAAGGGCAGCTGCTTTTTCCTGTCCAGTCCGTAGGTAGGCTCATTTTTTGCTTCTCTCGCCTTCTGGCGTAGTTTTTCCAGTTCTTGGTAAATCTTGTCCCAATTGTCTTTAAACTCCTCGAAGATGGCTCTCAGTGCTTCAGAAAAGGAGGCTTGCAGTTCGGGATCATCTGCCAGATCGATCTCGATATAGTGGCGGAGAGCGTGTTCGATTGCGGCGGCCTTTGTTTTGACTCGCTGGTGTTTCTGGACATGACTCTCAAAGTCCTTATCCAAGATCGAGATCGGTTTAACTTTCTCGTCGATTCCCCTTGATTGCAGATACTGGTCGGTCAGGGCCCGCAGCTTGGGTGGGATTCCCTTCATACTCAGGCGCTCGTCGCGGAAGTGCTTCCCCGCTAGTATATTCACTGCGGTGAGAGATTGGTAGTCTCTCATATAGTTCAAGGCCTCCTTGGCGGGATAGACCAAGTTAAGGCTGCGGGTCAGCTTCTTGAAGGCCAGCATGAACTCGAATCGCACATCCTCGTCATAGAAGAGGTCGAAAAAGGCATCTTGATCGTTCAGGTCGGTGAGTCCATGTTGCTTCAACAGTGCGAGGATTTTGCGGTGGTCATCCTCAAGCTGACGGATCTCGTCCTCGGGAAAACTTAAGGTTTCCTCGATTTCTTGCTGCTCTCGCTCGTCGTAGTTATCAATGGCTCGCTTCAGGTGGTGGCCGATGCCCACATAGTCCACGACAAAGCCTTTATCCTTGTCCGCACCGCCGACTCGGTTGACACGGGCGATCGCCTGTAACAGGTTGTGGGCCTGGATGACCCTATCGAGATACATCACCTGCTCTACTGGGGCATCAAAGCCAGTCAGTAGCATATTATTGACGATGACAATGCCCACATCTCCAGTAATCCCCTCATCCCTTGCGTCAAAGGGCAGTTTAAAGCTTTTAATAGTAGTATCGTGGCGGGTGGAGTTGCTGTATTGCTTGAGGTGGGGTAGGTCATTATGACTGCTGGAGATGACCACATCGGTCTTAAGTCGCTTCAGGCGATCGAGGTTAAGCCGGTGGGGATTCCCCTGCTCCAATTTGGCAATCTCCTCGGCCAGGGCAGCATCTAAATGCTCTTTGTACCGCACCGCCGCCTCCCGGGAAGTCGCCACCACCTGGGCCTTGTAGCCGTTGGGAAAGATGCACTGGAGATAGTGCTGCACCATATCCTTGGCTTTAGCGGCGATGGTGGGATGAGCTTCTAGGTAGGCATCCCTGGAACCATGGCCCAAAATCTGCAGCCGCTCTTGCAGGTTGTACTCACTGAAGACATCGGCAAAAGCCGCATCCATAGCTGTCTGATCAGACACCTCGGCGTTATGGGTGCGCCCGGTGTAAACAATTTCTAGGGTTACGCCGTCCTCGATGGACTGGCCCATGGTGTACTTGTCGATGTAGTCCCCGAAAACTTTCTCAGTTTTGTCGATGGGGGTGCCGGTGTAGCCAATACGGGAAGCGTAGGGGAGAGCTTTGTCGAGGTTTGTCCCCAGCAGGCTGTACTGGGAGCGGTGGGCTTCATCGGTCATCACCAGGATGTTGCTGCTCCGGTTTAGCTCCGGGAAGGTCTCCCGCAGTTCCCGCTCTTGGAATTTGTGGATCATGGCCATGACCAGATCCGAGGAGTCGCTGCGAAGTAGTTCCTTCAGTTTGGCGATGCTATTGGCGGGCTTAACGGTAAAGCCAACACTTTGACCGGTCTCGGCGAGTTGCTGCTCTAGTTGGGTGCGATCGGTGATAAATACCACTTTCCACTGGGAAAGGTTGTTATGGCGGTACATGGCCCGCACCATAAACATCATGGTAAGGGACTTACCTGACCCCTGGGTATGCCAGATGATGCCGCTGCGCTCCCGGGGGGTTTTGCCCTCTAGGAGACGCTCCACGGCTTTCTTGACGGCACGAAACTGCTGATAACGCCCGACGATTTTGATGGTTTCTCCCTTGTTGTTGATGGAGAAAAGGGTGAAGTTGCGAATAATCTCTAGGAGGTTATCGGGGGCAAACATTCCCGCCACCAGTCGCTGCTGGTCATTGGGGGAGCTAATGCCGTGTTCTAGTTCTTCTAGGGTGCGGGGATAGGGGTCAGCCCAACGGAAGAAGTATTTTTCGGTGTGGGTGGTAATAGTGCCAAATTTTGCCTGATTGCGGCAGGTAGCTACGACAAACTGGTTATAGAAAAAGAGGGGGACATTTCCCTCGCCCTTAGCGCCGCGCTGTTCGCTGTAGCGGAGGAGTTGCTCGATCGCCTCGGCAATGGGTTCTTTGACTTTGGGAGATTTGCATTCAATGACCACCACTGGCAGCCCATTGAGGAAGAGGACAATATCGGGGATGATGTGGTTTTCTGTGCCTAGAATCCGCACCTTAAACTGGCAAACGGCGATGAAGCGGTTGTTAGTTGGGTGGTCAAAGTCGATAAACCTGACGGTGGGGCTTTTTTCGCCTGTTTTACGGTTCTCTGAGACGCTGGTATTCTCCTGAAGCAGTTTAAAGACGTGGCGGTTATTTTCCAGTAGGTTGGTGCTGGGGAAGTTGGCGGTGAGTTGTTTGATGGCTTCTTCTATTTGGTCGGTTTCTAGCCAGGGGTTGATGATTGTAAGCTGTTCTCGCAGCACTGGCAGCATCACCACCTCGGTAAAGCTTTCTCTAAAAGTATCCTGTGGTTTTTGTTTTGTCTCTAAATCCAATATTTCCCAATCTAAACCGTATAGTTGGTCAAGTAAGGGCTTTTCGACCCCGTTGCGCTCATCGAGTTTGATAGGTTGAGGTGTTTTGTTCATGACCAGATAACCTTTATTTAACTGTATTTATGAGGTTTTTCGTCTAAATCGGCTCTCCCCGGTTTGGTGGGTAAAATAATATATTCTAAGATACAGTCTTGGGGCAGTGAGTGGAACGAACCACTCCAGACACAAAGGACACAAAGATTGATCGCTACTATATAAGTTAAACTTATCACACAAAGAATAAGAGAACCCTAAATCTTCCTTGAAGTCAGGGGACAGGGTTGAATTGTACTTCTCTGATATGAGAAACGCTATAATAGGTTATTATACATAAAAAATATTTAAGCATTAACGGATATGAACAACCAACTGGTTAAAACTTTAGCACAAATTATTAGATCCCTTTCTGAAGAAGAAAAACAACAACTAGAAAGAGAATTAACATCTAATGGAGCAATAGAAGCAATAAAAGACTATCAAAAATTATCTTTTTGTCAAACGGCTACCCCTGAAGAATGGATAAAAGCTTTTGAAGAATGGGCAGAAAGTCATAGAGATAAGAATTTTCCCCAATTATCTGATCAAGATATTAGCCGAGAAAGTATCTATGGAGAACGGGGTTAAATGTCTTATTTGGTAGATACTAATATCCTTCTACGTAGTTCAGATCCTCATCATGCTATGTATTTAGATGCAGTCACTGCTCTGAAAAAATTACGTCAGAGAAAAGAGACACTCTATATCACCTCTCAAAACCTTGTTGAATATTGGAATGTTTACACCCGTCCCCAAAAACAAAATGGTTTAGGCGGTTCAATTATAGAAGTTCAAACGGAAATTAATCGTCTAAAATCACTTTTTTGGGTTTTACCTGATCATTCAAATATTTATCAACAATGGGAAAAATTAGTGAGCAATTATCAAGTAAAAGGGGTTAATGTCCATGATGCCCGATTAGTTGCTTTTATGCTAGTATATAGCATCACGCATATTTTAACCTTTAATACGGATGACTTTAAACGATATACAGAAATTGCTGTAGTTCATCCTACTGAACTTAAGACAAATTGAGATACTACAATTTCTAAGAGAATGGCATCGGTTGTAATTACTGGATAACCTTCGTATTTTTCCGATCGTCTGGTATCGAGATCATGGGATATAGATCGCCTGAGCAGTTTGGTGACTTGGCGAGGTCGCTCAGGGCGTTACGATATTTTTTGATGCCACGCCTTGCGATTTCCATTTTTTTGGCAAAGTCTGGGTATATGTTTAAGTTTTTGTGATTTGTGGGTGTTTGCTCTGGTTGCATAGGTTTGACCGATGAATCAATTTGCTGCTGTTTTTTGGTTGAGGAGGTCCGTAACTCGAACTTTGCCAGTTAGCAGGTCTTGCATCAGTCCGGTTTTTTGGAGTTTTAGCTTTTGTAGTTGTGACTGAAGCTTAAAAACCTCCCTGCCTTGAAGAAGTAATAAATCTTCAATTCTTATTTGTTCATTAATACTGGGTACTTTAACAAGAAGTTTACGAACCTCACCAACATTAAAATGTTGTTGAGCAAGTCCCCCTTGTCCTTCGAGTATCTGCTTCTTACCAAAATTTGAGTTAATCCATAATGCTAAGTAGTTAGAGCGCACTCGCCTTGAATCTGGTCGTGAAATAACTATATCTACACAGTTAGAACCATCTAATTCTGGCGTGATGACGGCTGTATTACCTGGATATCCTGTTCTAACTGTAACTAAATCACCTACGCTTAACCTACTTTTATTCAGAGCAATATTGTCTCTTTCGGACATATAAACCATATCTGATGTATCTATAATGTTTTCTCTAACATTTGCCGATCTCAGAACAGGTACTCCAGAAGGTTTATAGTATTGTGCGGGACGAATAACAATACCAACTACAATCTCTTTACATATTGCTGAACAAGATTCCACCTCCCACTCAACCGGAATCCTTCCAAGCGGTGAATCCTTAAACTCATGGGTTTCTTCACTGCGAATATTGCCATTTTCATCAATTCCTTTGGTGAGCAAGTCCTGCATTAGTCCCGTTTTGATGCGCTGCTGCTTGGCAATTAGGGCTTCGGTTTGCTCAATCGCGCGGTCTATTGTTGAGAGGATGGTGGCGATTTGGGTTTGTTCGGCTTGAGATTCTGGTAGTGATAGCTCAATATTTGCCATCACATTGTTCATCAATTTTGGATTCCCAACATAAGAAACGTAATTTTTGGTTAAAGATGAAAGTTTATATGCAAGAAATTTCATCGACAATTGGCGGTTTTTTGCCTTAAGAGTCCCACATACATTTGTGCAATTAAACTTGCCAGTTCTGTAAAAAACTGTTCCCGCATACGCTCCGTCTGTTGTCCAAGTAATGTATTCTCCTTCAAAATCATAAGTATCAATTTTTCCCATCTCCCCTTTGTCCTGTGATTGCGAGGAAAAAACAGGGTATATACCTGTATGTAGTTCTATTTCTTGAGTGCTTATCACTCGACCTCTACCTAAATCACAAATATCTTTTACTGATTGTTTTAACCAACCTTCCACACTCATCCCAAATACCTCAACTTAATCAAAAAAACATTTAAAAACTCAAGAGTTCCTTATCTCACTTTGATATTCTAAAGGATCGATAGTTAGTTGAATGCTACCCGCATAAGCTGCGAGTGCTTTAAAAGACTCTGTACTATCTTCCTGTTCACTTTCCTGCAATAATGCCTCAATTTTTTGCCAATCTTGGTAATTAATAATTACCGCCACTGGCTTCAGATTTTCATCTGTGACAAATTGCTTTTTAATAGACTGCATAACCTGCTCCTAACTGACTTAAGTTATTCCCTATACCCTAGTTTAACCAAAAACTCATTTAATTCTCCTAAAGTCTGCTCTCGCTGGGCCTCCATTTCCTGACTTGATACCGCATACTTATCCCAAAGATTCTCAACCTTAGCGACAAGTCCCCGCTTTTCCCCATTCAAGTAACGAGTAAGCTGCTCCGATACCCAATCATAGAGCTTTTTGAGAATCAATTTTTTCGCTTCTTCATCCCTTAACTGTCCTCCTACTTCAGTCAGTAATCCCTCAGGATAAGATAATTTAATCTCCAAGGCTTTCTTATCCTTATTAAGCGCGTTAATCTTGGCCTTTTCTTCCTTTTTACTGGCATTTAACCCCATAAGCTGATTTTGTACCTGCTCAAGTAATTCAACAGTTTCAGCCTTAAATTCCTCATCACCAACCCGTTTTAAGCGCAGCTTTAACTCAAGCTGACTCTGCTGTTCTTTAAGTGTATTCTTAAGTAACTTGATCCGGTTCTCAATGTCAGTAATAACATTGTATTCTTGTTGGTAAGATTGGCGCTCTCTGGCTGCTGAATCGCCCTTAGATTGCTTCAGATCATCTATCAACTCTTTAAGCCATTTCTTAATCGATGCGGTGCTAATAGTTTCTTCCTCTTCCGGTTCATAATTTGCCACCTCTTGCGCTGATTCCACCGCTTCGCTTAACTCCCCTTGGGCTGCACTAATCTTACTTTCTAGTTCCTCAATTTCCGCCTCTTCCGCCTGAAAAAATGCCGCTAATAAATACTGATCAGGGATAAGAGTATGATGCCAGCCAGTGTTAATAATAGTCTTTAGATCATAGCGAATCTGCTGCCACCAGTTAACAAACACCCCCGCCGATTTAAACTCATCTAAAACCCCCAAAGGAATCAGCTGCTGTTTAAGGCTGCCCAGTAATTGCTGCCGCACTTGGGGCATAATATTATTCCCCTCCAACTTAGCAAAATCATCCCGCGCTTCTCGCCACCAATTCTTCAGCGTAGTATAGTGATCACTTATCCTTGCTTGTAAATCGGGATTAGCTGCCAGATTCTCTTTAATAGCGGCTTTCGTGGCAATTTCTGGGCAAAAACTAGCATAGCCGGGGCGTAGCGGTCTAAATAGGGTATTTGTGTTGATGCCAAACTTAGCAAAAGTATCCTGTTGTGCGGCAATTTCAGCCTGCGGAATACCCCCCATCAAGTGAGCTTTTACATCCTCCGGTTCCGGGTCTGGCGTATTATCCACATAGCGGCGAATATTAAGATTAAAGTCGTGTTTTTCGACAATTTCCGACTTATCTACCAAGCGGCTATATTTGGGATATTCTCGCTTGTGGGTAAAGACATAATCGATCTTTTCAATGTCTTCGGGGCGCAATTTATTCTGGTTTTTTCCCTCAGCATATTCTCGATCGGCATTAATAAAAAGGATTTTATCGCGTAATTCATCGGGTTTATTTTTATTCACCACCAACACACAGGCCGGGATACCCGTGCCATAAAATAACCCCGGGGGCAAACTAATAATCGCCTCAATCAGATCATCCTCAATTAAGATCTCTCGAATCAGCTTCTCTTTCCCCCCCCGAAATAGCACCCCATGGGGCATGATAGTGGCCATCTGGCCGTCGAGTTTAAGACTGGCAATCATGTGCTGGACAAACATCAGATCCGCCTTTTTCCCCTTTTCCGGGCAGAATTCGCGAAAGCGGTTAGTAAACTTGAGATTAGACCGGCTGTAATCCTGGGAAAAGGGCGGATTAGCCAGAACTCGGTCAAACTTGCGAATCTGTCCGTTTTCTAAAATGAGCGGATCTTCGAGAGTATCCCCGTTTTCAATGATGAAGCGGGTGATGTTGTGGAGGATCATATTCATATTACAAATTGACCAGACCGTACCATTAGAATCCTGTCCGTAGAGTGCTAGATTCTGGGGGTTTTGCCCCTGTTCCTCCACATATTGATAGGACTGGATAAGGAACCCGCCCGACCCTACAGTGGGGTCATAGATAGTGTTGCCGGCTTGGGGTTTGACCAACTGCACCAACAGCCGCACCACCTCCGCCGGCGTGTAAAATTCTCCCCCTTTCTTCCCGGCACTATCGGCAAAGTATTTGATTAGGTACTCGTAGGCTGCACCCAATAGGTCGGGAAACTCAAAATTATCGTTGACCAGCACAAATTGGGGCTGATTGAAGTGATCTAGTAAATCCTTCCATTTGTGGTCAGGTATCTTGGTTTTGCCCTTGGTGGCATTAAAATCGATGTTATTCTTCAGCACTCCCGCCAAGGCATCGTTAGCATCCTCTACCGCCGCTAATGCCTTATTGAGCATATTGCCGATGTCCTGCTTAAGGTGTTTGAGTGGCGGCACTTCGTGGCCGTTTTCGTCGCGCCAAGATTGATGCCAGCGAGCGCGGGGAGGTACGAAAAATGTTTCTCCATAGGAGGTTTCGCCTTCTAGGAGTTCGGCCAGCAGTGACGGGTCTGGGATGTGTGCATATTGTTTCTTGAGTTGCGCTTGCTTGCGGTCAAACTCGTCTGACAAGCGTTTGAGGAACAACATCCCAAAGATAAATTCTTTGAACTCGGAAGCGTCCATTTTGCCGCGCAGAATGTCCGCCGCCTTAAATAGAAAGCCTTCGAGTTGACTGAGAGTGATCTTTTCTTGTTTCATCGTTAGTTAAGTTAAATGTTCACCAGTTTAAGTAGCTGTTTATAATTAAATTGAAAATGGGTTTTAGGTTCGATCCCCCCTTGCCCCTGTAGGGTTGATTCATGAATCAACCCTACCTTGAATCAACCCTACCTTGATAAGGGGGGTATCTGACAACTTTTAACACCTATCTACTTATCTTGCTAAAGATTGACCGCTCAGGCAATAATGGGAAGGCTTGTCATCCCCATTAAAGAATGCTCAACGCTTTTATTTGGCTACCGATTATAGGGGCGATACTGATTGCCTACACGCCTCTAGAGGCGAAAAAAGTGCGAGGATTAGCTCTAACTCTTGCTGTCGTTCTCTTACTGCTTAATATTCTCCTTGGCTGGCAATTTGACCCTAGTAACCCGCAAATGCAGTTCACGGTTAACCTACCTTGGATTAATTTCCTCGGTTTCAATTATGCCCTCGGTGTCGATGGATTGTCATTCTCATTACTTTTTCTTAACAGCATCTTGACAATAATTGCTCTTTATGCTAGTGGTACAGAGGTTAACCGTCCGAGATTTTACTATTCCCTGCTCTTGTTACTCAATGCCGGAGTAGCGGGGGCCTTTCTAGCGCAGGATTTACTGCTATTCTTCCTATTTTACGAATTAGAAATCGTCCCGCTTTACTTTCTCATTGCCATTTGGGGGGGTCAAAGACGCGGTTACGCGGGCATGAAATTTTTATTATACACGGCAATTTCTGGCTTTTTAGTGCTAATCTCTTTCCTTGGCTTAGTTTGGCTAACCGGTGCTAATAATTTCGCCTATAACCCCCTTTTATCGAACAATTTAGACGTTAAAACCCAATTACTGCTCCTCATCCCCCTTCTGATTGGATTAGCCATCAAAATCCCGATTTTTCCCTTTCATACTTGGCTACCGGATGCCCACGTCGAAGCATCTACCCCCGTTTCTGTGCTTTTAGCGGGAATATTACTCAAATTAGGAACCTATGGACTGCTGCGCTTTGGAGTCGGTTTATTTCTTGATGCTTGGGTAACTCTCGCCCCTTGGTTAGCAACAATAGCAGCTATCAGCGCCCTCTACGGGGCCAGTTGCGCTATTGCCCAAAAGGATATGAAAAAAGTAGTCGCCTATTCTTCCATTTCCCACATGGCCTATATTTTACTAGCGGCGGCGGCCACCACCAGATTAAGCATCACTGCGGCGATTTTGCAGATGATTAGTCACGGTTTAATTTCCGCTTTATTATTTTTGTTGGTGGGAGTAGTGTATAAAAAAACCGGCAGTCGGGATGTGGATTATCTACGCGGTTTATTAAATCCCGAAAGAGGTTTACCAATCACGGGAATGTTAATGATTTTAGCGGCCATGGCCAGTGCTGGCATCCCCGGAATGGTGGGATTTATCGCCGAATTTTTAGTCTTTCGTGGCAGTTTTCCGATTTTTCCAATACAAACGCTCTTATGTTTGGTTGCTAGTGGTTTAACCGCAGTATATTTTCTCCTGATGATTAATCGGGTTTTCTTTGGTCGTTTAACCCCTGAATTATCGCGCATTCCCCGCAGTACCTGGCCCGAAAGATTTCCCGAAATTGCTTTGGCTTTATTTATTATTGTTTTGGGATTACAACCGAGTTGGATGATTCACTGGAGTGAAAACCAAGCATCAGTGTTATTAACTGGGACGGCAATCAGTCAAAGACAATCATAGAAAGCTTTTTCGGAATTTTTGAAACCTAGACCGAAACTAACTTGTGGATAGGAGCCGAAACGTCAAAAATTTTGGGCTTTGCGGAGGGAATTAACCGTTAAAACCACCTGTTCCCCCACCAGTTCAATTTCTTCTAAAGTGTTAAAACGACTCAACCCGAAGCGCAGGGAAGCATAAGCGAGAGATTCGGGGCGACCCAAGGCAGTTAAAACGTGAGAGGGGGCGGTATGGCTAGAAGAACAGGCAGAACCGGAGGAAAGAGCCACTATTGGCTGTAATCCTAACAATAAGGCCGCACCGTCCACCCCTTCAATACTAATATTCAAATTTCCGGCTAATCTTTGGCTAGGATGACCATTGAGATAAATTCTGTCTAATTGACTGATAATCTCCCATAAACGGGCTTTTAACTGATTTAAGTGGCTGGTGTCTTCTTCTATCGCTTTGATGCCCAATTCTACTGCCTTGGCAAAACCGACAATTTGCGGTGTAAATATTGTACCCGATCGCAGTCCTTTTTCCTGGCCTCCCCCTTGAATTTGAGCGGCGAGACGGACTCTGGGGTTTCGGCGCCGGACGTACAGCGCACCGATTCCCTTTGGTCCGTGGACTTTGTGGGCCGTTAAGGACATCAAATCTATATTCATTTCCTCCACATCTAGGGGAATTTTGCCGATTGCTTGGGCCGCATCCGTATGAAAAAGTACCTGATACTGGCGACAAATCGCCCCAATTGCCGCTAAAGGTTGAATCACTCCAATCTCGTTGTTAGCAGCCATAATTGACAGCAAAATCGTGTCAGGACGCAAAGATTTTTCTAGTAGTTCCAAGTCAATTAGGCCATCAGCACCGACGGGTAAAATTGTCACCTCAAAACCCAATTTTTCCAGATAATGACAGGGATCTAAAACGGCCCGATGTTCTGTCACCACCGTAACTAGGTGCCTTCCCTTGGCGAAATAAGCTTCGGCAACCCCTTTGATAGCTAGGTTATTAGCCTCCGTTGCTCCACTGGTAAAAATAATTTCTTCGGGACTACTATTAATAGCAGCGGCGATTGTTTCTCTTGCCTGTTTAACCGCGGCCTCGGCTGTCCAACCATAGACATGATTAATACTACTGGCATTACCAAAGTGTTCGGTAAAATAGGGCAACATCGCCGCCAGAACTTGCGGATCTAGGGGTGTCGTGGCGTGGCAATCTAGATAAATCGGCTTTTGAGACATATTTTTCCCCTGCGGGGGATTTGGGAAGGAGATATCCTCTGTTTTCAGAGAATCTCTGAAAGTGGATTGTTAATCTATGTTAACAAAAAAGTATCGGATAGTAGTCAACAGCTGACGACTCAGGCCAGAACTTTAAGATTTAATAATGAGAGCGCAATCGCTCTCTGACAGCAGTTACAATATCCCTATTCCAATGTTGTTCAGCAATCCAACAGGATTAATAACACATATTTTCCGGCTCAATCATGGCTAAAAAATCGAAGGCCTTTAGTGAACTGCTCAGGCTGCAGAAAATGTCCCAAGGATCCGAAAAACCCTTGAAAAGCTTTGAGAAGAAATTAAGAGAAAAGTCCTTGCCTTTCAAGGACTTTATCGTCTCTCCTTCTGGGGAAGTCAAAATGTCGGAAGTTCTGGAGGATTTTATCGAGCCTTACCGCGAATCCAATGAAACGAAGGAGTCCATGCGAAGACTGCTGACCCTAGGAACAATCGCTTGGAATCTGGCGTTTTTACCCGAATCAGAGCGGCAAGAGATGATAGACGGAGTTTTTAATAAAGACCTTCTTAAAGGAGATAAAAGGCTCAAGGCGGATATTCAAGAGCTAATCGAGGAGCTAATAGCCAGGAAAAACCGTTATTTCTCGGAAAACAAGCGGATGATTGTGGATTTTGAGTTAAAAGAGCTAGGAAGCGAGTATCATCTCTCGGTTGCCTCCAGCTTGTCGCCCGAATTTTCCGAGTCAGAGTTTGCCTTCAAAGTCGGCGACTCGGTCATCGTCAAACAGGGTGTACTTGACCCAGATTTGGGGACTGACATCGGTGGTTGGCAAGGAAGAATTGTGATAATTGAGCGGCAGAGCAATCTCATCGGCATTGAATGGGATAGCATCACCCTGAAAAACATCCCCAGTTCGGTGATTGACCAGTGTAAACTGGAAAACCTAGACTGGTCCCAAATGTACCTCTCCTCAACGGATGTGGAATTAACCCAACCTCGAGATACAGAAGAAGATGTGGCCGCCATCATTGAGCAAATTCAGTCTAACATCGTTGAAGCTATTTAGCAGAAAAGAGAAAGGCGATTCAGGCGGTTGGCCGACATTGACTATGAGGAGAAAATGGCGGCTTTAGACGCTTGGAAAAAAACACCTGATTCATTACCCTATTGACCATCGAGCAGCGATTTGCAGGAGAGAAATTTGAGATGGATGATTCCCAGAAATATGAGGCTGACTGTCAAAGGATAAGAAAAGTCAATCATGAATTACTAAAGGATTTCGAGAGTTGGCTAGAATCATCAGGTCTGTCGGAAAAAACCATTAATAATCATATTTCAAATATAGATTTTTATATCAACGAATATTTACTCTATGAGGATGCAGTAGAAGCTAAAGACGGGGTAGATATGGTCGGTGACTTTTTGGGTTATTGGTTTATCAAAAAAGCACTGTGGGCCAGTCAATCAAGCCTCAAGGCTAACGCAGGTAGTCTGAAAAAGTTCTACACTTTCTTACTGGAAAAAGGCCTAATAGATAAAAATGATTTGCGAGAACTTAAAGAAACCATCAAGGAAGAACTGAGTGAATGGCTGGAAACCCTAGAGTGATACGATGACCCATTGAGTGAAGATATGTGGGATGTTTGGTGATTTTAGCCGAGGGGCAATCCCCCAACCTCTGGCTGGGCATCTATAATATCATTGTCAGGACACAATAAGAGCGAGACAATGGAAACATTAGAATTAGAAAGCTGCCAGTCGATTCTTCAAGCTGGTCAAACGACGACCGAAAGAGCGTTAGAATTGTTTGACGCTCTCGATCCCGTGAGTTTAGACTTTATGCTCGGTCTTTGGCAAGGTTCTGGACTTCAGACAAATCACCCGATGGATGGTTTATTAGAAGCATCTAATTGGTATGGTAAAGAATTTGTCGATACTGAGAATGTCCACCCCCTGTTATTTTTAGATGGTCAGGGAAAAATTTTTAAGGTGGCACCCAATCCCACGGCCATGAACTGGATTTTGCGGCTGCCGATACTGAAAAATAATTCTCTGAAACCTTTGCTGATGCTGACCAACTCCTTGCTAAAAACAGAGACAAGTCAGGCTAGACTGCGAATGATGGAATATCGGGACAAAGTTAGCGCCACGATGATTTATGATTATTTGCCGATTAATGACTCTTTTCGGAAAGTAGATGATAATATGGTGCTGGGAATTATGGATTTTAAAAACTTTCCCCAGCCTTTCTTTTTTGTTCTCAAGCGATGTCAAAAACATTTTAATTCTTGAGGTTGGATTTGAAATTGTTCGCGCTCGTCCAGTTGCCAAGCTTGTAAATCGATCGCTCGCCCTGAAACTACGGAGACAATTACATAAGTATATCCTGACCAGGCTAATTGGCGATCAATTTCCGAGGGAATAGCGGCATGATCGGGATGGGAATGATAGATACCGATAATTTCTAGCTGGTTTTCCCGGGCCGATTTTTGAGCTTGTAAAAGCACTTCTGGGGCAATACTAAAGCGGTTTTTTCTATTGCCTGACCAGTTATTTTCTGTTGCCTGTATGCTGATCACTTCGGCTGCTGTCTCGGTAATTTTTCCTAGGAGTAACCCACAACATTCTTCGGGATAGGTGGATTCTGCGTGGGTGAAAATAGACTGGTAAATTTTTTCTGTAATCAGGATCATAGGATGGAGTAAACGAGTCGCAAATGCTATGGACAACAGGGTAAGCACGTCTCAATTTTGGCCTACCATTTTTTGCTTCTAGCTGGCTATTTTGTCACCCGCCAACTGAGTTTAAGATTAACCCAAAAGTTCCAAACCGTGACGATAGCGATCGCAATAAAGTTAGCTAGATAGCGATTGATTCCTAAACCATTAAAGAGAAGGTTGAGGAGCAAGACGTTTAAAATTAAACCGGCTAAACAGATCAAATTGAACTTGAAAAATCTTTTCCAGCGTTTATTCCAACCCCGTTGACGAGCGGATAAATCACCAAAAGTCCAGAGATCATTCCAGATAAAATTATTAATAATTGCTAATTCGGCGGCGATGATTTTACTGCGGGTTAATCCCCAACCCAAAGCGGCGGGATCACTGAGAAGATAGAGAAAGGCCATATCGACAAAAACCCCGGTTAATCCCACTAAACCGAAGCGAATAAATCTATCTAAAGGTAGATTGACAATTGCATCTAAAAACCTTAATGGCTTTTGAGAGCGCAAACGCAGCAGATGGAAGATATATTCTAGCCATTGTTTCCAAGTTACCTTACTTTCCCCCTCTAGCCGCTCTTGGAAGACATAACCCACTTCTCCGATGGTTTTGATGCGGCCTTTGCCGATGACTTCTAGTAAAATTTTGTAACCAGTGGGATTGAGAATCGGACCGGCGATCGCTTGACGGCGGACCATAAAGTAACCGCTCATGGGATCGGAGACGCGACCGACCACCTCTGGCAGTAGAATTAAACCAAGAATTTGAGCGCCGCGAGAGAGAAATCGTCGCAGCAGACTCCACTCGCTCACTCCTCCTCCTTCGACGTGACGACTAGCAAGAGCTAAATCGGCTCCTTTTTCGATAGTTTCGAGGAGATTATAGAGAATTTCGGGGGGATGTTGCATATCTCCATCGATTACTCCTAGTATCTCACCCCTTGACCCTTGCCAACCCCGCACCACTGCCGACGCTAATCCTTTTTCTCCCTGACGACGCATCACCCGCAGTTGCGGGTAATCCGGGGTTAATTTGCTGGCTAATTCCCAAGTGCGATCGGGACTGTCATCATCGACGATAATTAGTTCATACTGACCTGGAATTTTTCGATCGAGTAATTGACTGAGATTCTCGACTAGGGGAATAACGTTATCTCGCTCGTTATAGGTGGGAATAACTAGAGATAATTTGAGTAATTGCGGCGAATCTCTGAGAATATAACTATTATTGCTGGTAATTTCTTCAATTTGCTCTAAAAAAGGGATTTGCAAAGAGCCGACGGGGGTGGTTAAAAAGGGATAGGGTGGAGAGTTGGTCACTCGCTTACACTCACAGACTAAAACAGGTTTAGAGACGCACAATTTACCGGCAAAGTTGTTGAAACCAGAATTTTGAGCTAACTACTGGCGATGCGGAATCCTAATACACTATAACGATTATTGGGACCAAATTGGCCCCGACTAGCGGAGCGACATTCCCTCAATTCTGTCCCCCAACCACCTCCACGCAGGACGCGATAACGATTGCCGGTGCTATTAGGATCGGCCGGCCATACTTGGTCATCGCTGGGAGCATTTTTATAGTTGCGATGCCAAGGATCGGCACACCATTCGTATAAACTGCCATGTAAATCGTATAATCCGAAGGCATTTGGGGGAAAACTACCCACAGGGGTGGTTTTAGCTCGAAATTCGCTCTCTCTTTCCACTGCATAGGGAAATTTAATCGCATAGTAGTTAGCGAATTCACTGGTAAGGGTGGCACCAAAGTAGAAGGGTGTGGTAGTGCCGGCACGACAAGCATATTCCCATTGTGCCTCGCTTGGGAGTCGATAGTTTCTGCCGGTGGCCTTGGCAAGTCGATCGCAAAACTCGATCGCATCATACCAAGAGATGCTATCGACGGGTAAGTTATCTCCTTGGAAGTGGGAGGGATTGGGGTTTAAATCGCGGTTAATTTTGGGCAGATTAGCGACAATTTGCCATTGTTTTTGGGTTATCGGGTATTTACTCAGGTAGAAACTGTTCACCTTGACTAAGCGCTGGGGTTTATCACTACCGGTAAAGTCTCCTTTTTCTCCGTCCGGTGTCCCCATGATAAAAGTGCCAGCAGGGATAGCAATCATCTCTAATCCCGCAAGGGTTTCGCTGTAGTATTCGGCACTGCGGGAATTGCGCTCGATCACGAAACCGCTAGGATCGAGAGTGACGGTTTCAAAGGAAAAGCTTTGTCGGGGGGGAAAAGAGGAATTTTGGGGGGGTTGCGGGGGGATGATTGCTGTAGCGGTGGAGGGGGAAAAAATATTTTTTCTATCTAGAATCGCTGCCAGTCCGACTCCTGCACCGATCAGACTGATCCACTGGCCAAATTTACGTCTGTTTACTTTAATCATCCCGATTTTTCTGTCATTATTACCCTATCTATTATACCATGAAATTCTGACTCTTATTTGGTCACTGCCCCTTGTCCTTAATAATCGATGCCCAGCTTTTTGACTGTCCATAAATATTGGTTGATTGCAGCAATTATCACCAGCTTAGGTGCTTTTTTACGAATCTATAATTATGATTCTTTGCCTCCGGATAATTGGACTGCTGACGAATATGCTTTTGCTTGGAGTGGCATGAGTTTATTACAAACGGGTATCCCCACCAGTTGGTCATGGTTGAGTCCTACGGATAATTTTCCTACGGTGGTTTGGGAAGCGAAAAATATCCGTTATCGTTTGGTGACTCCCTGGTTTGATCATCCTCCTTTATTTGGTTTATTGGTGGGTTTATTTGCTCTTTTAGGAGGAGCAAAGACTTTTTTTGATTGCAGTTTAACTATTATTAGAGTCCCTTCTTTACTCTTAGGTATTGCTGCGATAGTTTTGGTCTATTTACTGGCTCTCAAGTTGAGTAATCTATTGATCGCTATAATCGCTAGTTTAATTTATGCCACCAATCCCAATACAGTTTTCCTCTCTCGGTTAGCTATTAGTGAAAATTTAATGATTGTTTTGTGCTTATTGGTTGTCTTACTTTATTGGCAATACTATCAAACTAAGCATAAAAAATATCTCTACATCGCCGCTTGTTTAGCTGGTTTAGCCTGTTTAGTCAAAGTAACAGCTATTTATTTAGTAGTATTATTAATTGTCCTCTTGATTTACGAAAAACAAGGACGAGAGGCCATTTATGTGACTGCGATCGGTGCTTTCTTTTTCTCTCTCTATTTTCTCTACGGTGCTATCTATGACTACGATTTCTTTCGTAAGATATTTCAAGAGCAATCCCTGCGCTTCGAGGACTTTAACTTTGTCAAATATCTAACCACTCCCACGGTATTTTTCGAGGATGGTTGGTTAATTTTTAGCTGGTTAACCCTCTTACCCTTTCTCCGAAAGAATCCCGCTAGTCCCCAAGTTAGATTACTCGCTTTACCGGTAATTCTCTACACCTTAATTTTAGTTGCCACGGGAGCGCAAAGTCACTTTTTTACTTGGTATATGATTCCTTTTTATCCGTTTATGTTTATTATTCTAGGCATCTTTCTTGATGATTTTCGCCAAGAAACGGACGGATTAACTGCCTCAATTATTTTTATCTTTCTGGGAGTTTGGTCGATTCATCTCAATCTGACAGCCTGGATTTTAGCCTCTCCCTACGGTCGCTATTATTTTATGATCGGTACGGCAGCAATTCTGGGAGTATTCTATCTCAAGGATATCTTTGGTCTCTTTAAAAAATTCTGGATCGATCGCTTTACTTTTCTGCTCTTCTTGGCCCTGCTGGCAGCTAATATCAATGTGGTATTAACCTATAAATTTTCTGGTTAAAACTTAGCAAGAAGGGAACCCGAAAAGGGATAAATTTGCCTGGGAATCGAGAGTAAACTTAACCCGGATCGCTGACTCAGGAATAACTTATTCTTGGCCAGTTCCGGCCAGTGTTAAATTTATTAATAGACTCTTTAACCGATTGTCCCCTAACCTTTGCACTGAACTGATAAATGTCGATCGATTTTCGCAATCTTAATACACTTTGGGGTTCTATTTTAGTCGAAACATTGGCCCGTTTGGGATTGAAGATAGGGGTGGTTTCTCCCGGATCGCGATCGACTCCTTTAACGGTAGCCTTGGCAAGACATCCCCAGATTGAAGCTATTCCCATTTTAGACGAGCGCTCGGCCGCCTTTTTTGCCCTGGGATTAGCCAAACAATTATATCAACCGGTGGTTTTAGTCTGCACTTCCGGCACTGCCACGGCTAATTTTTATCCCGCAGTCATTGAAGCAAAAGAAAGTCATGTCCCTTTATTAATTCTAACTGCCGATCGCCCCCCAGAATTGCGTCATGCTCATGCCGGTCAGACTATCGATCAAGTCAAACTCTACGGTAATTATCCCAACTGGCAAGCGGAAATTAGCTGTCCTAGTGCCAATATCGAGCGTTTACGCTATCTCCGTCAAACTATCATCCATGGGTGGTTGCGCTGTCTCGATCCTGTCCCCGGAGTGGTGCATCTGAACTTACCATTTCGGGATCCCCTCGCACCAACTCCCGATCTAGAAATTAACAATTTAGAGGCTAATTTTGACCAAGAGGCTTTTTTTAGCCATATATCTCGGCAAAATATCCCCATTAACCACTCAATTCTCGAAATTCCTTCTTTACCCCGTCAAGGAATTATCATCGCGGGATTAGCTTCCCCGCAAAACCCTGAAAGTTACTGTCAGGCGATCGCTAATTTAGCCCGATCGCAACAATATCCCGTCTTAGCAGAAGCTTTATCTCCTCTGCGAAACTATGCAGGGTTAAATCCCCATCTGATCACTACCTATGATTTATTATTGCGGAATGCTGCCATTAAAACCCAATTAACCCCCGATGTTGTCCTACAAATTGGCGAATTACCCACCAGCAAAGAATTACGGATCTGGTTAGAAGAAATCGACTGTCCGCGCTGGATTATCGATCCCCATCCCGATAATTACGATCCTCTACAGGGAAAAACCGGACATCTCAGGGGAAATATCGAGCAATTAGGGCATCTATTCCCAGAAAAACCCGATAATAACCGAGAATATCGAGAATTATGGCAAAAATTCGACCAGCAAGCTAGATTTAAAATCGATCGCCTTTTGGCAGCAGAAACTAAACTGATTGAAGGGAAAATCCCCTGGCTGCTCTCCCAATACCTCCCCCCCCGCACCCCGATCTTTATCTCTAATAGTATGCCTGTTCGCTATGCCGAATTTTTTAACCCGCCTAGCGATCGCCAAATTCGTCCCTATTTTAATCGCGGGGCCAATGGCATCGACGGCAACCTCTCCACTGCTATAGGAATAGCTTATAAAAATGTCCCTAGTCTGCTATTAACGGGAGATTTAGCCCTATTACACGACACAAATGGTTTTTTAATCAAAAAATATTTTGTTGGCTCCTTGACCATAATTTTAATCAATAACAAGGGGGGAGGCATTTTCCAGATGTTGCCGATCGCCAAATTTGACCCTCCCTTTGAAGAATTTTTTGCCACTCCCCAAAATATCGACTTTTGCCAACTCTGTCACACCTACGGTATCGATTACCATTTAATCAGCGATTGGACTGATTTTAAGGAAAAAATCGCAGTTTTGCCGGAATCAGGGATAAGATTACTAGAAATATCCTGCGATCGAGCTTTTAATACCCAATGGTTCCTCAGTAATTATGTGTAGGGTGTGGGGTGTGGGGTGTGGGGTGTGGGGTGTGGGGTGTGGGGAGAATAAAGCTGCCTATTGCAAGAGTGCCTATCCTGATATGTAGCCTATACTCAACGGATTTAGTATTAATTCCCTTTTTCGAGAAAGTGAATACAATGGGTGGAAAGAGTTAAAAGAGTCCGATGAATCGACAAAGACGGCAAAAATCAAGACAATTTTCTCTCCCTAGATATTCTATCTTTCCCCCGGAACAATGGCGATCGGGAGTGACTTCTTTGGTGATTAGCTTGGTCTTGTCCCTACTGATTTTAAAACTGAATACCTCTAGTCTCTCCACTGCCACCATAAATATTTTTAATCCCTCCACTGTGGGGGAGAATTTAGCCGGTAAGAGCCTAGATGAGTTAGAAAAGCAGAAAATCGCCGAATTTTTGCAAATTGCCCCGCCAGAAACCGAATTAACCCTCGATCGCACTCCTTTGTTTATTCTCCACGATACAGCTTGGAGTATGACTGCGGGTAACATCGAAGAACAGAAAAAATATGCTCGCGGTCCGATGAAATTGGGTCCGAATGTTTACATCCCCCGCAAACCGAATTCTAGGGATAGAGATATTTTAGACTCGATCGCCAGGCCTTTTTTTGAGCGTCACCGTCCCACGGCCACTTTTTATGAACAAGCAGCCGAAATGCTGCCCGCAGACACCAGGGATCAATTAGTGCGTCAACTGTGGCAACTTACCCCAGAAACTATCCGCGTCAAGGGTTTTGCTCTTGCTTTAGAGGGTGTTCCCTTGAGTACGAGATCGGCCCCTGAGTTAGAAAAAAGGGCGATAATTTGGTTAAATACGCCTTCAGAAGCCGTCTTTAGGCGTTTAGTCAAAGAATATCCCATAAATTACTTTGACGGGGCAAAAACTACCGCATTATGGGCAACAGAAGCGATTTGTCAACAGCTATCTCACCCTAATTGCGATCGCTTGCGACCAGTTTTTGCCGAAAGAAATCGTCGGGTTATCTCCAGTGTTAACATTGAACTGGTACAAGCGCCGGGATCCCACTGTTTGACCAAAGGACGCTTGCAAACCCTCCCCGGTTACAGCGATTTTCAATACCAACAAACGGCCAAATATTATCTCCTCGCAGCCTTACAAACGGGACAATTACCGCAAATTGTCAGCCATTTTGCCGTGGATAGTTTTCTGATTAATCAAGGAAAATACCCCCATTGTGACCCCCGGGGTTTTGATCTACAACGTCTCTACAATCTCATCAGTCAAGCTTTGGATTATGACCCCGGCACTGTTTATGGTATCGTCCCTCGTTACGGCACAAATATTATAGCTGGTGATAATATTTGGTGGCATAATCGAGTTTTTGATGCGGCCAATTTATCCACAACTTTAAATTAGACCTCTTGCCTAATTAACTGGGTGCATCTCAATTTTGGAGAAATATCTATATTACATTTGGGCGCACGCAATGCGCCCCTACCATTGGTGCGATAATATTATTGTAGGAGCGAATTGCATTCGCCCTCTTTTAATAACTTCTACTGCTCACCATAAGTGAGATATTGTAACAAATAGGAGATGCATCCTAATTAATTTTTAGTGGTTCCAAAACGTCCCAGAACTTATCATTTAGAAATGTCCACTTCTCCCAAAGCTTCTAGATAGGTAATCGCCGCTTCTAAAGGAGAATCATAGCTATAGGAAAACTCCTCAAACCAGCGTCCTTCCTCCGATTTGGCATCCAATTTATCTAACCATTGCCGCGCCTTTTTAGTTAAAGCTTCTCGCTTGCGCTGCTGTTTTAATGCCGCCGCTTTTTCTTTTTCCGCTGCCTCTTGTTGTTGCCTTTCTTGGTTTTCTAAGGCTAAAGCTTTTAAAAGCGCATCGGTAGAAGAATCGCTGGCATAATTAACCTTAAATTCCGACGGGGAACGCTCTTTTTCTTGGCGAGAAGAAGGGGACGGCATCGGTTTTTCCTGATCCCGTTTCTGGTATTCTGCCTTCATTTGTGCCAGTAAATCTTCTATTTCTCCCATAATGATCAAGTTAGAAAGTAAAAAGTTAAAAAGATAATTGCTCTGATTGTCTCTGCCTTAATAACTAAGTAGCTGGTTATAATTAAATTGAAGATTGATCCCCCCTTAATCCCCCCTTGATAAGGGGGGTGTCTGACAGTTTTTAACAACTAACTACTTAATAATGGGTTTCCTTATTTTTCCAAACGGACCACATACCATTGTAGATAACCCCCCTCACCCAGGTCTAACTCGCAGTAATTATCGCGCAGATAGAGAGCTTTTTCCTCAAAACTAGAGAATTTTGCCAATTGTCGGGGACAAATCTCCGGTTTTGCGGTGATTAAATCTTTTAACTTATCGCGTAACTGGTCGGGAGTCTGGAATTGTTCAGGTTGATCGGCCTCAAGGACAAGAAAATAGTCCCCTTGATACATAATAGAATCGGGCATCGCTGTTTGATAGTCTCAGTAGGAAAATTTTTTGGCTATCTTTATCACTTTATCGCCTCAAAGCTCGATCGACACCACCACTATGACAGACCATCTCACCAATCCCTTTCTCAGTCTCCCTTACGAAAGCGCCATGCAGGACTTGGGGGACCAATACTACGATCAAGTGGCGGCCGCGGATTTTCCCGGTCATATCCTTCGTTTTCGCAATGATGCTTTATTACCTTTGGTGGGAATTCAAGCAGAATTAACCTTACATGAGCATTTTATCGAGGCTTTTGGTAAATTTCAATCCCTGACCCCCTTTTTGGCCCTGCGTTACCATGGTTATCAATTTGGCGAGTATAATCCTTTTTTGGGGGATGGTCGCGGTTTTCTCTACGGTCAAGTTAGGGGTATTGATGGCAAATTATACGATTTTGGTACGAAAGGATCGGGACGGACCCCCTATTCCCGTCATGCGGACGGTAGGTTAACTCTCAAGGGTGGAGTTAGAGAAGTCTTAGCCGGGGAAGCTTTACGCAGTTTAGGGGTGAATACCTCTCGCTGTCTGAGTTTGGTGGAAACGGGGGAATCCCTCTGGCGCGGCGATGAACCTTCCCCGACGCGATCTTCGGTGATGATTCGAGTTAGTAATTCTCATATTCGTTTCGGGACTTTTGAGCGTTTATTTCATATTAAACGTAGTGATTTAATTAAAAGACTCCTCGATCATGTGATTATTTATTATTATCCTGAAATCGAGCCCCAAGATAGCGATCGCTATTTAAAATTTTACGCCGCTTTAATCGAAAGAACCGCTAAATTAGCAGCCCAATGGATGGCCGCAGGTTTTTGTCATGGGGTTCTCAATACCGATAATATGTCAATTACTGGGGAAAGTTTTGATTATGGTCCCTACGCTTTTATTCCTTCCTATAACCCCCAATTTACGGCGGCTTATTTCGACTACGGCGGCCGTTATAGTTATGGTAATCAGCCTTTTATCTGTCGTTTAAATCTAGAGTTACTACAATCTCCACTGGCCATGGTTGTCTCCTTGTTAGAGTTAGATATGGCTTTGGCTAACTATGACCAGCATTACAATTTTTATTATCAAAAAATGATGCTCAAAAAGTTGGGTTTTGAGGATATTTTTACTCCCGAATCTGCTTTACTGGTTAGCAAAACCGTGGAAATTCTCCAAGAAACTAGCCTCGGTTATCACGAATTTTTCTATCAATTAAGTGAACAATTTAATTACGGTTGGCGAGAAAATAGTTCTCTAATTCTTGAAAATATGGATTTACCGAAAGCTGATTGGCAACGTTGGCGAGAGTTATATAGTTTGGTCTTAAATCAATTATCCCCAGATTCCTTGTCTCAAATTGGCGATACCTTAAAGCATTATAATCCTAAAACCGCTTTACTTAGACCGCTAATCGAATCGGTTTGGGAGGCAATTACTTATCAAGATGATTGGCAACCTTTCCAAGAATTAGTGATAAAATTACAAAATAAACAGTAATTAAGTAATAAGTAGTGGTCAAAATTAATTTCTTGGTTAGAATAGGCAAGAGGTAGTTAAATATGTGTAATTAATTATCTCTAGCTACTTATTCAGGTCATTTCCTCAAATGCGTTGGACAAAAATTGACCAGACTTGGCGATCGATGTTTCCCTTCTAACCATTAAGAGTGTCAAAATAATAGTAAAATTTTGTGACAAAGTGCAGTCATATCTAAGAATCTTTGCTAGAATCCTAGAAAGCTTCTGTGATAAGTCTCCTTAAAGTAGATTGTTTGCAGTAAACTAATCTGGCTAACAGGCTTTTGGGTGTGATATAAGGAAAGTTAACCTATATCGTTACTCTAGAGAGTGTTGTGCAGAAAGTTGACCTATAATATGTAGTTAGACCGCTCAAATTCTCGATTGAGACCTTATTTGGTGCTATCTGACGGGTATTCCTTAATTGATAAAATCGAAGAAAAGCTGTTGGGCTTGAATAATGGAAATTGTAGTTTCATTACTGCTGGGCATAATTATTGGTAGTGCGGTCACGTATTACGTTTTGCAGAAAATAAACCTGAGAAAAACCGTTAGAGAATATGAAACTCAAATTCAAGTTTTAAAAGAACAGCATCACCAAGCCCTTAAGGATGCCAGGAATAGAAGCTTAGATGGAAGTCGCGCTGTTATAAAGGGGAAAATAGCAGAGCAGTTAGTACCAGTTCTTCCAAATTTTAAGTATTTGCCGTCAGATGCTAGATTTATAGGCGATCCGATCGATTACGTTGTTTTTAATGGTTATACAGATATCAAAGATAACGGTGGTAACGAGAACAATCTAGAAGTTGTAATTTTAGATGTTAAAACAGGGCAAGCAAATCTATCCCAGTTGCAACAGGCTATTGCGAAAGCAATCAATGCGGGGCGAGTACGCTTTGAGGTGGTTCGACCTGAAACTTCCAAGCAAGAAGGTGCTAGAGCTTACGATAAGTCATCAGAAGAAGCTTTGCCTAAAAAGTCTTACAGCATTAAGGACATTCAGAAAACGCACCCGCGTGCTTATGAGCCTTGGACTAAAGCTGAAGATGAGCGGCTAAGGCAACGTTACAAACAAGGTATAGTGATCAACGATTTAGCTAGGGAGTTTCAAAGAAAGCCAGGAGGTATTCGTTCTCGGTTGAAGAAATTAGGGTTGCTGCAATAAACCGCAGCCTAACAATCCCGTTGGAGTTGAGGAATGTTAGCCGTAGGGTGCGTTCCCTAATCTGACTCTTACTGCTCCACCGATCGATTTTTGGGGAACGCACCATGCACATTGATTGAAGTTGTGAGTTTAAGTGCGATCGCCGATCTTGTAGGGTGCGTTCCCTAATGTGGCTCCCACTGCTCCACCGATCGATTTTTGGGGAACGCACCATGCACATTGATTAAAGCTGTGGGTTAAAGTGTGATGCCGCTCTGGTGGGTCCAGTTGAGGAATGTTAGTGAAGATTCCCATTGTCGTCAGAAGCGGGTAACGCGACTCGAACGCGCGACATTCACCTTGGGAAGGTGACGTTCTACCACTGAACTATACCCGCAAAACCATCCCTAATCATAGCATTGACCCCGCGACAAGAGCAACTGCTCTAGGATGTTTTTCATCATCGCGCCAGTGGGTCCAGAAACGCTAAATAGACTCGCCAGCGGATGATCAAAAATATTCACCGTTCAACTTCTTCATCCTCAAAGAGTCAAGGAGCTAGAGATTGTTTTAAATGCCATTTGTCGATAATATCACCGGGTAATTTTGAGAGGTTGGCAAGGTTTCTTTTAAAATGCCTCTGAGCTTGGACAGGAATTTAGGGGGTATTTTCTGACAAAGAATCACTATAATTAAATAAAAATGGTACGCTATTTTTTCCCGCTCCATCCATAACTAAAACCCGGGGCATTTGCGCTCCACCTTCGCGCCAAGCTTCAATCGCTTCTTTCTGTAAAACCAATCCTCCTCCCTGTTCTTTTAAAGTTTCTGCTAATAGTCTTTGTGCCTCAGCTTTCCCTTTAGCGCGATTAATTTCTGCTTGGGCCTGTTGTTCCGCTTCTTGGGTGATATAAACGGCTCTTTGGGCGCGTTGTTCTGCGATTTGTTTATCTTCAACTGCCCGGGCAAATTCCGGAGAAAAATTCAAATCTACCACACTGGTATCTAAAACTAGAATACCATACTTTTCTAACCGAGTCGATAGGGCATTATCAAAATCTTCTTTTAACTCACTGCGTCGAGTAATTGCCTCCTCTACGGTTCTTTTAGCGGCGGCAATTTTAAAGGATTCTTGGGTTTGAGGGGCGATAATTTTAGCGACAATATTTTGTAAAGTTCCTTGGGTTCTTCTAATGGCCACTACCTGCGTCGTATCGAGACGAAAATTAATCGCAAAACTAGCAGATAAATCCTGTAAATCTTTAGTGGAACTTTGGGCGGGAACTTCAAATTTTTGCACCGTAACATCGTAGATATCGACACTAGAAACAAAGGGAGGTTTAAAGTGCAATCCCTCCAATAAAACCCCGTCCTTAGCCTTTCCTAAAACACTTAAAACCCCTGCTTGTCCGGGGGTGATGATCACATAGGCATTAAAGGCCGCTAAAATGACAATAGTGACCAATAATCCCCCAATCAGGGAAAGTAAATTAATAGCATCTTTCTGGTTCACAGTTTATACTCCTTGACGAGCGACTAAAGCGAGAATTTTTGTTGCGATCGCTTGATTGACAGGCATCACTGACAGACGATTTCCTGTCCTTACTAATAATAATTCATCGGCGGTAAAATTTTGTTTTAAAATTCCTAGAGGCAGCAGTTGGGGAAAAAGGCGATCAAACTCAACTTTAACCGTCCACCAGCGCGGGGCATCTGGGGAGGATTTAGAATCATAGTAGGGACTATCGGGATCGAATTGTGTCGGATCGATCATATCAGTTTCCACTACGCGCATCAAGCCGACAATCCCCGGCGGGGTTGTATTAGAATGATAAAAAAAGGCCAAATCTCCCCGCTTCATCTGACGGAGAAAATTGCGGGCCTGATAATTTCGCACTCCCTCCCAAATAGTTTGACCATCTTTTTTTAAATCCCCGATACTATAGACATTGGGTTCCGATTTCATTAACCAATAATTTAAATTCATCATCATTGATAGTTGTGATTAATTCAAATAAGCTCAAAAATATTTTTAGCCGTTCCTGTCAGCCTTGTCACCATCGGGTTAAATATAATTCACTTTAGCTGCTTTTGTAGTTCTACTCAAACAATTATTGGGAAGAATGTATCTAAAAATACTTTTGTTAGCGACAATTTTTAAGGACTATAAGGGTTTAAGTCTAGCTATTCTTGGCAAACGTCAGTTTTTCCCCATAGCTAAAAATAACTTATTCTCCACTATTAAATCGCTCAAATAAGCTGTAAAATAGGATACATTGCCCTAAAAATCTCTAGCCAATCCATAGATTATCGGTGTTCCAAGCCACTCGCCGCCGTTTAGCCTTATGGTACACTGTTGTCACTGCCATACTACTGCTTTTTCTCGCTACGGGAATGTATTTTTATGTGCGCCATACCCTAGTGGATCGCATTGATGATACCCTCAAACACATCATTGAGGTGGTAAATCGTTCCCTCGTGATCGAATCGATTCCCCCGAACCAAGGACGTTATCGCGTCGATCCCCTTGCAAGTTTTCCCAGTCAGGGTAAATCCGTGGAGGACGATCATATAGATTTGGAATGGTTCGATCCCCAAGGTAATCTAGTTTGGTCAACTCTGGCTGAATCCTTAGATATTCCCCTCCATCCCCACCGTCAAGGGGAAACTATTCGCTTATCCGATGAGCGTCTGCTGCGACAAATAACCGAAAGGGTGGAAATCGGTCATTATGTTTTGGGATATCTGCGGGTAAGTCATCCTTGGTTTGAGGTGACAAAACCAATTAGACAGCTATTATTGGATTTAATCGTCGGAATTTGCCTGATGATTGCCAGTGTCGCTGGGATTGGTTGGTTTTTGTCCGGTTTAGCCATTCAACCGGTAAAAGAGTCCTATCAGAGTTTAAAACAATTTACCGCCGATGCTTCCCATGAATTACGCAATCCGATCGCCACTATCCAAACTAACGTGCAAATGGCGATCGCTTATCCCCAAACTGGCGATCAACGCTTGCGGGTGATCGAGCGTTTAACGGAAAGATTGGGCAATTTAGTCAATGATCTGCTTTTTTTAGCCCGTTCTGATAGTGGCATCGTCCAACCGATCGAGCAAGCTGTACCTTTGGATGCTTTATTGATGGAAGTGGTGGAAGAACAGCGTTTAATCGCCGATAAGCAGGGAATTTGCCTTTCTTTGTCGATTGTGGAACCGGACCAAGAGGATTTTTCCTACAGCGATGAAATGTTTACTATGGAGGGAGATTGGGATCAATTAGCTCGTTTATTCACAAATTTAATTTCTAATGCCCTAAAACACGCTTTTTTGCCCGAATCTGAGCCTAAAAATGTGGCAGTGGAATTGGAAAAAAGTAAACGCGATCGACAATCGGTGTTACTGGTACGCATCAAAGATAACGGAATCGGGATTCCTGATGCTGCTTTGTCCCATATTTTCGATCGCTTTTATCGTCTCGATCCCGCGCGACAAAATTCCGCCACTTCCGGGGGAACAGGATTAGGATTAGCGATCGCTTTAGCGATTACCCTCAGTCATCATGGACAAATTAGCGTCGAAAGTCAGATCGATCGAGGAACAATTTTCACCGTCACCCTACCAAAAAGCCATCAACGGGAGAAAAAAACCGAAAAGTCAGAGGCATTAAGCTTCTGACCTTTTTTGATACCCCCAAGGGAATTCGAATCCCTGTCGCCTCCGTGAAAGGGAGGTGTCCTAGGCCACTAGACGATGGGGGCTTGGATTTCAGACCTTTTTAAATATAACAATAATCTTGCCTGGAGTCAAGGGTTTTGGCAAAAATTTTTTTTTATCCCGCCCTTGCACAATAGGATAGTCTAAATGAAGATGTTATCGCCCAAAATCCATGGCTGCCGATCCCTATAAAAGCCGACTGTTCAACCTGATCAACCGTCGTTTGATCCGTCTGAAAGATAACCTCGGCCGCGTTTCCCGTCGCGGTCAAAATGCGATCGCTCTTGCCCTGCAAATAGCCATCTATCCCGTCTATTTACTGGTACAATCGCTGCGGGTGACAGCTAATCAATTGGGGAACAGTCTCCAGAAACAATTATCACCCCCCGGCAAAGAGGGGACGGATGCGATCGCGGAATTTCTCCAGAGCTTATCCGACCAAGAAACGGCATTTATTGGCATAGCAGCCGATCTAGAGGATCAAGCTTTAGTTTTCGTCACTAACGATCACCAGACCGTTAAAATCACCGATAATCAAACCCAAAGACAAATAGAAAAACAAATTAGGACGGCACTGGCTAACTACGCCCTCGAAAAACGGAGAATTAGGCGATTAAATCCTCAATATCCGCCTTTATTACCAAATTTTACTGGCAAAAATTCTGTCTTGCCTCCGATCCGTTGGTTTTGGGAACTACTACGCTGGGAACAACAGGGACAGATAGCGATCGCCATTAATCTATTCCAAGAATCCCATCTCGTCAAAACCTCGACACCACTCTCCTTACCACTGCCTAATTTAAATTCCCAAGCAATTTTGGGAGTTATTGACGAAAAATTAGCAATTTTCGAGACTAAATTTCTCGCTATCTCCCCCGCAATCCCCGGCAGTGTTAGCCACACCTCTAATCCCCCTTCCGATCTCGTTAACCAGTCCCCGAATCTGGAGAAAAATTCCTCCTATCTCTGGCGACTTTATTGGTTAATTTATGCGGCGATCGAGCATTTCTGGGCAAAAGAAAAGAACAATTTAGAATATAGTGCCGATTCACCCGCTTTATCGGCAAAATATCCCCTAAGTCTTCCTAATTCTCTGCTGATCACCTTCAAGCAACGTCTCCAAGATTGGCTAGAAAAACAAACCCAAGCGGATCCCTTCACGATCGGCAAACTCATCCAAGCGGCGATCGATCACTTTTTTTCCTCTCGCCAATCCCTGACATTTTCCGCCGTCAGCGAGCAGCCTTGGCTAGAATCCGCCGATATATTGGCTATTTCTCCCCAAGACTCCGAAAAACCCCGCCTTAACCCCGCTTATCCCCTTCCCCACTCCCCAGTCACTCCGTCCCAGCCTAATAGCACAGAAAAAGCTTTTAGTCAAGAAAAACAAAATAAATCTTTACAAAAAATCCCCCCGGCTGCCGCTGAAATTACTGCCAGAGAATCCCCCCCCGCCACCCAATTAGATCCCCGCTATGCTAGGGAGATAATTCAACCAATTAACGAAGAATGGTTAGAAACCGAATCAACTCCCGTCGGCTACGTTAAACACCCCTTAGAACGGATTTTAGAGGGATTAGATGCGATTATTTTATGGGTAGAGGAATTAGTCATTAAAATTTGGCGTTGGTTGCGGTACGATCGACGCATTTCTAAATTACTCAACCGCAAACGCTAAATCAGTTATCAGTTATCAGTTATCAGTTATCAGTGGGTAAGTTATCAGTTATCAGTGGGTAAGTTATCAGTTATCAGTTATCAGATGAAAAAGGAAGTAAACGACGGGAAAAAGCCAGAAAACGAGTGGCTAAAATCCACGCCAAGATTAAGGACACTCGCACTGATTTTTTGAATAAACTATCCCCTAGAGTTGTTCGTGAAAATCAAACGATAATTTTAGGGGATTTAAACACATCAGGAATGGTTAAAAATCGTAAGTTATCCCGTGCCATATCAGACTTAGGATGGCGTTCTTTTCGAGATATACTATCAGCAAAATCTGATAAATATGGGCGTGATTTTCGGATAATTTCCCGATGGGAGCCAACTAGCCAAAGATGTTCCTGTTGTGGGAATATCGGCGGTAAGAAAGCGTTAAATATCCGTGAGTGGGAATGTCTTTTTTGTGGGACTTTCCATGATAGGGATGTAAACGCCGCAATTAATATCAAGGTCGCCGGTGGGCAATCGGAGACCTCAAAAAACGGACGGGTCGGACAGCATAAGACTTCTGTTAAAGAAGCAGCGTCCCGTGAAGCGTCAACCGTTCGGCTGAGCTCACGGCCGAAGCCCCATTGACGCGACCATCCTAAAAAGGTGGCGTGGTGAGGAATCACCGTCCGTTTACGGCGGTGAGGATGTCAACGACAAAAATAAGCTAAACTAACGGCAAAGATAATAGGTTTTAATTTTTTTCCTTGGGATTACTTATGGACGGTATCTGTACCTTAGCTAACGATCGCATTTACGATCAATTAATCGCTCTACTCAACAGCATCGAAGTAAATGGGGGAAAAGATATTCCCGTTTGTGTCTATCCCTACGATGACAACACCGAACGGATCAGAGCGGAAATTGCTCAACGTCCTAACGTACAATTATTTGATCATCGAGACGTGATCGATCTTTGGGATAATTTCGCTAAATCTGCTTGGGAACCCCATCCTACAGCTAAAGAACGCTGGTTAAAGGCTGGTAGTAGAGGTTATCATCGTTTTGGTACCCATCGTCGTTATTGTGCCTTTGATGGGCCATTCGATCGCTTTATCTACATGGATGGTGATACCCTCTTGATGAGTCCCTTAGATCGGGTTTTTGCACAGTTAGATAATTATGATTGTGTGGTTTACGATTTTCAGCACAAAGATATCACCCACATTTATGAAGTTACTTCCCCAAAATTATTAGAAATCTTTTCCCAAGAACGTCTTAACCAAGAAATTTTCTGTTCGGGTTTTTATGGCTCAAAAAAAGGTTTATTTGACGAGGAACGCCGCAATTGGCTAATCGAACAATTGCGAGCAGGAGAAGCAGAAATAGTTTATCCTATGGCAGTCGATCAACCTCTGTTAAACTATATGATGATGCGCTCAAATTTTTCTATATATAATCTAGCTCTTCAATTGCCGAAAGAAGAAACCACCGGCTGCTGTGTCACCTCTCCCCATTTTCAGGCTTTAGATAATATTCTTTATGATAAGGGCAAACGGTTGACATACCTTCACTACATTGGTTTATCTTCCTCTCTGTTCACTCGACTTTGTAGCGGTGAAAATCTCGATTTTCCCTATCGAGACATTTTCTTACACTATCGTTATCTCTACCAACCTAGTCAACGTCCTATATTTACCGGTAGTCCCAAACCCTATCAAACACCGAACCCAACTTTTTGGCAAAAAGTAACCAGAAAACTCGGCCTAGGAAAATAATAATTAGGAGTGAATAATCAGTTTTCAGGTTATTAAAGACTGATTATTTATTGACCCTTTTGCCTTTTGCCTCTCCTGATATTTAGCCTATACTCAATGGATTTGTGCGAAACGTTTAGGCATGAAATAAGGCTGAAATGCCCGAAATAACCGCCTAGTAAGGTCTTCAGTCCTCCGACTGATTCCAACAGGTCAA
>VYLK01000086.1_pt1 | contig 37477 bp, 27 predicted proteins | sample 5114321 | NCBI WGS metagenome assembly VYLK01 (sample SAMN12291792, study PRJNA351875) | freshwater metagenome | isolation source: freshwater lake | place: USA: Michigan, MSU2 Lake | collected 2011-08-16
ATTAACCAAATTGAGGATGTGTCTGTCTTAGAGAGTCTTTTTGTTCCCAGTATTACTATTAATTCATTGGAGGAATTTCAACATTTAGTTAATGACTCTTTATCTTAATTAATATGAGAAGGAGAGTAATCATGCCTTTTTTAAGTACCATAGAAGAAATGGCTCTCGAAGAAGGAGCTAAATTAACTAGCCAAAAGTATATTATTTTAGCTTTACAAAGTCGTTTTGGGGAGATTCCTAATTCCCTGATTGAAACGATTAACCAAATTGAGGATGTGTCTGTCTTAGAGAGTCTTTTTGTTCCCAGTATTACTATTAATTCATTGGGGGAATTTCAACAGTTAGTTAATGACTCTTTATCTTAATTAATATGAGAAAGAGAGTAATCATGCTTTTTTTAAGGACTAGAGACAACTTTTCAGCACAATTAACTAGAATAATAGGGTAAATACTCATTTACCCCCATTTTCTTGATACTTTCTTTGACTTTGGCTGAAATTTAAACTAATCTCCCCTCATTCATAGGTGGAAAACGATGATAATACATGGCAATCATCATGGGAATTAGAACCATTAAGTTATAGAAAAGATGCAGTTCTAACCGAGGAAACCAAATTTGTCCGATACTAATAGGAACGCGAGAATCCCATAAGTTTTGACCAATAACAGCTTGTCCTAAGAGTAAAGCGTGTTCAAAATGATGATAGAATTGTAATCCTAAGGCCAAATCCCACCAAAGACGAGCTTTCCCATGAAAAGAAGGACGAAAAATAGCTAACCCTAATAACATAAAAAGAGCGTGTCCATAGTGTAGCCATTCCGAGCGCATTAACCAAGGTTTCCAGAGTCCTAATAACCCTAAACATTCCGGTCTCGGCCATCCTAAACCCCACAATTGATAAGCTTGAATAATATGTTCTGAGATGTGAGCAATAGTCACTATCATAAAGATTTGCATCCCCAATTTATGCCAGCGTCCATTCATCGCATAAACGAAAGAGCGGATGATATTTGAAATCGGTTGAATAGGATTGCTTCGATTGGGGATTTGTCGAACTGTAGTCATGATTTGGTTCTCCTGTGGTTTAAAAAAGGGTAAAACTGGATAATTTTTATCAGAAAAACTTTGATAGTTCTGTCTGAAGTAAGTCCGATTTTTCTGGAACTGTTTGGACAAATATTGCCAAGATGAAAGCTGTCTTAGTTTCTCTGAAAGAAACAGGTAAAGTGATAATTAAATCCTTTCCTGAAGATAACCACAAAATAGGGGATAAAGGGGTTGATTGTTGAGAGAAAGACGATAAAGTTAACGGGATATCGAGACTCAAACCCGCTTTCTTAATACTTTCTTTAGCAGACCAAATGCGCGTCGCTGCAATATTTAAATCCTCATGATTCTCTTGACTAATTACCTCCGCTAAATTAAAGGAATTTTCCCCCAATAAATCGCGCCACATCTGCACATTGCGGGGGATAATCGGTTCCAGATCGCATCCCGACGCACCCTTAACCACAAGGGTTAAATCCTCCGCATGAGATACCGAAACCGCCTCGTTATCGCTTAATTCGGGCTTGCCATCCCCCCGACGCTGAATCACACTAGGGGATGAGGTTAACATCCCTAAACTGCGATCGCTTCTGACTCGTCTTTCTACCGTTGCATCCCGATCGAGAATTAAAGTTAAATCGACATTAGGCATCACCTCCTTAATCTTTCGTTCTAAATAACAGGGTAAAAGGGCTGGAATCCAAGGATCTTGAGGATTTCTGTGTTTAATCACCTTTAATTCCAATCCTTGCCACACTTCTAAGAGATTGCCATCGTCATCCAATACCTCCACATCATAGACAAAGGTATCCCCTTGATGCAGTCTTTCTTTGGCTGAAACAAACTGATTTTCGCCTAAATTGACAGAATATACCGTTAAGCGTTCTATGCCAGTGGGTAAAATAGTCGCATGGGGAACACAAGCTTGTAAAGCATGGATAACGGCATCTCTTGCCCCGGCATCGCCTAAAATCAGGGATTGAGGTAAATAACGACTAAACCAAGCAGTTTTTTGCTCAATCTTAATTTCTGCAATACATTCGGTTGCTTTGAGATGAGAATAACCCTTAATTCGTTGAAATCTTGCTTTATGGAACAATAAATGACCATATAAGTCCGTATCTGGGTTAATTTGAGGGTTATTTTTTCCTTCTTTAAGGGGGACAGGGGGAATCAATGGACGACAGTCTGGCACCCCCACAGAAGAATGGCTGATGATGGCTTCAAAATGATCGATACTAAACCCTGTATTGGCACAGCGAATAATGGCTTTAACCTTTCCAGAATCAGTGATTAAGGTAGCAATTTGTATCTTTAAGGGTTCATCGGCAGAAACCACGATCGGACGGTTAAATTTAACCGATTCAAACCTTAATCCTTCAGTTTCCCCCTTGTTAAGGGGGACGGAAGGGGGATCTTGGTTTTCCCCCTTGTTAAGGGTTTGATCCTCCTTCCTTGCTAAGGTGGGGAGTAATGCAGTGGCTACTTGCGCGATCGCTTCTAACCCCAGGACACCGGGGAAAATGTATTCTCCTTGATAAACATGATCTTGTAAATAAGGATCATTGTCTAAGGATAATTCTGCTTCAGTAATCAGTTCAATTCCCGTGTAATGAACTTTCTTTGTCTCTAAAAAGCGTAAAAAAGATAATTCTTGCGGTTTTAAGCTTAAAGTCGGAGGTTCACCAAAACGCCCGGCGATAATGACAGAGGCAGTGGGTAGGGATTGATTTAAAAGTAAATGTAAGTATTTAATGCCAATATCGGGAGAAATAGGGGTAATACCTTCATTTCTTAGCTTTTCAACTGTTCCTAAACGTTCTCCCATGCCAATACCAGACCAAACCGACCATTCTAGGTTTAAACAGCGACAATTAGGGTATTTTCGACTAAATTCCGCTACAATATTCCCTAACCATTCATTGGCTAACCCATAGTCTGCTTCTCCTTTCAATCCAGTTTCGGCAATAATTGAACCGAAGCTGATTAAATAGTTGAGAGAATCGGGATTAATTTCCGTTAAGATATGTTGCAAACCCTTGACTTTTGGGGCTAAAGTTGCCAAAAAATCTTCTGGCTCAAGATGTTGAATCAATTTCGGTGTATTAACCCCTGCACCGTGTAAAATTCCCGTAATTTCTCCTAAATTTGTCTTAATTTCGGCGATAGTTTGCTGAACTGATTCAGCATCACTGACATCACAAGAATAATAATGGACTTGGATGTTTGCAGACTTCATTCTCGCTAAATTTTCGGCTAATTCTCGGTTATCTTCAGGTTGAGAACGTCCTAAAATCGCTAAGGTGGCTTTATTTTCTTTAGCTAAGGATAAGGCACATTCTGAGGCAATACCTCTCCCTCCTCCCGTCACCAAAAGAAGCTCCTTGATTTTGCTCTTATTTGGCCTTTTCAGGGCTTTTTTCTGCTTAGGGTTATCGGCATCTTTTTCTAACCCTAACAAGTTTAATTGACGAAGAAACCGTTTTCCGTTTTCATCATAATAAACTTCTGTATAGCTATCAGTTGCAGTGATTTCTGAGAGAATGATATTAACTGCATTGGGATGATGAAAAGGAATATCAATGACACAGGTAGGAATTTGACGATTTTCTAGATAAAAAGTTCTTGCAAAGGACGCATATCCTCCTCCTTGTTGAATCAAAATCAAGGGTTTTTTCTCTTTTATAGATAATTTTGCTCCTTTTAAAAGCAAATCAATTTCTGATTCATCAGGATAGGGTTTTAAACAAATAATAATCCCTTTTTCCTGCTCATGCTTTAAGGTGGGTTGTAAAACAGATAAGTTAGGTAATAAAGGATGATCAGCATGGGCAATAATATGCCAATTTCCTGCTTTTTCTCGATTTATTTGCTTTTTATCTGATTTAATTAACGGTTTTTCGATTAATTCAACCGTAAACGCACGCACCCAATTATCAACACCCATAGGGATTGATTCTTGAGGAATTTGGGGATTATTTTTTCCTAATTCTTCTAAAGCTGCTGCCAGATCCTGAATAGTTGCATTGGCATAATCTGTCGGTGAATGGGGAGGAGATAAGTCTAACTGACGCGCTGCTTCGATCACTAATTGGCTGACACTGATAGAATTAAGGTGCAGATCCGCCAACAAGCGATGATGATTTTCAATGGTTTCTAGGGGTAACTCTGTTTTTTGTGCCACCAATTGACGAATAACTTCAATTTTTGAGGTTTCAGGTTTCAGGTTTGAGGTTTCAGGTTTCAGGTTTTGGCTATGATTAGGCAATAAAAGAGCAATATTCTCTACTTTTGCCTGTTGACTTTTGCCTTTTGCCTTGATCTCAGATGGATTGGCAATAAAATGGGGTTGATAGTCTAAATTAAAGGGACGACTAAATCTATCTTCAAATAACCCTTGATAGTTAACCTTGACACCATTAACAAACATCACTGCAACCGTTTTCAATAACCCTTGTAAAGACTCACTACTGCTATCGAGAGAAATTACCGGAATATCCGTTATATCTGCCACTAAACGGCTTAATATTGAACCAGAACCCACTTCAATGAATAAATCAACCTCTTTCTCTGCTGACTTGACTGCATCGATGAAGCGCACGGGTGAGGTGATTTGTTCTAACAAAAGCGAGCGCCAGTCGGTATTTAATGGCAATTTTTCGCCTGTTACGGTAGAAATAACCGTTTTTTGCAGGGAATTTAAGGGATAAGTTTGTAAATAATCTTCTAAGGGTTGCACAGCCTGGGCCACTAGGGGAGAATGGAAGGCATGGGAGACAGGCAAATAAACGGTTTTAATACCTTTATTTTGGGCTTTTTCAACAACATCCTTAATCCCTAATTCCTCTCCTGAGATTATTGTCTGATAGGGTGAATTTAATCCCGCAATCTCAACAATACGTCCATTTAATAAACTTTTAACCGTTTCTGCATCGGCGTTAATGCTGGCCATTCTACCTGTTGGGTGGCCCAGTTGTGCCATTGCTTGACCGCGAATTTTAGCTAGATTAATTAATTGAATGCTATCGTAAGCATTTGCCCAAAATAAAGCGCATAACTCCCCTAAACTGTGTCCTATGGCTAAATCTGCTTTAATATTCAAGCTTTCTAAGAGTTGTAACCCCGCTAGGCAAGCCGTAATGATCGCCGGTTGAGCAATATTCGTCACCGTGTTATCCTTACCCTTGGCTAACTGAGCCTTGTCATATAATTGTTTAATCACAGGAAAACGTCTTTCCCAGAGTCCCCCATGAAGATAAACTGGTGCAGCTTGCCCCGGAAAGAGAAAACCTATTTTATTGATCTGTTTTTCGTTATTGGTAAAGATATTATCTAAATTTTGACCGGGGGGGATCAACGAGCGCAAGCCTTGGGCCTCTACAAGGTGATTGGTTAAGCTATCGGGGGAAGATGCAATAATGGCCAGACGATAGGGTAAATGAGGATTTACCTTTTTCGCTAATTCAACGGCAAGATCCGTCATTTCTGACTGGGATATGCGAGGAACAATATTTAATAACCGATTAACCTGTGCTTGTAAGTCTTCTTGACGATTTGCACTCAATAGGAATAACTCCGCATCTTGGGGAGAATGGATTAATTTTTGTTCCTGTGGTGTTAAAGTGTGACGACGAATCTGACTTAATCCCTCGATGATAATATGACTGTTAATGCCCCCAAAACCCATGGCACTCACTGCTGCCCGTAAAGGTAAGGAATTTGGCCAGATTTGCCCCTCTTTTAATACCTGTAATCTTGCCTTGTCTTCGGTTAACCGAGCCTGAGGGCGATCGCATCCCGTCACTGGTGGTAAAATTTGACGATGAACCGCCATAGTCGCCTTAATTAACCCTGCTATCCCGGCTGCTGCCTTAGTATGGCCAATATTCGCTTTAATTGAACCAATAACGGCTTTATTTACCGTATCTGGATGAATACGAGATAAAACTTCTAATTCGGTTCCATCACCCACCGCCGTTCCCGTACCATGGCCTTCAAAATAAGCTATAGTATCTCCCGTAAATTCAGCCCGTTTATAGGCGCGATTTAAAGCCAATAACTGTCCTTCCACTTCTGGACGAGTAATTCCACCTTTGCCATCGGAAGAAATCCCCCAACCTTGAATAACAGCATAAATCCGTTTATTTTGGGCTAGGGCATCCTCATGACGCATTAACACCAAAAAACCGCATCCTTCCCCCGGAATAAACCCATTAGACCCTTGATCATACACTTTCATCTCCCCAGAGGCTAAGGCTCCCGTTTTCGCAAAACCCACCAACTCAAAAGGGTCCATACTAATATCCACACCCCCGACTAAAGCGACATCTAAATCTTCAGCGACTAAAGCCGAACAACCATTCGCTACTGCCAGTAAAGAGGAACTACAAGCCCCATCGACGATATATCCGCCCCCTTTTAAGTCAAAATAATTACAAATTCTCCCTGCTATCGTATTCGCGAGATTTCCCGCTAAAGACTCCTCTCCAATCGGTTCAAAGGGTTCTTTAAAGCGATTTTCTAATTCATTTAAGAAAATTTGCCGTTCTTTGTCTGATAATCCTTGTTTTAATAATTGTTCTTCTACCCTATGACGCACATAGGGCCAACGCAATCTTAAGGTATTAGCCCGCGATAACTCGCCTGTGAGGGTATTTCCCAGTAAAACCCCGGTTGTTTCTTTATTTAACCCCTTTCCGTTGGGAAATCCAGCATCATTCAACGCCTGAGACGCAATATCTAAGGCTAACCAGTGGGTTAAGTCAGCCGAACGGAAGGTACTTCCCACCACTTTATAAGCAATGCGATCGAATTCATAGCCCTCAATAACGGCAGCTTGAGTCGAATAAATAACATCGGGGGTGCTTTTATCGGCAGAATAGTAGTCACTTAACGATAATCGTTCCGAGGGAAAGCGACGAAATGCCCGACGCTGAGAGAGGACATTTTCCCATAATTCCTGTGGAGAATCGGCATCAGGATAAAGACAAGCCATACCAACAATAGCAATTTGAGGAGAAGCTTTCATAGTCAATGACCAGGAGAATGTTACTGTAGGAGCATAAGGCTTACGCCCTTTTCATTTGTAGTTTGTAGCTAAAAGCTGTAGGGTGGGCTTTGCCCACAAAAACCGCATAATATATTGGTTAGGGAGTTGATAAAATGCCGGAAGCCTGTACTAGGGGTAATTTTGCTTTTAAGGGTTCAACCGCTAATATCAAACCTCTGAAACAACACACCAGCGTCAATCCGAAAAACATCCCAAAAACAATGTGAAAGGACATCAAAATGCCATAAGCAACGGCTACAGATGCCCCGAAAATTATCTGCTCACGGGGGTTAATTGGTGTTGTTCCAGGATCAGTTACCATATAGAAAGTAAAGAGGACAAAAGCCACCCCTGTCATGGGTAATAGGGCGGGGATTAACGGTGTCTGAAAGATAGCACTTCTAAGGATTGCTTGTAAGATAAAAGCCCCTAACCATCCCGCAATTAAAGGCAATTTACGCGTAAAACGGGCATTTAAAAACGTTCCCGTACAAACAATTAAGACGGGTAAAATCCAATCTGCCCAACCGCTTAAATTCTCGGTAAACTGATAGGGGGGCGCGATGCCAATCCAAGGAAATAAGAGTAAGGTAACGCTAATACCAAAATTAGAAGGATTGAGAAAATGACGGGTTTTATCTGCCACTTTTAACCGAAAAATCGCTTTAGATCCGATAGCCACCGCTACTGCAAACATAATCGGAAATAAACGCTCATTAGCATAGAGTAACATAGCGATCGCTAATGAGGTAATATGGGCAGAAAGCAGAAAATCGATAAACTGACCGATACTTCCTAAATATCTGGGTTTAAAGCCATTTACCCCAGCATCAACGCTTTCTAATAATAATTCTACGCTGTAACCTGTTGCTAAAGCCACCAGAGGTTGCGCCCAAGATTGTTCAAATCCGAGGACGGTATGACCTAAAATATTGAGAAAGGTAATCGCTATGGCAAAGCGTCGTAATCCTGCTAAACGATTAGGTTGATAGGAAACAGTAGAACGCTCTACTGAAGAGCTAAAATAGGGAAGATTAAATAATTGAGTGGTCGTCATGGTTATTGTTGAAGATGAGTTAAAGGAAATTATCTTTCCCAAAAGTGATTTACTGAGTGATGAACCCCCTATGGAGTCCTATTTGCATTTACAACAGATGATTCTGCTCCTAAAATGCTTAGAATGGTATTGGCAAGACAGAAATGATTTTTTTGTGGCTGGTAATCTGACTATTTATTACAGTCCCAATCAACGAAAATCAGAATATTTTAGAGGTCCTGATTTTTTTGTGGTTTTGGGAGTAGCAAGAAAACCCCGTAAAAGTTGGGTAGTATGGGAAGAAGAGGGGAAATATCCCCATGTCATCATCGAGATTTTGTCTGATTCAACGGCAGAAACTGATCGAGGTCTCAAGAAAGAAATTTATCAGGAAACTTTCCGGACTCCTAATTATTTTTGGTTTGATCCCACCAGTTTAGAATTTAAGGGGTTTCAGTTGATGGCAGGAAAATACGAAGAAATTGCAGCGAATGAACAGGGCTGGTTATGGAGTCAACAGTTAGAATTATTTTTAGGGGTTCATGATAGCCAATTACGCTTTTTTACCCCTGAAGGTAAACTTGTTCCCACCCCTGAAGAAGTGGCAGAAAAGATGGCTCGGAAGTTACAAGATCTAGGGATAGATTGGCGAGATTTGGCTTAAGTTTGACCTGAAATCTCGCTCAAGCAAGCTGAACTGCAACTTATGAAGTAATCTGCCCAAATGCTACAGTTAGGCGTTCTTACCGCAACAATAAACAAAAATCGAGCTATATTTGCCAATTCTCGACATGATTTGCTATACTCCAACAAGTAACTACATTCTTCCTCAGCCCCCAATTGGGGGCTTTTTCTTGGTAAAAAAGAAGCGATCGAAGGCTTATTTTGGCTCTTTTTTGCCTTTAAATCCGACTATTGAGCTTAAACCTACCGCAATTAAGCCTAATACAGTTGAAGGTTCAGGTACAGAAATAACTTCATGAGTGTGATTTGGAGCTGTATGCAAAATCGGCCCAACAAAATAGAAACTACCATTTGAACCCGCCCATCTCCCTGTAGAATCAAATAAAGTAGTTCCTGTTACCATTGGAATATCTGGTCCATTATTAAGGGCTACAAAAGTAGCTTTCCAAGCGACAGGCCAATTAGTAGAACTATAACTCCCATCCATCCCTAGCGTCATTGTTCCAGATGTTTGAACAACAGAATCATCAAGATTCACAAAAACATCGTAGAAAAAACCGGAGTTAGGTAGGATTTCTATTGGGTTTCTGCTCTTAAGTTCAAGCTCTCTGATTATGTACTCAACCTCACACATTCCCGTTAGATCAAACACACAATCATTAAGCCGTTCTGCAACTGTATCCGAACCACTACGAAAAGTAGGGACACCTCTAAATTCCACTCTCCCAAATGGGAAGTCGTAATAAGTGTTGCCAGTATCAGGAGTGATAAGATAATCAGTTCCAGCTAAAGGGCCATCCAGAGCCTTTACCGCTTCTGGCATCCCTAATAAAGCCACCCCCAAACCCACAGCACCAATTAGACCCGTAGTGACGGGTTTTAACCGAGTATTAATCATTTGACTGAAACTCCTTCGAGTAACTACATTCTTTCCTGAATTTTACAACAAGAATTTTTCTTGTCAAGTTATAAATCAGGATAATTTGTTAAGTTTTATTACACGATTTACCTGGGTAAGCACATCTCAAACGCTGTTGATAATTGGCTAATTTTTTGATCCGCTTGCTGTGTGGGCATTTCAAATGATAGCAGTCAATCAGAATAGTCACTAACTCGACCTATTTGGTCGATTGTTACCTAACAATTGAGAAGGCAAATTCTACCCAAATATACCCAAATCGCCCTCTAGGTTTATTTTGTCAAGGATTGTTAAGATGCGCTTGCCGTGACTATCTACACTTCCTATCCCTCCTCTGACAGAAAAGGGATAACAAAACCCATCAGCTATCCTTAGTTGATCTAGCAAAAAGCCTTGAGAATATAATAGAAATAAAAAAGAGGAAAACCGATGATTACTATACGCAAAGCGGAGGAAAGAGGCCACGCTAACTATGGTTGGTTGGATACCTATCATACTTTTTCTTTTGCCCAATATTATGATCCTCAACAGATTAATTTTAGGAGTCTCAGAGTTATTAATGAGGATAAAGTGATTGGGGGAAAAGGATTTCACACCCACGGACACCAGGATATGGAGATTTTAACCTATGTTTTGGCGGGAGAACTAGAACACCAAGACAGTCTCGGCACGGGTTCCGTGATTCGACACGGTGAAATTCAACGGATGAGCGCGGGAACAGGGATAAAACACAGTGAATTTAATCATTCTGCCACTAATCTCCTCCATCTTCTGCAAATTTGGATTATTCCCGACCAAAAAAATCTAGAACCCAGCTATGAACAAAAAGCGATCGCATTTTCTCCCCATACCTTACAACTAATCGCCTCTCCCACCGGTGCCGGTAACGCGGTTAAAGTCCATCAAGACGTTAATCTCTACGCAGGAATTATGCCCCCAGGCCAGTCCCTGACTCATTCCTTCGCTCCCAGTCGTTATGGCTGGTTACAAGTGGCTAGAGGGCAAATAACCCTAAATAGCGTGCATTTACAAGCGGGGGATGGAGCGGCAATTAGCCAGGAAACTTCTTTGGCTATTCAATCCCTAGAAGACTCGGAAATTTTGCTTTTTGACCTAGGGTAGCGGGGTTGAGTGTTAGGAACCCTAGGGGTTAAGTTTTGCCGCCAATTCCCCGGTTGACTTTCAGCCATCAATACTGTCCACCACGCTGAGAAAATCGTTATGGATTAGCTCGGCGATAAAATTCTCCGGATCGGTGATAGGAACAGTAACGCCTTGGCTGGCTACCATCTGTGCAGCCATCCGAGTCATGAATTCCTGTCTTGTTTCCGTCATTCTACCCTGACATTGTTGTAATTTTTCTACCAATTCCAGTGGGGAATCGGCCACCAGTTTAGCTCCCTCGCGGGTGACATAAATTGTCATCTTTCCTACCTCCTAAATGATTGGGAACGAGAATTCGGCACTACTAAACCACTTCTTTTCTCGCTATCATTATTGCCAGTTAGTTAGTCCCAGCCTCGTCCGTCTTTCCCTGTTTCCATTATTTTTTCTGGCTCGTCGCCTGGTAATTATTATTATCGCCAAAATAAAAGAATAAATTTGTCAATCTTTGTAACGAAAAATCAAGAAAAACTGTTCTCACCGTATCGCCCTGAACCTTTGCGGGGAAATTTGTTACAATGAATACAAAGGGACTCCCTGAGCCAGATCCCATCCCTAGTAAAAAATTGGCCAGGTGGGGAGCGGAAGCCAATAGTTCCGATCGGGACGGCATTTGTCAGAGTTTCCCGCTTCCTTTAGTTTTAGGGGGAAAAGCCATGAAATCTGCCACATTATTATCGCCCGATCGACCGCTGCCAGAATTTCTCCGGTCAGCTATCCGAGAACGTTTTCCGGGGAAAGCGATCGATGATCTCAGCATCCGCTACTATGAAAGCGTCGAGGATGTGGGGTGCGAGTATTTTAATGATCGGGTATTGCCGGCCTGTAGCGATGAGCCTGTTGTCCGCTATCTCAGCCCATTTATATCCTACGTCCGTCTAGGAGAGGCCTTGGTTTTGGATCGGCCAGATGGTCTTGTGGTTTACGAAACCGATCGAGATGTTCCCTGCACAGAAACCGGGCCTTTCTGGTTGGTGACTCCTAAATCGCTCTGAAAAAGCCAAACCTAGGTAAGATTTGACGGGTGGAGTCGGTAAGCGACAAAACCCGTCGCATTTTTACAACGCTTGCGATCGCAACCAAGCCACGGGTAAATAGAGCATTTTCTTGGCTAAAGGCACGAAGGCACGACGGGCGAAGACATCATAATTATTTGCTTCAATTACGTCTAAAATGCCTTGATAAAGCAGTAAAGCCGCCCAAACCGGCCAACGGGAATCGGGATTAAGGGCGCGAATCCCCCTTTCGGCGGAATCGTAGTAATAACGGGCCCGCTCAATTTGGAAGCGCATTAACCCCTTCCAACGGTCATCATTAACCCCTTTGAGTAAATCATCTTCGCTGTAGTTAAAACGCTCTAAATCCTCTAAAGGTAGATAAATCCGCCCACGATGGACATCTTCCCCCACATCCCGCAAAATATTGGTTAATTGATTGGCAATACCGAGATCGATCGCTTCTTCTTGGGGAATATAGACGCTTTGATTGCGTCGCCAAGGGGCCGAGCGATCGCCATGTTCCAATCCTAACACGGCGCTGGACATTAACCCCACCGTTCCCGCCACCCGATAGCAGTACAGTTTTAGTTCATCAAAGGTTTGATAACGACTGCGATAGAGATCCATCTGTTGCCCGGCGATCATATCCCGAAAGGGTTGGATGTCCATGGGGAACTTCTCTAGAGTATCCACGAGAGCGACATCGGCATCCTCAAGGGCAACCCCAGAAAAGACAGTTTCTAGCTGTTTTTCCCATAAATCAAGGGTTTCAGGGGTAGTTAACCGGGCTTGGGGTCCATCGACCAGTTCATCGGTACGACGACACCAGACATAAATTGCCCAGATCGCTTGACGTTTTGCTTTCGGCATCAGGAGAGTACCGAGATAAAACGTTTTGGAATACTTCTCTGTAATCCGGCGACAGAGTTCGTAGGACTCCGCAAGGGAGACGAGGGGTTTGGTGGGGTGGGTCGGTTTTGGCAATTGGAGCATTCTGCTGGGGCGGAATGATTGACTTAGATTAACGGCGAACTGTGGCTAATGATATAGCATTGTCTCACTCAAGGCCATTTTCGTCATTAGTCCCTAGCCAGAGAATTAACGAGCGCTGGACACTGGTGTGGATTGGGTTTTATTCGGGTTTAGCGGTGCTGCGGGGTGATCTTTGCTGATCACTGCCGCCGCTAATTTCCCTGATAAAACCGCTCCTTCCATGCTTCCTAAATATTTTTGCATGGTATAGTCACCGGCGAGATAAAAATTCTCGATCGGAGTTTTCTGAGAAGGTCGATAAGCTTGTCGGCCGGGGGTGGCTTTATAAACCGATCGAGGAGTTTTCACCAGATGATATTTTAACAATTGACTGGGATTATCGCCAGTAAAATGTTGGGGAAAGAGTTTTTCTAATTCTTTCATCGTCGCAGCGATAATTTCTTCATCGGATTTGCTAATCCAATCCTGAGCAGGAGCGAGAACTAATTCTAACATCGAGCGATCGGGGTTAGCGTATTCTTTACAGGTGTTGCTCATGTCAGCATAAACACTGAGTAAAGGCGAACGGGAGAATAATAAATGATCGATGTCGGTTAGTTTGCGATCAAACCAGAGGTGTAAATTAATAACGGGAACCCCTTCTAATCCTTCTAATTTTTGAAAGAATTTATCTTCTTGCCAAGGTTTAGGCAGTAAAACTTTTAAGGGATCTACAGGCATCGCAGACACATAAAGATCGGCTTCAAAAAGATAATCTTTCGCACCGTCTAAACCGCGCATTAAGAAGGCTTTAACTGTGCCATTTTCATTTAAGATAATCTCTTTTAAAGGCGCATTTAAGCACACTTCGCCACCTCTAGCGGTGATGTAATCGACTAAAGGTTGGCAGAGTCTTTCTGTGGGTGAACCGTCGAGAAAGGCCATTTTTGAGCCGTTTTTCTCCTGTAAAAAGCGGTTGAGTGCTGTTAGTAGAATCGTGGCGGAAATCTCGTTAGGATCGATAAAGTTTAGTGCTTTCGACATAGCGATAAACACTTCTTTTTCTACCCTAGGGGGGATGTTTTGTTTCTCTAACCATTCCGACCAAGAATATTTATCCATCTCCTCGACGTAACTTTGGCCTTTAACAATGGCAGGGAGTAAACCGAGTCCAAATTTAATTTTTTCCTCCCAAGTTAACATATCATTGTTGCGGAGAATGGCAACAATACCGTTAATTGGGGCGGGAATATCCGGGAAGTCAAACCGCGAATAGGTCCCCGGTTTTTCCGGCTGATTGAAGATCATCGAGTGTTCTTTCCACTGTAGGCGATCCTCTATGCCTAATTCCTTGAATAATTGCAGCATATTGGGATAAGCGCCAAAGAAGATATGTAAACCGGTTTCGTACCAGTCCCCATCGGCATCTTTCCAAGCGGCAATTTTTCCCCCTAATACATCGCGACGTTCCAGTACGATGGGCGTATGTCCCGCATCGACAAGGTATTTCGCACAAGATAATCCGGCTAGTCCCGCACCAGCGATCGCAACTCGCATCGTTTCCTATCTACTCTCTAATGTCTTGTCTTTATCACATTCGCTATTATACTTCACATTTCGTTACATTTTTTTTCAGATTGTCGAGAAGGTAGGAGGCAAAAGGCAAAAGGCAGGAGGCAAAAGGTAGGAGGCAAAAGGTAGGAGGCAAAAGGTAGGAGGCAAAAGGTAGGAGGCAGGAGATTATTTTTATTTATTCTCCCCCCGCAACGCGCACAAAGTGGTCTCCCCACTTCCTTGATAACTGATAACTGGTCACTGATAACTGCTCACTGATAACTGCTCACTGATAACTGCTTACTGGTCACTGATAACTGATAACTGATATTGTGATATGTAATTAGCTTAATTCGCTTACCTTTTTAGTTCACGCGTACACCCTCTTCAATCGATCGCTATGACTTTTCCCACTACGTCACCTCAAGTCTCGGAAATAGAGAATAATCGTGCTTGGCATAATTTAACTGGCGAACAAACCCTAGAAATACTGAGAACCAATGGGGAAACTGGCTTAATCGAGGCTGAAATTGTTAAAAGAAAGGATATTTTCGGGTTAAATGAACTAAAAGAAACGGGGGGACGTAGCCCGTTAATGATTCTCTGGGAACAGTTTACTAACATTATGTTAGTGATGCTGATCGCCGTGGCGGTGGTTTCGGCGGTTTTGGATCTGAAAAAAGGGGAATTTCCCAAAGATGCGATCGCTATTTTTACGATTGTTATTTTAAACGGTATTTTAGGATATTTACAGGAAAGTCGGGCAGAAAAGGCTTTAGCCGCCCTTAAGCAGTTATCCTCGCCGAAAGTCCGGGTTATTCGTAATGGTAGCACCTTTGAAGTGGCAGCCAAGGAACTTGTACCCGGGGATATCATGTTACTGGAAGCGGGGGTACAAATTGCCGCCGATGGCAGATTATTAGAAGCACAAAACCTGCAAATCCGCGAAGCTGCCCTCACGGGGGAAGCGGAATCGGTGAATAAACAAGCACAGAAGGTTTTACCGGAAGATGCCTCTTTGGGCGATCGCATTAACCTCGTCTATCAGGGTACAGAAGTAGTACAGGGACGGGGGAAAGTGGCGATTACCAAGACGGGAATGGATACGGAAATCGGTAAAATCGCCGCTTTGTTGCAAGGAGTAGAAAGTGAACCCACACCCCTACAGCAGCGAATGTCGCAGTTAGGTAACGTTTTAGTGAGTGGTTCCCTAGCTTTAGTGGCTATAATCGTCCTTGGCGGTGTAATTCGCTTTGGTTGGCAGTTTTTTGAAACATTCCTCGAAACTTCCCTCAGTATGGCTGTGGCCGTTGTCCCCGAAGGTTTACCAGCAGTGGTGACGGTGACTTTGGCAATTGGAACCCAAAGAATGGTGAGAAGACAAGCTTTAATCCGTAAATTGCCGGCAGTGGAAACCTTAGGCTCGGTAACGACGATTTGCTCCGATAAAACCGGAACTTTAACTCAAAATAAAATGGTGGTGCAGAAAGTTAATACTTCCCACCATGTCATTACCGTCACCGGGGAAGGTTACGCGCCCATCGGTGAGTTTAGTGGTGCTAGTGAAAGTGATCCCGAACTACAGGCAATTTTAACGGCTTGTGTGCTGTGTAATGATGCACTTTTGCAGAATCAAGCGCAAGAATGGTTAATTTTAGGCGATCCCACCGAAGGAGCTTTACTGACGTTAGCGGGTAAAGGAGGACTATATCGGGAAGCATTAGCACCCAAAAGCCCTCGTTTAGGCGAATTTCCCTTTTCTTCCGAACGAAAGAGAATGTCAGTAATCTGTGAGAATGCCCAGTTAGGTTTGGGGGATTCTACCTATTTAATGTTTACCAAAGGCTCACCGGAATTAATTCTCGAACGCTGTTCTCTGATCCAAGTTGGGGCGGAAAGTCAACCCCTAACAGCAGAACAAAGAAGCCGTATTTTGGCACAAAATGACGAAATGGCGGGTAATGGCCTACGAGTTTTAGGTTTTTCCTATAAACCGATGACAGAAGTGCCAGAAGCGGAAAGAGAAGATAGTGAGGAGCAATCCCTGGTTTGGTTGGGATTGGTGGGAATGCTCGATGCACCCCGCAAAGAAGTTAAAGAAGCGGTTGCTCTCTGTCGTCAAGCGGGAATTCGTCCGATTATGATTACCGGAGATCACCAATTAACGGCCAAGGCAATCGCCAGTGAATTGGGCATTGCCGCCCCCGGAGAGCGAGTGATCACGGGTAAAGAATTAGAAAAAATGTCTCAGAATGACCTAGAGGGAGAGGTAGATGGTGTTAGCGTCTATGCTCGCGTTTCTCCCGAACATAAGCTGAGAATCGTCCAAGCTTTGCAAAAACGGGGCAAATTTGTCGCCATGACGGGGGACGGGGTGAACGATGCTCCGGCACTAAAACAAGCGGATATCGGCATCGCCATGGGCATTACGGGAACCGATGTCAGCAAAGAAGCCAGTGATATGATTTTGCTGGATGATAATTTTGCCACCATCGTCGCTGCCACCGAAGAGGGGCGCGTGGTTTACAGTAACATTCGGCGCTTTATTAAATACATTCTCGGCAGTAATATTGGCGAGGTTTTAACGATTGCGGCGGCTCCTCTGCTCGGTTTAGGCGGTGTACCCCTTTCTCCCTTGCAAATCCTCTGGATGAACCTTGTCACCGACGGTTTACCGGCTCTGGCTCTGGCAATGGAACCCGCTGAACCTAATGTGATGAAACGTCCACCTTTTAGCCCCCGGGAAAGCATTTTCGCCCGCGGTTTGGGTTGGTATATGATTCGCATCGGTGTGGTGTTTGCGATTCTGACCATTATTATGATGGCTTGGGCTTACCAATATACTCAGGCAACCCCCGAAATCGGAGATCCTGGACGCTGGAAAACCATGGTATTTACTACCCTCTGTTTAGCACAAATGGGTCATGCTTTAGCGGTGCGTTCCCATACCCAGTTAGCTGTGCAAATGAATCCCTTCTCTAATCCTTACATTATTGCCGCCGTGGGCTTGACAACAATCCTACAATTGTTGTTAATTTATGCTCCTCCTCTACAAAACTTCTTCGGTACTCAATGGATTAGTGGCACGGAATTATTAATCTGTTTTGGATTTAGTGCCTTAATGTTTGTTTGGATCGAGTTAGAGAAGTTATTTATTCGCTGGTTCATGACGAAAAAATAAATCAATGCCAACACCAATTATTCTGACTTTAACGGTTTTAGTCGTTGCTTTAGTCGCTTTTGTGGCGGAATGGCTGCCAGTAGATTTAACCGCTTTATCCGTGGCGATTGTCCTCATTCTTTTGGGTTTAGTTACTCCCGAAGAAGGTATCGCCGGATTTAGTAATTCTGCCACGGTGACAGTGATGGCGATGTTTGTGCTTAGTGCCGGAATTACCCGCACGGGAGTGATTCAAGTAGTTCGCGATCGCTTGTTGGTTTGGGGTGGCAAAAGTCCCCACCAACAGGTATTTGTCCTAGGAGTATTGGTGGGGCCAATTAGTGCTTTTATTAATAACACGGCAGTGGTGGCGATCTTTTTACCCATTGTTGAAGATTGGTGTAAAAAACAAAAAATTTCTCCTTCTAAGTTATTGATTCCCCTTTCCTACGCCACGGTTTTAGCGGGGATGATTACCGTGGTGGGAACTTCTACAAACATTCTCGCTAGTGGTATTTCTGCCAAGCTGGGTTATGGGCAATTTAGCTTATTTCAATTCACTGCTTTAGGAGTAGTAACTTTTTTGGCAGGTTTGATTTATTTAGCAATTTTTGCCCCAAAATTACTACCCGATCGCAAATCTTCCACGGGGGAATTTTTGGACGATGATTATGGTTCTAAAGTATATCTGAGTGAGGTAATTATTAGCCCTCGTTCTAGTCTTATCGGTCAAACTTTATCCGAAAGTGGACTACAAAGAAAGTTTGATTTTGATGTCTTAGAATTAATCAGAAATAAGGTACATTTACCGCAACCTTTAGCCGATAAAGTTCTCAATGCTGGCGATATTTTAATCGTTCACAGTAGTCGGGAAGAACTATTAAAAATTAAGGATGAACGGGGATTAGAAATTTTTGCTGATCTCAAATTTCAGAAAGGAGATACTGAATCGGCAATTACTACAGGTGAGGAAAAATTAGCCGAGGTTTTGATTCTCTCTAATTCCCGTTTAATTGGGACAACTTTAAAAGATTTGAAATTCCGTCAGCGTTATAACGCAACGGTTCTAGCGATTCGGCGTGGTTCGGAATTACTGCAAGGAAGATTAGGAAAAATTCCTTTAAAGTTTGGTGATTTGCTCTTAGTTCAGGGACCAAAACAGAGTTTTATTGGGTTACAAACCACAAGAGAATTATTAGTCTTAGAAGAGAAAGAGATCGAATCATTGCGACAGGATAAGGGCATTATTGCTTTAATGATTACTTTGTTAGTGATTATTATTGCCGCTTTTGATATTCAACCGATTCTTGTCACCAGTTTAGTCGGGGTGGTTTTAATGGTAATTACTGGCTGTCTAAAACCGGGGGAAGTCTATGGTTCCATTCGTTGGGATATTATCTTTTTATTAGCGGGTTTAATTCCCCTGGGTACTGCCATGGATAACTCAGGAACAACTAAATGGTTAGCAGATAATTTAGTGGCTATCGGCGGCAATCTTTCGGGGTTTTGGATCTTAGTTTTCTTCTATCTAATTACCTCAGTTTTAACTGAAATCCTTTCTAATAATGCCGCCGTGGTGTTAATGATTCCCGTCGCCGTGGAAGTGGCGAAAACTTTGGGTTTAAATCCTTTGGCTTTTATGTATGCTGTCACCTTTGCTGCTTCTAATAGTTATCTAACACCAATTGGCTATCAAACTAACACTATGGTTTATGCACCAGGCGGCTATAAATTCCTCGATTTTACCCGTTTGGGTGCGCCCCTAAATTTAATTTTGACGATTTTAACCCCTAGTTTAATTGTCTTGTTTTATGGCTTGAAATAAAGAAAGAGATCGAAGATTCTTCGATCTCTAAAAAGAATTTGATAGTAGTCAAAACTATTTTGATTCAGCGAAGCGTTTACGCAGGGATTCGGTGCGCTTTTTCGCCACGGTATTATTAGGATCAAATTTGAGAGTTTCTTCGTAGGTTTCGAGAGCTTTTTTTGCCATTTGTTTCTTTTCGTAAACATTGCCAAGATTATTGAGAGCGATCGAGTATTGAGGATAAAGTTTAATTGCCTCTTTGTAGTTACGAATCGCTAATTCTAATTGTTCTTGGGCAAAATAGGAAAAACCGATCGCATTGTAGATTAGGGCTTGATTTTCTGGTTCGATGCTTTCTTCTTCAGAGATTTTTAAAGCCTTTTGTAGTAAACTCAAGGCTTGAACATAGAGTTTTTTATCGAGATACAGACTCCCTAATTCATAGTATTCTTTAGCTGTACCTTTTTCTTTTTGCAATTTCTTTTGTAGCTTGTTAAAGGTTCCCTCTACTCGACGGGTTTTAAAGATTTGCACGATGACAAAAATTCCTAAACCAATCACGAAAATTAGCAATCCAGAAACGTAAATAAGCGGCAGGGTATCTTCCATAATTAGCGATCGAGCAATCAATATTTTTATACTTATTCCCTCAGATTATAGCAGGATTTAGTCAGTTATCAGTGATCAGTTATCAGTGATCAGTTATCAGATGTGAGTTTTCCGTTCACTGTTCACTGTTCATTGCTCACAGCAAAAAACTCCCTTCTCCCCACTTCATAATTCATAATTCATAATTTCCACACCCCATCTCCCTATCTCCCCATTTCCCGAATTCTCAGGGGTAAACCCCAATAGTTCACCCGTTCTGCTAACCAACCGGTGGATTCTAGCCGATCGATCGCTTGATTGACGCGTTCTCGGAGACTTTGGTACTGTAAACCTTTAGGGAGAACGACTCCTAGAGCGATCGCCCCTAACTGGATCGGTAATTGACGATAATTGGGTAATTGCTGCACCCAACCAGTTAAAAGGCTATTATCAGCCGCAAAAGCGTCTATTTCCCCGGTTTCCAGTAAATTTAAAGCTTCTTGATAGGAAGCAACCCCGCGCAGGATAGCATTAGGTAAATTGGAACGCACAAGGGCGATTGTCGTCGATCCGTTAAGTACAGCGATTCTAGAGTTAGCTAAGTCTTCTAAACGCTGCAATTGCGGGTTTTTCGTCACAAAACCGCTACTATCGAGGTAATAAAAGGGGCTAAAATCCACTAAGCGCTGACGTGCGGGAGTAATCGCCACACGAGCGATCGCCAAATCTACCCGATCATCAATAACCACCTGTAAACGTTCTTGATTACTCACGGGTTTGAGAATAATAGCACTGTCAGAACCGAGAATTTCTGACGCTAGACGTTTAGCGATGTCGATTTCCAATCCTTGCAGACTACCCTGAGAATCAAGGAAAGCGAGGGGAGGGAGATTATTTTTGACAGCGACAATTAATTTTCCCCGGCGTATAATTGTATCGAGATCGGCGCTAAAACTTGGGGCTACACCCAAGAGCAAAAAACCAAGAATCAATAACAAATTTTTCATACTGTTTTACCTAAACTAACCTGATTCCTACCTTGATTTTTAGCGGCAAACATGGCATGATCAGCCCGCTCGATCACCGCTTCTAGATTATTATCTTCAGGGCTAAATGTTGCCACACCAATACTAGCAGTAACTCGCACTTTTTGTCGATCAATTTCAATATTTAGCTCGTTAATTACTTGACAAATGCGCTGGGCTGTGGTAGCAGCATCTTCAAGATTAGTTTCTGGGAGAATAGCGACAAATTCCTCGCCCCCAAAGCGCCCAAAACTATCCACTTGACGCAGACAGTTTTTAATTGCCCCAGCGACAGTAATTAAAGTTTTGTCTCCTAGTATATGCCCAAAGGTATCGTTAATATGTTTAAAATGGTCAATATCGATGACTAAAACCGAAAAATAACGATGATAACGACGACATCGTTGCAATTCTTTCTCGCCCAAGGCGAGAATCTCTCGACGATTATTCACCCCAGTTAGGCTATCAGTTATGACTAGCTTTTCTAGTTGAGAATTGATATTTTTTAGTTCTTCTTGAGTTTTTTTCAGTTCTAGATGAATTTTAACTCTGGCTAACAGTTCCCAACTATGAAAGGGTTTAGTTATATAGTCCACAGCCCCAGAATTAAAAGCATTGATCATATCTTCTTTTTCCTTACTATCTGTTACAAAAATAATCGGTATATGAGCGCATAAAGTATCACTTTTTAGTCTTCGACAAAGTTCTATACCCCCTATCTCTGGCATTATTAAGTCAAGAATAATTAGGTCAGGATTAGCAGTTTTTACTCGTTCTATTGCCTGTTTAACACTACTAGCAGAAATAGTGGCATAACCAGCAGAATCAAGAATATTCACAGCCAATTGGAGATTTTTACCGACATCATCAACCACTAAAACTAAACAGTCTTCAGGACAAAATTTAATCATGATCAGTAGGTATAATTAATCAAGCTAAGGACAAAATAGAGATACAATTATTAGTGATACAGCATTTCTTATACAGATGAAGTATGATGGGATTGGGCATCGCCCCCAAAGGTTAAGCTTATCCCTAGTTTCTAGAAGTCTGCTTTTTTCGACTAGAATAAAAAAAGCCAGCCAGAATAGCCACAATTTAAAAAATTTCTCCTCTTAGACTTGACGTGAAAGAGTCCCTCAACCCTACTTCTTTGGATCTCAAAACCATTTTTCCCTTTAAACTCGACGACTTCCAGCAATCGGCGATCGCTGCTCTCGCTGCCGGTAAATCAGTGGTTGTCTGCGCTCCCACCGGTTCCGGCAAAACCCTAATCGGAGAATACGCCATCTATCGCGCCCTCGAAAGGGGCAAACGGGTTTTCTACACCACTCCCCTGAAAGCTCTTTCTAACCAAAAATTCCGGGATTTTCAAGAAAAATTCGGTCGTACCCCCACCGATGGCGATGAGGATTCCCCGCTGCTGTTTGCGGAAGTGGGATTAATTACCGGCGATGTGGTGATCAATCCCTCCGCGTTAATTGTAGTCATGACTACAGAAATTTTTCGCAATATGCTCTACCAAACCCCAATCGGTGAGGTAGGCACTTCCCTAGAAAACGTGGAAACCCTAGTTCTCGATGAATGTCACTATATCAGCGATCGAGGTCGCGGCACCGTTTGGGAAGAATCAATTATCTACTGTCCCCCTAGTATCCAATTAGTCGCCCTCTCCGCCACCATCGGCAACCCGGGGGAACTCACCGACTGGATTAACTGGGTGCGGCAACTGCGTCAACCCAGCGACAATAAACAGACCTCCAGTTGCGAGCTAATTAACTCCGATTTTCGCCCCGTCCCCCTGCGCTTTTATTTCGCCAATAAAGAGGGATTATTCCCGCTGCTCGACCCAAAACAGAGCAAAGTTAACCCGAAACTACACTCAAAAGTCGGCCACGGCAAACCCCGACGCTTAAAACGAGAAGATTGTCCCACCATCGCCTCGATTGTCACCACGCTGCGGGACAAGGATATGCTCCCAGCCATTTACGTCATTTTCAGCCGTAAAGGTTGCGATCAGGCGATTCGAGAGCTAAAAAACCTCAATCTCGTTAATCCAGAAGAAGCTAGAGCCATTTACTACCGTTTACTCATTTTCTTTCTGGAAGATAATCCCAATTTGCAAGAACTCGCCCTTTCCTTCTTTGCCGTCGAAAATCCGCCTCTACACCAGAAATTACTGGCTTTTTTCGCTAATAACCCCCAGTCTGAAGATCAACTCCTCAGCCTCTTAACCGCCGACCCCGAGACGAAAAACCAACTGTTTGAATTCCTAGCTAGTGCTTCCCAATTGGTGCGGGCCGACCAAGTGGAACCCCTCACCCGGGGCTGTGGTGTTCACCATGCCGGGATTTTACCCCTCTGGAAAGAATTAGTCGAACAACTCTTTGAAGCCGGTTTAATTAAGGTGGTTTTTGCCACCGCTACCCTCTCAGCCGGGATTAATATGCCCGCTCGCACCACTGTCATCTCGGCCCTTTCCAAACGCACCGATGATGGCCATAGTATGCTGACTCCCTCGGAATTTGTCCAGATTGCCGGCCGGGCCGGTCGCCGGGGAATGGACGCGGTGGGCCATGTGGTGACAGTACAAACGCCCTTTGAAGGGGCAAAAGAAGCGGCTTTTCTGGCCATCGCCCAACCAGAACCCCTGCAAAGCTGTTTTGCGCCCAGTTACGGCATGGTCTTAAATCTCCTGCAAAAACACAGTCTAGAGGAGACAAAAGACCTCTTAGAGCGCAGTTTCGCCGAATATCTCGCTCGTTTGAAGTTAAGCCCCGAACGACAACAGATTACCGCCTTAACCACCGAATTAGCTAAGTTGGATATGGAATTAGCTGGGATCGAACGGGAGCAGGTCTTCAGTTACGAAAAGCTCCGGGAAAGACTGCGGGAAGAAGAAAGACTGTATAAAATCCTCGCTAGTCAGTCAGAGGCCCAGAAAAGACAGGAAATACATCTAAAATTGCCGAATATTCCCGTCGGAACCATCCTCCATCTCAAGGGCAAACATATTAAGGTTCCTGTCCCCGTCCCCGCTATCTTTGTCAATACCCTGCACGGAGCCGGTCAAGTGCGAACTCTTGTTTGTTTAGGTAGTGATAATCGCTGGTATTTAGCCGCCTATGCCGATATTAGCGAGATCGATCGAGGTTTTCTCACTCCTGCGGCATTAGGCGAACTGATACCCCCTTCCCTGGAAGCTGTTTCCCTAGGGGGTTGGCGCAAGGGTGAGGAAAATACTCAGGCAATCGCCGATTTAATCCCCCAACAAGTGCAGGGCATCCCACCAGTGGCGGAACTGGCAACACAATCACAAAAAATTGAAATTGTCAATAGTCAAATTGCCGCTCATCCCCTGCAAAAACGCAAAAATCCGGGGCGATTGATGAAACTATACTACGATCGAGAGCTTGCTCGTGATAAGTTACACAAGACCCAGATTAAATACCAAAAACAACAATCGCGTAAATCCTACTACTGGGAAGAATTTCTGAATCTAATCGAGATTTTGCGGGAATTCCAAGCATTAGAGGGTTATTTGCCCACTCCCCTCGGAGAAGCGGCGGCCACTATTCGCGGGGAAAATGAACTCTGGTTAGGATTAGCGATGATGTCCGGAGATTTGGACAGATTGACTCCTAGCCAACTAGCCGCCGCCATCAGCGCTATGATTACGGAACCCCCTCGCCCCGATACTTGGTGCAATTACCCACCTGTGCCAGAAGTTATCGATATTTTGCGACAAGGAGAGGAAAATTCCCCGGGTTTGCGAGAAGTTCGCCGTTTACTCTATCAAGCTCAATCTCGCTACGATATCACTATTCCCGTCTGGTTAGAAACCCAACTGATGGGGATTGCCTCCCGTTGGGCCCAGGGGACATCCTGGCCAGAATTGTGCGAAAACACTAGCCTCGATGAGGGAGATCTAGTGCGATTATTACGGCGCACCGTCGATGTTCTCTGGCAAATTCCCCAAATTCCCCGGGTTTCCCAAGTTCTTAAAGATAATGCCCGTCTCGCCGTCACAGCCATGAAGCGTTTTCCTTTGTAATATTGATCGCTATTCTAAACAATGGGAGATGGTAGGGAAAGTAACTGTTGGTGGATCTGCTCGATTAGGGCGAGGATTTGCTGATAATTGTGGTGCAATCCCTGATGATAGAGATGATTTGCTCCTTGATTTAAATCCGCTAAAGCTGATTGATAATAACCTAATTGATGCCGCAGTAATCCCCTTCTAATATAAGCATCGGCATAAAAAGGATCGATGGCAATCGCTCGATTTAAATCGGCTATTGATCGGTCGTATTCACCTAATTGGTGAGCGGTACAAGCTAGATTATAGTAGGCTGAGGCGTTGTTTTTATTTAACCGGAGAGCTTGATTAAAATCCGCCTTGGCTGAGGTAAAATTGTGGAGGGCTAAATGAGCTAAACCTCGATCATTATAAATAGTGGCTAAAGTGTCGGGTTGCTGGTTAGTAATTTGACGCAAGGATTGATTAAAATCGGCTAGGGCAAGGGGATAATTTTTCATGGCCGCCTGAACTAAACCCCGATTATAGTAGGCTTGATAATAGGTGGGTTTTAGCCGGATAGTCTGGTTATAATCGGTCAGTGCCTGTGAATAATCTCCCAAACGATAAAAAGCTAAACCCCGATGAAAATAGGCTAGATAATTATCGGATTGCTGTTGTAAAGAGCGGGTGCAGTCTTGCCAAGCGTGCAGATAATCCTGTAAATAAATCTCAGTTAAACAGCGATTACTGTAGGCTAGGGCCAAGTTATTTTCCTGTTCCAGCGACTGATTGAAATCCTGCAAAGCTTGCTGATAATTACCCGCCTCTAGTTGTTCAATTCCCGATCGCAACCAGTAGGATAAATGTACTGATTGAACCGCTTTTCCCGGCCGAGGCCATCCCCCCAGCACAAGCGAGCAGAGCAGTGCAACCATAACCAATCCAGCGAGGCGAGGAAGAAAATTTTTCAAAACCGTTGACATAGGAGTATCTTTGTGCATATACTCCCAATTCTGAGGAAACTTTCTCGATCGATCAACAGACAGCCTGTCAAATACAGTTATCAGTCATCAGTTATCAGTTATCAGATGTGAGTTTTCAGTTCACTGATTACTGTTTACTGTTCACTGTTCACTGAAAATACACCCCACTTGCCACAGTCTAGGACTGGTCTATGTCTGTAGAGGTCGGGGCTGCGATAAGCTAATAAAGGAAAGATTGTCACCGAGCAATTATGATGGCGTTACTCGCTAACGCAGTTGACACCCGATAAATGATACAGGAGTTATCTATGGAAACTATTTTTATCCCCCACCTCCTCAAATCTCCTGATCGACAAAGAGTGATCATCATCGATAATTTTATCCCCGGTCTAGAAACCTTGACACCGGTGCGGGGAACCTTGCTGGTTAGACATGGGGGCAATTTTTTGGAAGTATCGGTGAAAGCAGAAACCATCGTCACCTTAACCTGCGATCGCTGTTTACAGCAATATAATCATCGTCTGCAATTAAACACTTCCGAATTAATCTGGCTAGACAAAAATAAAGACTACGATAGCTCCTATCCTCTAGAGCGAGAAATAGCCTACGAAGACCTCTCGGAAACCCTCGATCCTAACGGGGATTTTGACCCGCAAATGTGGTTATACGAGCAGTTATGTCTAACTTTACCCCCCCGTCAACTCTGCGGAGCCAATTGTCAACCCCCCGATTTTCTTCTTCCGGAAAAGACTGCCATCGATGGTCGTTGGGCCTCCCTAGAATCCTTGAAAAGTCAGTTATCTCAATCGCAAAATTGAGCTTTGATGCTGATTTTTTTTCGGGTTTCGATCCCAGAGAAAAGCGATCGAAACCCGATTATTTATCGGCCCCAAATCTTTTTCAGGACAGTTTCGGGAGTAATATCGGCGACTTTTCCCGTATTAGCCTCAATATATCGATGCAGCTCTCCCCCACTCGGTAAAACTCTCTTAGACAACGAAGGAACCAGCAGAGATAGGCTATAGGTTCCCACGGCCACGGCTAACTGTAAAGGGACACTTTCGGTAGCTAATAATAAATTAGCACCGGCGATCATAGCCGCCATTTTACCGATATCGGCCGTTCTGGACACTTTTAAGTTATTATCCATGGCTTTGAGGGCTAAAACCCAAGCTTCATCCAATTCTCCCTGGATCGCGACAATTGGCAAATCCGGTTGTTGATGGCGAATGCCTTGGATAATTTCTAGCCAACTCTCTAGGGGATAAAGCGTTTCTGGTCCTTGGCTGATGCTGAGATCGCTACCGCCGGCGTAGAGGAGAATATAGCCGCTATCCTTGATATTGAGGCGTTGTTGCTCCATTTGGGCCCAATCTATATCATCCCGATTCAAGGTTATTTTTACAGGTGGACAGGGTGCGGCAATCTTTAAACCTTTGACCAGTGCGTGATAATTATCCGCTAGATAGCCTTCCGTTGGCCGGGGTACTTGTTGCGATAAGAACCAGCTGCCATTATTTTCATAGCCTATACGGTTAGGAACACCATTTAACCAGAGTAAAAGGTTGATAGCAGGACGATTGGTGAGACTAATGGCGATTTCGTACTCCCGGTCCCGAATTACTCCCAAAATATTTAAATAATCCGCTAATCCGTACTGATCTCGATAGTCAAATAAAAGCACTTCCCTAACCTGGGGACAGAGACGATAGGCAGCCTTTGCTCTAGGTTCGACCAAAACATCGATGCTGCTTTGGGGGTAAGTTTGCTGGAGGGTTTCTAGAGTGGGAAAAAACAGCAGTTGATTGCTAATTCCTCCCGGTACAAGGGTTAATATTCGCATTTTATCTGGATATACCTGAATCGGTCAGCTTAATTTTAGCAGTGTCCCTCGTTATTCACTAAATCCGGGCAGCGATGTTTTTTCTCAACCGAATGCGATCGCAGATTCTCTAATTCCCCCTTCCTCTTAACTATTACCCGAAGGATTAGAACCGTACATAGCATTTAAAACCAAAGCGGGGTCAACGTATTGATTGCCGTACATCAGTCCCCAGTGCAGGTGTGGTCCGGTGGTGCGTCCTGTCATTCCCACTCTAGCCATGCGGGCCCCTGCCGGTATATCCTGACCGAGAGTAAGGACGATTCCCCCTGACCTATCAATCAAAAAAGTACCACGGCTATCGGATTGAACCGAACCCATGAGATGACAATAAATATGCGTCCATTGACCGGATTGCATCTTAATCATGGTGCCACAGCCTGTATGATCGGATAATTCGACGATTCTGCCAGTCCACCAATTGCGAATATAACTGCCCAAGGGTGCTGCCATATCTAACCCGGCATGAAATTGTTGACTGCCATCCATGGGAGAGAAGCGATAACCAAAACCGGAGGTATAGGTTTGAAAGTTTTCCACGGGGAAAGAGGCCCCGGCCCAAGCATTTTGAGCTATGAGGGGGGGATTAGCTTTAACGGGGTGTAAACGGTCAAATCCTAGAGAAATTAACGTGACAAGACAGCTAATCGCTAAAAAACGCAGTAATTTAACAGGCAGATACTTGAGCATGAGACTTACTCCAGACACCAAAATTAAATATACCCTAGTTTCTGCTGTTGCTAATTTTACCGGCGGCTTTTAACCGATATTTTAGTTAAGTTTTGAGTTATTATTGAGCATTGGTTAGGGATTGAGAACATTTCCCCTCAGACTGCCAATTCCCCGACTCCCCCACTTAATTTTTACTTTTTACTGACTCGTAAGTAGGGAGGCACAATTATTTGTAGGATGGGTTAGCGGTAGCGTAACATGATCAGGCGTTGGGTTTCATGCTTCAACCCAACCTACGTTCATCTTATATTTAATTCCACCCACCCACTTACCATGTTAGACCTAAAGCAAATTAGAGAAAATCCAGAGGAAGTACAGAAACGCTTAGATAGTCGGGGAGGGAGTTATGATATTGCCCCTATTCTCCAGTTAAATCAACAACAGAAGGCTTTAGAGTTAGAACGCAGCAGTTTACAGGCCCGGGGTAACGAAATCGGTAAACTGGTGGGACAAAAAGTTAAAAGTGGCAGCGATGTCAACAGTCCCGAAATTTTGGCAATGAAAACAGAAGGAAACGAGATTAAAAGTAAACTAGCTCAATTAGAACCGCAGGAAAAAGCCATTAAAGCGGCCATTGACCAAAAAATCTTAGATTTACCCAATTTACCCAGTGAAACCACTCCCATCGGTAAGGATGAACGGGAAAATGTGGAAGTCAGACGCTGGGGAGAGGAATATAAACCCACTAACCCGAATATTTTGCCTCACTGGGAAATTGGGGAAAAATTGGGCATTTTAGACTTTGAACGGGCGGTAAAGATCGCCCAGAGTCGTTTTGTTAATCTTATCGCCCTCGGGGCAGCCCTAGAAAGAGCTTTAATTAATTTTATGCTCGATCGCCATATTGTCGCCGGTTATACAGAAGTTTTACCGCCAATTTTAATTAATAGTGACTCCCTGCGCGGGACGGGACAACTGCCAAAATTCGCGGAAGAAAGCTTTAAATGTCGAGATGATGAGCTTTGGTTAGCACCAACGGCAGAAGTACCCGTAACTAACCTTTATCGCGATGAAATCCTCTCATCGGAGCAATTACCGATCAAACACTGTGCCTATACCCCTTGTTTTCGTCGAGAAGCGGGCAGCTATGGCAAGGATACGAGGGGCTTGATCCGTTTGCATCAATTTAATAAGGTGGAAATGGTCAAAATCGTCCATCCTGACGCTTCTGCTCAGGAACATGAAAGTTTAGTCGCTAATGCGGAGGCAATCCTGCAAGCTTTACAGTTGCCCTATCGGGTGATTGAATTGTGTAGCGGTGACTTGGGTTTTTCGGCAGCCAAATGTTATGACTTAGAAGTGTGGCTACCTTCGGCTAATACCTATCGGGAAATTTCCAGTTGTTCTAATTTTAGAGACTTCCAGGCACGACGGGCAAATATTCGCTTTAAAGAAAAAGGACAAAAAGGCACTAATTTTGTCCACACCCTCAACGGTTCGGGATTAGCGATCGGTCGTACTATGGCCGCTGTCCTAGAAAATTATCAACAGGCGGACGGGACGGTAAAAGTTCCGGAAGTGCTGCAACCCTATCTAAAACGGGAAGTTATTTGTTAAATTTTCTAAAAATGCTTGACAAAATGTCTATATAGGGTTTGCTGAATAAATCTAAAAACCTTGTTGGGTAAGACTTTTAGACCTTTTGTCAATCAAAAAGTACCGGATATGGGAGTGATCAGGGGGAAAATTCAGGTACTTTTTCCCTGAAAATTAGGTAGTTGACCACCTGAAAATCGGTAAAACCCTACACCCCACACCCCACACCCCACACCCTGCCCCCAAGAAAAACTTTTTGCCGCAAACCCTATATAGTGAATTTGAAAAAGTTGCTCTTAACCCCACTCTAGAATTGCCTGTTTTAAGGCTCCTTCTGGCAAATTAGCCGGATCGAAAGACTCACCCGCTTCTATTCTCTCTAAAGCTTCAAAAAAAGCCCTCACACCACTGGCCGGTCCCGATGGGTGGTCCATAATTCCAGTTCCCGCATTGAGGATAACATTACGTCCGTAGTCCCCAAGGACCTGGGGAACAATACCTGGACGAATGCCGGCCGAGGGAACCGGAAAAACGTTTCTATCGCGCAAAATATCGCGAATTTTGCCCTCCTCCTGGGGGTCGAAGGGTAAACTACCATAAGCGGCCGGATATAGCACCGCATCGGCTCCTGCGTGGGCCATCATCGTCCCCAAAACCACAGAATAGGCTAATCCCGTATCGCTACCAGCACACATCGCTCCAGCAAAGGCAGGATGGGCGAAAATAGGAACATCGATCGCTGGATCACTGGCTAAAGCTTCTAAAACGGAAAACCCGTAGGTAAGAACGTTTAATAACAGGGCATTAGCCCCATGTTTCACTAATAAACGGGCTTTTCTCTGCAATTCGTCCGCTTTTCCAGTGACATTGACCGCATAGAGAACATTTCTACCGGTTTGCTGCCGTACTTCCTCCAAAACCCGGCGACAACAATCTAGGCGCTCGTGGGTGGGAGCTACGGGAAGATCCGCCATGATTTCATCATCTTTAATCACGTCTAAGCCAGCAAAAGCCACTTCTCGCAGGATATCGGCGTGATCTTGCGCCGATAGTCCTAAAGCGGGTTTAAAAATTGCCATGACTAGAGGTCGATCATAAACCCCCAAACGTTGCCTAATTCCGGTGATTCCCACCTTGGCTTTTGTGCCGTAGTTTTCGGGTAGGTACACCCCCACCACTTTTCCTGCTCCAGCCATGGAATATTTGCCGAAAATCATGGTTAAAAGACTGGCGATGTCATTTTCAACGTTTATCTGGGGAAAACGCACCCTAGCCACCTTATAACCGTCGGCTTCCTCCCTGATCCCCACCACTTCCGCTAGGTGTTGTTGCAGCTGCTCTTGACGATGACTGTGGCGCTCGCTCCAAGTGCCGGCGGTTTGACCGATAGCGATCGTTTTTGCCTGTTTTTCGGCATTAATAGCGGGAGGAAAGCGATAATCGACAATGATAGTCATAAAAGGTAAAAAAAAGGGAGTGGGAATTATGAATTATAAATTATGAATTATGAATTGGGGAAGTGGGGAGACCACTGCGTGCGCGTTGCGGGGGGAGATGGGGAAGTGGGGAGATGGGGAGCTTTTTTTCAGTCAACAGTAATCAGTGAACTGAAAACTCATACTAAATCCGTTGAGTATAGGCTACATATCAGGACAGGCAAAAGGCAAGAGGCAAGAGGCAAAAGGGGGAATAAATAATCAGTTTTTAATAACCGGATTTAGGATCACATCTGATAACTGATGACTGATAACTGATAACTGATAACTGATAACTGATAACTGATAACTGATAACTGATAACTGATAACTGATGAGTTCGATCAGTTTTCTCAGCTATTGACAAGGGTTCCCCTAAAAGCCTACAAGTATTTTGGATAGGTATAGCCATTGAGGAACCGACCAAAATATGAAAATAAAGACAAGATTACGGGAATGGGGCAAATTTTTCTTAAAAAGCGGTGCTAGTATCGCCCTAGCACTATTTTTAATCTTAAGTCTGTTCACGGTTAAGGGGACTTCTCCTGCTTTAGCTGTGCTTGCTCAGGGTGACGCGGTAACGGATCCCACTGCTATTTTACGCAATGCCTTACCCATAGATAATAAACCAATTCGTCAAGTGCAACAATCGATCGAAGATATTGCCAAACATCTGCGGGCCAAACGTTGGAGTCCGATTAAAAAAGATGTCAAGGATGCCAATTATGCCCTTTCTACCAAAAGCAAGGCTATCTTAGATAGTGTTCCCGAAGCAAGTAAAAGCCAAGGGGAGGAATTAATCGAAAAACTGAAAACGGGAGTGGCAGCCCTCGATACGGCCGTAGAAGCGAAGGATAAAGAGGCAGTTTGGTCAACCAGAAGGGAATTGCTCAATAATATCACCGCTTTAGAAGAATTAATGGTGGTGGGTTTTCCCTTTAACGTTCCCCCGGAATACGCTAACTTGCCGCAATTGCGAGGACGTGCCACCGTAGAGATGCAGACCACCAAAGGAGATTTAACCATCGTTGTGGATGGTTATAGCGCTCCGATTAATGGGGGTAACTTTGTGGATTTAGTCCAACGGGGTTTTTATGACGGTTTACCCTTCATTCGCAGCGAAGATAATTTCGTTGTCCAAACCGGAGATCCCGTCGGTGCAGAAGAGGGATTTATTGACCCGAAAACTAAGCAATATCGCTCTATTCCCTTAGAAATTCTGATTAAAGGGGAAGAAGAACCAGTTTATGGCAATACTCTCGAAGAATTAGGGATTTACTTACCCAGTCTCGCTTTGCCTTTTAACGCTTTCGGTGCGTTGGCCCTAGCGCGTCCGGATACTAATCCTAACGGAGGTTCCTCGCAATTCTTTTTCTTTAAATTCGATAATGAATTAACTCCTCCGGGGTTTAATCTCATGGATGGTCGTTATTCGGTTTTTGGCTATTTAGTCGAGGGAAAAAAGGTGTTAGAAGAACTTACCGATAAGGATAAGATTATCACCGCTAAAGTGGTTTATGGCTTAAATAATCTCGTGCAACCTAGCTAGGTTGGCGTTTTTAACTAGGTCTTGTCAAGGCAAAAAATTAGTCAAGATAGGGGAAGCATCTCAGATTCTGGGTGCTTCCCCCGATACCTAGGGTCGTTTCATTCTCTCATCGGAATAAATATCTGAAAGTTTGTCAAAACGTCGTGCTTTGTAGGTTGATTGATGAATCAACCTACTATGAATCAACCCTTGAGAAGGGGGGCCTGACAACTTTTAACACCTACCTACTTAAGATGATTAATTACGCAATCTATCGCCCTGATTATTATTGCTTTGATAGGGGCAAAAGTTATTTAATTAACATCAGTTTTATCTAAGTTACCCTTTCCCTTAATCCTCATTCATATCCCCAATCAGTAACGTCTAGGGAGAGTTTGCCGATAGCCAAGGGTCAAGAGATGACAGAGTTGGTGATATAGTAACTAAAGATCACATTTAAATCTAACCTTGCCATAGATGCACAAATCTCGAATCTGGCAACCCCAAAAATCTCCCGTCTCTAACATCAGTTTTAGCGATGAAATGAGGTAAGAATTTTGACGAAAATACTTAGCGATCGCATTGCCGTTTATCTGCTCATCGGTGGACTCCTGTTTAGAACAATCATCGCCCTGGGGCTTTATCCGGGGTACGATGAAGCCTATTATTATGTTTACAGTCATAATCTAGATTGGAGTTATTTCGATCATCCGCCAATAGTAGCGATTTCCACGGGTTTTGGGACTTGGATCACGGGATTAGTCAATCAATTTACTATTCGCTTCGGGACTCTCCTTTTCTATACTGGCAGCCTCTGCTTACTATACCTGACGGCTTTAAAATTGTTCAGTCTGCCGGTCGCCAGAATGACTTTAGCGATCGCCACTCTCATCCCCATCTATGGGATTGTCTTCGGGATTCTTTCGCAGCCAGATAGTCCTTTAATCTTTTTTTGGTCATTAACAGTCTATTTAGCTGCCCAAGAATTCTGGCCAATTCGGGAAAAAAACTATCATCCTAGCTATCGTCTCGCTTATATTGGACTTGCCGTAGGATTGGCAGTTTTAAGTAAATATCATGGCTTTATTTTGGGCTTTGGTTTAGTTTTATTTTGTCTGACCACTCCCCGCTATTGGCCTGTATTTAGGTCTCCCTGGTTGGGATTAGGATTTATTCTTTTTTTGATAACTTTATTGCCGATTATCTACTGGAATATTAACCATGATTGGATTTCCTTTCGCTTTCATTTAGAAGACCGTTTTTCTGGAGAACCCAAAGCCTTTAATATTCTTGGTATTCTCTCGGTTATTGGCATTAGTATCGCCACGATGTTTCCTCCTTTCGGTCTCCCAATGTGGTGGGTGACATTTAAAAGCTTTGCCGAACAAATTCCTAACTTTCTCTCTAAAAAAAGATTTTTTAATCGAGATGAAGAATCACTAAAAAAATGGTTAATTCTCTCGGTTTCTCTGCCTTTAATCCTGGGAATGCTTTATGTGGGTGCTTCCCATTATCTCGCTCCTAGTTGGATTTTACCCGGGTTTTGGTCTTGCACAATTTTATTAGGAGAAAAGGCCAATACTTGGCAGCAATCTTCTCGAATCTGGGTAAAAAGATGGTTATGGGGATCGGGAATTTTTATCTTTACTGTTTTATCTATAGCAATGCTTCACGTTACTTTTGGCACTTTCCAAAAACCTAGTCAATACGCAATCTTTGGGGGAATTATTGCCCCAGAACAGGACCCTTCTCGGGAAATTGTCGATATCGATCAACTGCGCCAAGGCTTTGCTAATTCGCCCGAATTATTAGCACTATTGAAAGATTCTAGCTTCGTTTTTACCCATAATTTTTATGTGACAGCATGGCTAGATATGGCTCTTTATCCCCTAGTTTCTATTCCCGTCACCTGTTTTAACAACGATCAAAGGGGTTATCAAATTTGGTTTAATCCTCAAGAATGGATCGGTAAAAATGGTTTATTAATTACTACAAATAGTTCCCTAGAAAGACCGGAAATAATCGATCGCTACCGTCCCTATTTCCAAGATATAACTAAAGTAGCTGTCATTCCGATCAAGCGCGGTGGTGTCGCCATCGAACAATTTCATGTTTACCAAGCTAAAGGACTAATTAAAACTTATCCTTAAAGCAGTTATCATTTATTGGCGGATAGGGGATAGATAAAATAGTTCATAGATACTGATAACTTCTATCTCCTGAATTTTGTAAACTTTTTTACTTTTTACTTGGTAAATATGTCCATTCATCGAGTGCGTATTGCTAGAGATAAAGGGGAATTTGTTCAGTCCTTAGTTAATTTTAATCAGGGAATTGGACCCTTTCAAACCTATGCTGATGTCATCGCTTTTGCGGCGGCTTTAGGGGTAAGATATCAAGAGAGGGTGGCGATAGAAAATGTAGCGAAGGAACCCTCACCTATTAACCTAGAAATTTTTATTTCTCGTGGCTACGATACCCTAATCAAATTATTGGCAGTCAATGAATTGCAAGACACAAAAATTCTTTCTCCCCACGGGGTAGATTCGGAAGCTTTGCGAGTGACAATTTTCGAGGAATATGCCAACGCCGGTTTAGCAAGATTAGAACGAGAATTGCGCGGTGCGGTGGATTATACTGAAAGATTATTGTTAATTATCAGTCAGGAACGTTTTCGAGAAATTACTGCCACAACGGAATTCGATTTAGGCAGATTTTTGTAGTAGAAATCTTAGTTAAGTACCTAAGTACAATTAATTACACATATCTAACCACCTCTTGCCTCTTGCCTCTTGCCTATCTTCACTAGGAAATTAATTTTGCACGACTACTTATCAGTGTAGTTTGGTATGGGCTTTTTTCTCATAGGTGCGTTCAAATTTTGTGCGGGTGTAATTGGCAGCGATCGCTATTGCTAAAGCCAAAATTGCGAAAATAAGGGCAGTAATTTGATAGATAGACTGATTTGGGGATAAAATTGCCAGTAAAACCAATAATATCCCCATTAAAATCGTGATTTGTTTAGTTTTTACCATTTTTTCATGGGCATCGCTACAGGTGCGACAGTGGACAGTGTGACGAGAATAGCGATCGAGGGGTAAAGGATCGGATAAATCGATCGCCGTTGTCCGCTGACTGGTGTAGCCTTGATAGTAGGGAAAAGAGTCCCCATAGCGATCGAACCATTGACGTAACTCAATCACCAACGCATCGGAACTTTTTAAGGGCAAGTATAATTTTTGTAAACTATCTCTTGACTTTTCCACCATTTGCTGCTGACTTTGAATTAAAGGTAGATCATCTTCGAGGATGCGACTTTGACGCAGATGTTCCAACCAGCGCCAACGGTATTGACGGGAGTTAACGGCAAAATTTTGGTAACGTCGCACCAGTAAGCGAGAACGACCTTGACCGAGAGAAATCCCGTATAAAGCCAATCCAGCATACCAATGGGGATTAGGCATAGAAAAACGATAATGAACGAGATTAGGGGCTATAAAATCCAGATATTTCCAGCTTTCCTGCGGATTGCCGCTATTGCGCCACTGACTGCGAATTCCCCGCGCCGAGATTTCGAGGATTTGGAAGGCTAACGGTTGAGCATTTTCCCGTTTTGCCCCGAATTCGCTGCGATCATGGCTAATATTAACATGGGCGGGATCGAGGAGATTTTCGAGTAAATAGCCCTGTTCGTAGGGCAAATCGATGACATAATCGGTATGGACACAATTGGGGTCTTCTAGGTCTTTGATGATAGGAATATCGCTTTCTTTCGCTGTTTCCTCTTCTCCTAACCAAACCCAGAGGACTCCCTGACGTTCCACCACCCGATAGGATTTAACCTTGGCATTGCGAGGAATCGGGGTATTGACTGGCAGTTGCGGAATATGGGAACATTTTCCATCCGTCTCGAACTGCCAACCATGGTACAAACATTCTAAACGCCCAGCGATCATCTGTCCGGTGGAGAGTTTCGCCAAGCGATGGGGACAGCGATCGAGTAAACAGCCCCATTTTCCCTGCTGATCGCGAAATATTAGCAATGGTTGCCCATAAAGAGAGAAAGAGTAGGGATTTTTTTGCCAATCCTGCACGAATAACACAGGATACCAACAATTTTGGTAGTGAAAATAGTCATCCCTAGGGAGGGGTTGAGATTGATCAGTGCTTGTCATGGGGATGAGAGAGAAAAAATATTGATCTTGACATCCTCGCCGCCGTAAAACGGACGGCGATTCCCAAACCTCACGATTTGGGTTTCTGCTTCTTTCCCGAAGGATTTTTCGCACCTGCCTTAACAGATTTACTCTGTTCTG
>VYLK01000316.1_pt1 | contig 37476 bp, 37 predicted proteins | sample 5114321 | NCBI WGS metagenome assembly VYLK01 (sample SAMN12291792, study PRJNA351875) | freshwater metagenome | isolation source: freshwater lake | place: USA: Michigan, MSU2 Lake | collected 2011-08-16
GAGCGAGTGCTTCTGGTATCTCCCTGATTTGGTTATTGCTGAGGTAGAGGACTTGCAGGGAGGTGAGTTGAGCGAGCGCTTCTGGTATCTCGCTGATTTGGTTATTGCTGAGGTAGAGGACTTGCAGGGAGGTGAGGTAAGCGAGTGCTTCTGGTATCTCGCTGATTTGGTTATCGCTGAGATAGAGATGTTGCAGGGAGGTGAGTTGAGCGAGCGCTTCTGGTATCTCCCTGATTTGGTTATAGGTGAGGCCGAGGCCTAGCAGGGAGGTGAGGTGAGCGAGCGCTTCTGGAATCTCCCTGATTTGGTTACTGTTGAGGTCGAGGACTTGCAGGGAGGTGAGTTGAGCGAGTGCTTCTGGAATCTCCCTGATTTGGTTATTGCTGAGGTTGAGGACTTGCAGGGAGGTGAGGTGAGCGATTTCGGGGGGAATTTCTGTTAAGTTTTTGTTGGACAGATCCAACTTCTCCGCTCTTTCGTCCTTTGCCCGTTGAATTAACTCTAATACTTCCTGTGCTGTCATTGACAATCCCCCCGCTACTATATTTACTCCATTTTGGCAAAAGATCCAGTTAATGCCACTGGTTGAGACCTCATCAGCTTGAGTTGAGTTTCTGGAGAGTGAACTGAAAACTCGCATCTGATGACCGATAAGGGACTTGCGTGGGAATAATATCCTAGCCAGAAAATCGCTCTGTAGAAGAATCAGGCCAGCCAGATGGCATATTATCAAAGCGCAAGTCCCTTAGCTGCGGGGACTCTCAAAGGCTCTCCCCCTACTTAGGGTGATCAGCAAACCTGGGCGATCGGAGCGCAGGTTCCTTGCGCCCCTACAGTAACGGATTTTGTCCACAATGTAGGGGCGAACTGCGTTCGCCCAAAAGGTACATTAATGTAGGGGCGAACTGCGTTCGCCCAAAAGGTACATTAATGTAGGGGCGAACTGCGTTCGCCCAAAAGGTACATTATCAAAGCGCAAGTCCCTAACTGGGTGACTAAAGTTGAGAATTCCCTTAAGATAAAGTAAATAAGTGTAAAGAAACTGAAAGTTAGCCTACACCCTTGCTGAAAAAATTCTCATTGTCTAGAAGTGCTATGCTCAATCGTTTTTGCCGAGGAATCTCGATCGCTCTTGTAATTGGTGTCATTAGCTGTCTGGGTTGGATTATCTGCCCGGATCAAGCTCTAGCGGTGAATAATCCCGAATTACTGCCCAATCAAGCCACTCCGATCGTTGATTTAGCCAATTATCTACCCGCAAAACAGGAAGAGGCATTAATCCGAGATATCGAGACATTTCAAGGGGAAACCGGCTGGAAAATGCGAGTTTTAACCCAATATGACCGCAGCCCCGGCCGGGCAGTGATTAATTTCTGGGGATTGGATGATAAAAGTATTCTCCTAGTGGCCGATGGTCGCGGCGGTAATCTACTATCTTTTAGTATTGGTGATGCCGTCTATGAATTTTTACCCCGCACTTTTTGGATCGAGTTACAGGCCCGTTTCGGTAATATGTATTTTGTCCGGGAAAATGGCGAAAATAACGCGATCGTACAATCCTTGGACACGGTAAAAGGCTGTTTAGTTAAAGGTGGTTGTGCGGTGGTCCCCGGTTTACCGAAGGAACAGTGGATTTTAACTTTAATTACCTCAATTGTCGGCGGTTTAGTCTTCGGTTTTGCCGGTATTCCTCGCAAAGAAGGACAGGTTTTCGCTTGGCAATGGGTTTTAATTGTCTCTCCCCTCTGGTTTATCCTCTTTGTTGCTTTTGGCATCGGACCGGTGGTTACTCGCACCAGTGAATTACTGCCCCTTTTCCGCAATTTAATCGGTTTTGCTCTCGGGGTTTTAGTCGCCTATCTTTCCCCTCGTTTTAATTCCCTCAACGCCTCAAAAACCTAAGAATTAGCGGCTTTTCAGTGATCAGTGATCAGTAATCAGTGAAAAGAAAGTAGCGAAGTTTTTACCTATAAGGGACTTGCGTGGGAATAATATCCCAATCGATCGGAGGGCGCAAGCATTGCGCCCCTACAGTAACGGATTTTGTCCACAATGTAGGGGCGAACTGCGTTCGCCCAAAAGGTACATTATCAAAGCGCAAGTCCCTAACGGATAGCTGACGGCAGCCCCTTATGGTTCGATCGATCTAGCTCTGTTACAATTAGGAAAATTGTGGAGTGAGTGAGATAACGTTTATGTGGGTTAATACTCAAAGTGAGATTATTAGTAAGGTTTTGCCGCCAGCAGTACGTCTGTTCTTAAGAACGCAAGTAGAACAGATAGAAGATTTAGAAATGCAGCTGCAAGGTCATGATCGGCAAATTTTGCGCGGTTATATCCCCGGGGTATTTTTAGCCGTAGGAAAAGCGATTTATCAGGGTTTACATCTAGGTAAAGCGCAATTAAGAGGGGAAAATATTCGTCTTAATATCGGGCAGGTTTTGCGAGGGAAACCCCTAAAAATTTTGGAACCTATTCGGGTTAGCGGTGAGGTGGAAATTAACGAACAGGATTTAAATAATTCGATCGCCTCGACTATTTTAATTAATGCTTTTGCCGATTTACTAATTTTTTCCCTAGAAAATAACGGAGTTGTTAACGCCAGAGAAATTATCTCACAACAGCGTTTTAACTGGAAAAATGTTCTCTTAAATCAGGGTTATTTCTCTCTTCTGGGCCACAGAGAAACAGGTGCAGAAGTAATTTTTAGCGCTGATATTACCCTAGAAGATGCTCGCACTTTAGGGATTAATCCCCGACAATGGCAAGGTTTAGCCCCAGATTTATCTATTGATTTGCAACCTTTTACTGTCGATTTAGGCAAAGATGTGGAGATTAAATCTTTTATTCTTGACGATCAAACTCTTTTCTGTCAGGGAAGTTTTTTGATTTTACCTTAAAAATAAACGGGATAATCGCGGGGGATTAACTTGGTTTAACCCCCCAATTATTACGCCGGATTTTGTGCAATTAAAATAATTGTTTGTATTAGTCCAACTAGAAGACCGAGAATACCACCAAGATTAACAATTCCCTGTAATTCTTGTTTAACAATTCCTTGAATAGCATTTTCCAGATCCGCCGGGGAAGTGGCATTTACCCGATCGCGGATCACCTGATCGATGTTGAGAATTGGGATAATTTGGGCGACTAATTTCTCTAAATCTTCCTCTAGATAACGCTCTAAAATTAACGCTAACTCTTGACTAATTACCCCTAATGATGTAGTCATTGACCCCGAAGATTGCAGACGATTAATAATTAAATTAGCGATTTGATCCCAGTCGATCGTTTGTCCAAAATCTTGCAGAAATTGTTCGCCACTTTCTTGAATATAAATTCGCACCGTGTCTCTGGTGGTTTTACGCAATTGTCTGACGGTGGAGATAGGTAAATTTTGCAAAGAGATACTTTGTAACCAGTTTTTCAGACGATTACGCATCTCTAAAGATAGTAATAATTCTTTGATTCTGGTATTAGCTAAATCCTTTTCATCAAGGCAAAAAGTGCGTAAGCGAGCGAGAGCATTGCGTAAACCGAATAAATTGGCTACTACCCAATAGGTTCCACTGGTTTTTTCCCGAAATCCTTCATCGATAACTTGAATATTGCGATCGGTTAAAAAATCGATTAAAGCTAGACGGATAATATCGGGGGGTAGGACAGTTTCTAATAGCCAATCGGAGAATTGTCGCGCCTGTTGTTCACTGAGAGAAAATTCTAAGACTAGGCGATCAAAAATTTGATTGATCTGTTTTTCTAAAAAGTCCTGTCGTCGGGCTAAAACTTTTAGTAATCTCGCTAAAGATTCCCCGAATAAATCGTGAAGAATCGCCGCCAAAATCTCGGCGGTTTTTGCTTGCCGATCGCCTTTGATTTGTTTTAAAGCTAATTGTAACAGCCAGAGTATCGCCCCCTGTACCCTTTCCGTGTCGAGGAGTCGTTTAGCTAGTTTTTGTAGTTCCTCGGGGGTTAACAGGGAACCCATGATCGTATCCGATACCCGGACAGCTAATCGATCTTGATTGCGAGGAATTAACCCCGGGGTGAAGGGAAGAGGACGCTTACCGATATAAATCGCCTTGTAGGGACGAAATAGCATTTTTATGGCTACATCGTTCGTAAAATAGCCAATAATTGCCCCCGCGATCGGCGGTAATATCCATGTCCAAAGAGTAGGGAGATTCAATTTAGCAGCAAAAAATAAACAGAAATGTCAGTAGGTTATTTCTTCAAGACTAACACTCCCATCAGTCCTGCTAGGAGTGGATAGTGAACAGCGCTGGAAAATCCCGACTGATAGCCTAATTTTACCTGTTCTCGGCCCTGGGGAAAGCGATCGATACTGGGACTAATATAAGCGTACTGGTCAGTTAAACCGTAGCGCTCGGCAGCCGGAACGACGATATGATCGAGATACCAGTTTTGGAATAATTTAGCGATGGTTTCGGTGGGTTGATGGAAGTCAAGAATCGCCGCTGTAGCGCCCGGTTTCAGGACTCGGTATAATTCCCCCAAACATTGGGCAATATCCACCACATTGCGTAATCCATAGCCGATAGTGGCACAATCAAAGCTAGAATCGGCAAAGGGTAAATTAAGGGCATCCCCTTCCATCCAGTTAATATTAGTGGCGCTAAAACGTTGACGGGCGATTTTTAATTGTTGTGGGGAAAAATCTAGTCCGATCACTTGGCCGGTTTTGCCCACTTGTTTTGATAATAGGTTAGTCAGGTCGCCGCTACCACAACAGATATCGAGAGCAAAATCCCCTTTTTCGGGTTGACACCATTTGACTGTCATTAATTTCCAGATACGGTGTAATCCTAAACTTAATTCTTGATTAAGGCGGTCATATTCGGGAGCGATCTGATCAAAAATTGCTTGTATTTCTGTGGAGTTAGGTGAGGATTGATTGGACATTTTTATAATATGGCATCAGAGAAAATCCCAGATGAAGTTATATCATTCTATCTTATCTGCGCTCACGGGGAGCAGTTATCTTCATGGTGGGGAACAGTGACTTAGGTTACGCTTCATCTATCTGAATCATCTCCCGGTCGCAGTTCGATCAACAGGCCTTCCCGGGCGAGAATAGTTTGAGGGAAAATCTTTCTTACCTGTTCCCCAATGCGATCAAGAAAATCGTCATTATGGGCGGGATCGTGATGAAATAGAACTAACTGCTTAACTTGTGCTGCCCGGGCGATTTTAACTGCCTGCTGCCAAGTGGAATGACCCCAACCCACCTTAGAATACTTAGGATCGTTGTATTCCTCATCGGTGTAGGTAGCATCAATAATCATCACATCCGCTTGCCGGACTAAAGCCAAAACGTTATCATCAAAGCGATCAGGAAAATGTTCGGTATCGGTAATATAAGCTGCCGATAAACCCCGCCAATTTACCCGATAACCCACCGCTTCCCCTGGATGGTTTAAAGGACGGTTTTCGACCCTGACATCGCCATAGTGGAGGGTTTCGCCCATTTTTAGATCATAAAATTCTAAATCGGCCTGCATAATCTGCAAAGGCACGGGAAAATTAGGATGTAACATCTGATCGTGTAATCTTTGCTTGATGGTTGCTCCGTTGGGGGAGGGAACCCCGTAGATTTTAAAAGTATTGCCCCTGATAAAAGCAGGGGTAAAAAAAGGAAAACCTTGAATATGATCCCAATGGGAGTGGCTGAAAAATAAATGGGCTTTCGCTGGACTTTCTGCCATCAAAGACTGTCCTAGGATGCGTAACCCTGTACCACCGTCAAAAATTAATCTTTCTCTACCGACTTGCATCTCCACACAGGAAGTATTACCACCATAACGAACGGTTTCCGAACCTGGACAGGGAATACTCCCCCGTACTCCCCAAAATTTGATCTGGAAGCAGTTGTAGGGCATATCAGAAGTTGGTCTACTTGTGCTGATGGGCTAATAGATCAGATTAGCACTCTTCCACAATTAAGGCAGTGACTTCATCCCGAAGATAACGATCTATGATTAAGGGTGAGGATCGTCACTTTTGCAAGAGCATGGATTTACAGAAATTCTTAGAAAAACTGCCCCAACAGTATCAGGATTGGGGATCGCCTTTGATGTCGCCTATTTCCGAGCAATTAACCCTTTTAAGCGAAAAAACCACCTCCTATCCTGATCGCAATCTCTTTCCCCTGCTCAATCTAGCCGTTGCCTGTCTGCAACCGGACGAGGTTTACTGTCAAATTGGCTGTTTTCGTCGCGGTAGTTTAGTCGCCGCTTTCTGGGATAATAGCGATCGCTGCGGTTATGGCGTAGAAGCTTTTTTTAAATACGATCCATCGGGAGAAAAGCTAACTATATTATCTGAGGATTTGGAGGATTTTCAACTATCAGAACAGATATTTTTAAGCGATCAAGAAACGGAAAACTTTTTTGATGATCTGGAAGAATTAAACAGTGAAGAAAAGCTGGGAGTTTATTACTACGATGCCGCCGAAGACTATCGCTCTCTCTTCATCTCGTTACTTTTCGCCAAAAATTTCTGGTCTGATTCCGCTTTAATTATCATCAATAAATGTCAGCATCCTGCTCTCCAACAGGCAATAAAAGATTTTACTAAAACCCATCCCCAAGCTCAGATAATTTTAGATGATCAAGTCGCTAATCACGGTTTGCTTGGTTTGAAAAATATTTGTTTATTAGCTTGGAATGCTCCCCCAGGGATAACAGCGCTAAAATCCCCAAAAAAACTGGTTTTAAATGTGGGTTGTGGTCCCTATAATCCCGAAGCCTTACCCCAACTATTCCGCGATGGCAATTGGCAAGAAATTCGCCTCGATATCAATACTGCTGTTAACCCAGATATTTTAGGAACTATTACCGATTTAAGTGCCGTTCCCGATAACTGCGTCGATGCGGTTTTTTCTAGTCATAATCTAGAACATATTTATCATTACGAAGTTCCCATCGCCCTAGGAGAATTTAAACGCATTCTTAAACCCGAAGGCTTTTTGATGATCGTGGTTCCCGATATGCAAACCGCCGCCGAATTTGTCGCTAGAGGCGATATGGAAAATGAACCTTTATATATTTCTCCTGGAGGTCCAGTGCGGGCTTTATGGATGTTTTACGGCATGGGAACAGAAGTCCCCGGAATGCCCTATATGGCTCATAAAACTGGTTTTACCTCCCAAAATCTTAACCAGAAATTACAAGAGGCAAATTTTGCCAGAGTCGAGGTAATTCGCACAGAATTTGAGTTAGTTGCTTTTGGGTATAAGTGAGGAAAGATTAGCAAAAATTGCCCGCACTTGTGGGGATATTCTTGCCCTTTGATTGATTAAATAAATACTAACGAGGGTTAAAGATACCCCCACCCATTGCAATATACTTAACATCTCACCAAGGAATAAATTCCCGAAACTGAGGGCAAAAACCGGAGTTAAAAAAGTTAAAGAACTTAAACTGGTTAAATTGCCCTTGGCGGCTAAATAAAAGAATATTCCATAGGCGATCGCACTACCAAAAATCGTGGCATAACTTAAAGCTAACCAACCATTTAAATCGATATTTTGCCATTGATGGGATTCGGTGAAACCTGAAGCTAAAAATAGCGGCAATCCTCCTAAAATCATGTGCCATCCGGTGGCGCTGACGGGATCCGCATGACGACAGACAAACCGGATTAACACTGTTCCCACCGCCATGGATAGGGAAGCCAAAAGCATGAGCATTTCGCCGCTATTTAGTAATTCCTGCCAGCTAAAGTCAATATTTACCGCTTTTTGTCCAAAAAAGTCATAAAACCATTGATCGGGCAGGCCGATTAAACTAATTCCCCCAATCCCTAAACCCAATCCTAACCATCCCCAGACACCGATAACTTCTTTAAATAGCCAACTGGACATTAAAGCCACCGCTAGGGGTTGGGAGTCAATAATTATCGATCCTAACCCCGCCCCGGTGCGATTTAATCCCAATGCCAGAAAACCTTGAAAAAGAGTGGCATCCATGAGAGCAAAAAGGGCAATCCATAACCATGCTTGCAGGGTTTTGGGCTGAGGACGACCTAAAAACCAAGCTACTATTAAAACTAACATTCCGGCGGGGACAAGGCGAATTGCCGCCATAAATAGGGGGGTGGTGTGGGGGATAACACCCTTCATCGCTACCATCGCTGTTCCCCAGAGAAAAAACGGTGAGATAAGTAAGAGGGGCGAGGATTTCTTTAAATCTAAGTTTTCCATAGGTAGCGATCGAGTTTTGTAGATAACAAATTTCCCTAATTGTATAGTAGAGACTGGGGATCAGCCCTTAATTCTCTTGACTTTCTTCTAACTGATTTTCCTCTAAATCTGTTATTGGTTTTTCTTCACTCGATCCGATCCAGATCGCAATCATTCCAGCAATAGGAATGGAGAGAAAAATCCCTAATAATCCCGCAATTCTTTCGCCGATAAAGAGAGATAAAAACAAAATTACCGGGTTTAATTCTAGGGCATTGCCCATAACTTTAGGGCGAATAATATTATCTTGAATTTGTACCAAGACAACACAGACAATAAAAGCTTTAACGGCAATTGTTAGTCCTTGGGAGGTAAAAGTCAAGATAGTTACCAACAAAATGCCTAGGGTTGCTCCGATACCCGGGATAGCATCGATAACACCGAGAACACCCGCCAAAACTAGCCCATATTGAATTCCCAATAGGGAAAAACTTAAGAAACTCGTCACCGATAAAAAGAGCATTAATAACAGTTGCCCGCGAATAAATCCCAGAAAACTTTGTCGAAAAGACGTTGCAAAACGCTCCCGATATGCTGGGGGGAGAAGTTGCAAAAAACCTCGCCAAAGTTTATCACCATCGATGAGCATATAAACACTGATCACCGCCCCGAAAACGCCGGTAAAGACACTGGAAAAAACTCCTTGTACGACCGATAAACCCGTGGCTAAACCAGTTTGTAGGGTTCCCACCATTTTATTCCAATCTAATCGATCAAGAAAGTCTTTAAAGGGTAAAAAATCTTGTTGACCCAAGGCATCGGTAAGATTGAATAGTAGTCCTTTCCCCTGACTAACTGCTTCTAATCCTATGCCTGTGACTAATCTAAATAGGAGGATAAAAGCTACTAGGGTGGTAATAGCAATGGCTAGTCCTCTCGGTAGATAACGAGATAACCAAACCACGGGATAATTTAATAGAGCCGCTAGGATCGCTGAACCGGTAAAAATAGCGATCGTCCCGTAGAAAAAGTTAATTAAGACAATCAGACTCCAGCCACAACCAAATAATAATAGATAGCGCACTAGAATCGAGTTATTCAGAGTTTTCCAAAAGGATCTAGAAGGGGTCATAAATCAAGCCAGAAATAGAACTTTAGCATTTAGAATTGTTTTAACAAAGCTTCCCGCATGACCGAGACGGGGACGGGTTGACCTAACCAGATTTCTAGTGCGATCGCTCCCTGATTAACTAACATTTCTAACCCATCAATAATTCTGATCCCTCTAGTCCGGGCTAACCGGAGAAATTTGGTCGGTCGGGGATTATAAATTAGATCGTAGGCGATCGCCGATGGGGGTAAAAGGTCTAATAATTCTAACTCAACAGGGGATTGTTCGCCCTGGGGGGACATTCCGATCGGGGTAGAATTAATCAGGAGTTCTGTGGTGGATACCAGCCCCTCTAATTCGTCCCAGCTATGCACTTCTAGGAGGTCATAGAGGCTGGTATTCGCCCAACTTTCTTTAAAAGGATCTAATTTCTTTTGATTGCGTCCTACCACATGAATTTCGCCACAGCCCAACTGGGCGCAAGCCACCACTACCGCCCGGGCAGCGCCGCCATTGCCTAAAATAACTGGATTCACCCGACTCCAATCTTTGTCAAGGGATTTCAAGGGTGCGAGAAAGCCATCCACATCGGTATTCGTTCCCTGCCAACCGGTTTCCGTGCGCCAGACGGTATTAACTGCGCCCACTAGCCTTGCTTTCTCCGTAATTTGCGATAATAAGGGAATAATTGCTAATTTATGGGGAATCGTGACGCTAAAACCCTCTAGATCGATGGCGGACAAACCAGCGATCGCAGTTGCTAAATTTTCCGGGGCGATCGGTAGGGGAAGATAGACATAATTTAGCCCCAAGGCATCGATAGCGGCATTGTGCATGGGGGGAGAAAGAGTATGGCCGATAGGATCGCCGATTACGCCTAATAACTTGGTTTTTCCGTTAATAATGGTCATAAAAAAGGTGGGCTTTCCCCACCAAAGTTTGATCTCAAGGGTAGCCAATGCTCACCTTACTATACTATTTCTTGATTTCGCGGGCCATTTTCAGGAAAGGATTGATATTGTCATCGTTAGCGCGACGAACGTTATCATTAGTGCCGTTAGCGTTACTATTAGCCTCGGAAGTGGCCGATTTTGCCACAATACCGTTATCGGTGACTTTGCTGACTTCCATAGAAGAAATCTGTTTAATCGATTCGCCACCCTTCTTATTCGAGGCAGTTTTCGGGAAAGTACGTCGGATCGTGATCGGTGTCCGCATAAAGTCGATATTACCGAGAGTTTTAGCGTCATCGGGTTCCAAGTAAAAAGCCTCTTTCGGTTCCGGTGCGCTCATATCCATCGGTTCATCGACGTATTTCGTCTTATTGCCAAACAGGCCAAAGAATCCAGCCATTTTCTCGCTCTCCTAAATAAATATATTTACCATAAATTGCTGCTCATTGTTAAATAATATCAATATTTATGACAAAAAGCTAGGTAGCCATCTATCAGTGATCAGTGATCAGTAATCAGTGATCAGATGGGAGTTTTCAGTTTACTGATAAAACTTCCTACACCCCAATCAACGCTGTTCTAACCTACGACTGGCTAGGGACATAGAATAACAGAAAATCCAGTAAATAAACGCCAAAAATAGATAAACTTCTGGATAATCGCCGATAAATTTCGGATTAGCCAAAACCGATCCTGCCATCCCCAAGAGGTCCACCAGTCCCACGATCGCCAGTAGGGAAGTATCCTTAAATAAACTGATAAATTGACCAACAATAGCGGGAATGACCGCTTTTAAAGCTTGGGGTAGAACGATCAATAATAAAACGAAAATCGGTTTTAAACCCAAAGCTCTGGCCGCTTCAATTTGACCTTTGGGAATCGCTTGTAAACCACCCCGGACATTTTCGGCCAGATAGGCTGCTGCAAAAAGGGTAAATCCGGCGATCGCTCTGATCACCCGTTCCGGTCTGGTTCCGGCGGGTAAAATTAAAGGTAACATCACCTGAGCCATGAATAAAATTCCCAACAAAGGTAAACCGCGTAATAATTCGATATAGCCAATAGATAGCCAACGAATTGCCGGTAATTCACTCTGTCTCCCTAGGGCTAATAATACCCCCAAGGGGAAAGATAAAATCATACTTGCGATCGCTACTAATAAAGTTAAGATTAAACCACTGAGATCATCGAGGGGAATTGCCTTTAAAAATAATCCCCCCAATAGTAACCAAGCAATTAAAGGTAAAGTCAATAACCAAATCAATCCCCACCAGCGTTGCAGAAAAGCGGGACAATCGGGGAAGCGACCCCGGTTTAATTGCCAAGAAAACAGCGATAAAGCCGCAATTATCGTTAAAATCAGCCAAATTCGCCATATTGACTGTTCTGGATAACGACCGACCACAAATAAACCGAGATTTTCCGTCACTACAGCCCATTTTGCTTGAGTTATCGCCCAATCAAGGAAACTTAAACCACCCCAGAGGCTGAGAAATAGACCCGCAAGGGTTAAGATGACGTTGTACCAAGTGTTAAAGAGATTTTTTCTTAACCAGAGTCCCATAAAATTCCCTAACCTCCACAGTGGTGATCATTGTACTTTTTCAGTACAATGGTGCTATTAGAAAAATTCAGACTGATTTTCGACCATGAACAGTTGCATTTTAATGGCTAAAATTGTCCGTCGTCCCGAATTACGTTATACCCAAGATAATCAAACTCCCTACGCTCAAATGTTAGTCGAGTTTTCTCCCAATCGTGCCGAGGCAACCCCGGCTAATTTAAGGGCCGTAGCTTGGGGAAATTTGGCCTCAGAAGTCGCTCAGAACTATAATGAAGGCGATCGGGTAATTTTGGAAGGTCGTCTCTCCATGCAGACGATCGATCGTCCCGAAGGTTTTAAGGAAAAACGGGCCGAATTAGTTATTAGTCATCTCTATCATCTTGACGGCAGCATGAGTAGCGGTGAAATGGCAGCCCCGACTCCAGAAAAAGTCGTGCCAATCAATACCCACAAATCGAATAAAACCCCGGTGGAAAAACCCGTCGCACCTGTCTCCACCGGGGACTTTGAATATGACGCATCCTATGAACTTTCTAATCCTTCCGCTTGGCAACCTTCTGACACATCGGTGGAGGAAAATTTAGACGATATTCCTTTCTAATCACCCCGACAGAATTAATGGCTCTTCTCGATTTTGTCTGATAATTTTTGCCTATGGAATCGTGAAATGCTGATCGGGCAAGACTTTCAGTGCTATTTGGCGGATATTCTATCAGTATAGACCTCGTTTCCACACAGAAACCAGAAGAGCCAGTTCTTGCCTTCTAACCCCCTAACTCCCCACCATTGATACTTTTCTTTTGTTGAACGTAGCTCTGAAAATCGGCGAGGGTCAGTTCATCTAACCACTGGTGTCGCTCGGCGGTTTAATCGCCATGGCCGACTTCCAATTGTTGCAGGAAGCGGAGCATTCCCACCACCCCTAAAGAGTCAACTAAAGCTTGATATCCTTGTTTTCTCAGTTCAGCTAATTTCATTGCCATCCTCCTGTAAAGTCGCCATCAACCAAATCACGGGATTCTCTACCGTTACGTTAATTGAATCTCTATATTGTTGAGCTTTTCGCAGCAGCCTGTCATCGGTGGTCAGGAAAATATCAGCGCCCCCCGCTTCAGCAAAAGCCAGATGTAAGGCATCATAAAACTTAAAACCCAGTTGGTAGGTACGGAGTAGGGGCAATTCATGAATTGCCCCTACTGGCGATGGGCGTTTCCCTCGATACCATCCAACGGGCAGCTTCTACAGTAGCTTCTTGCCAAAATTCGGCATCAGTAGCAGCTATATCTGAATAATCTATATCAGAATCTTTCATCTGACCAAGGAGCTTTAATTGTTCCTCTCTCGACATACTCATAATAAATAATCACCTAACAATGTTAGCGAAATTTTGAACCCTATTACCGAATCTGATACTAAATCCGTTGAGTAACGCACAGAAAACGGGTTTCTCGGAGAAACCCGTTTTCTACTCATGCACTCATGCAAAAAGGGGAATAAATAATCAGTCTTTAATAACCAGATTTAGTATGACACACCGCGCCACAATCCCTCACGGAAGACGATAGGTCGCCTGAGAAGCAGTAAAACAGGGGAAAATACCTGAGACTCTTTCCCCTGTGAATCCCTAAGCTAGGGAGAAGAATATAAAGATTTATTAAATTGTAACTTTTGATACAGTTGTGGGGGGGGGGAGTGTGTATGCTCCTGCTATCTCCCTTTGATGTTGGGTTGGGCTATTGCTTGACCTGGCTGCGAGAGGGGGCGATCAGATTAAATTCCCATTATCCTAGTAATCGAACTATGTTGGTTAAAAAAGTTTTGTTAACTTCACTGCTAATCGGCGGATCTACTTTAATGGTAGATATGCAGTTTTCTCCTGCGAAAGCTGCTAACTTTTACTTTGTTCCTGCTGGAAGTCAGTTGGACAATGACCCCATTTTAGATATCGTGGTAAGTCCTGGTCAAGAAATTGCTTTTGATGTATTTCTCGATACAAGAGGAGTCAGCAGTCCATTGGCTTTAGACTCATTTTGGAACTTCACATATGATACAGGTGAGTTGAGTTTTATAGGAACAGAAGATGGACCAGGAATAATAAATTCCGTTGTTCCTCTTGCTAGTAATAAATTTGGTGTTGCGAGTGGACTTATCCTAGAGGACACAATCAACAAGCTTCTAACAGTTAATTTTTTGGTGACTAATCCTGGCAGATCTCCCCATGATGGAGTAGTTGACTTTGGGATTACTTTAACAAGCGTAACGGGAATTGGCGGCTCACCAGACTTTACAAATTCTTTTCCCAGTCCAAGCAAAAATGGACTAAACTTACCTGGGACCGAGTTTAATCAAGTCGTTGAAGTACAAACTCCAGAACCCTCTACCATCCTCAGTCTCCTCGCACTCGGAACACTTGGCGCAGCTTCAACATTAAAACGCAAACTAAAACCCTCCCAATCCACTGAAAAAGAAACTACAAAAGTCTCCTAAAATCCCCCATAAAACCCCACAAAAACCCCTTGATTAATTGCAGGGGTTTTTGTCATAGGAGCCAGTTGTCGATCGTTAGGAGAATTGAGATTGATTGTATATACCCCAAAATAGTCCTACTGTTCACTAATTTTACTTTCAGCGAGAATTTCTTGGAGGACGGGGGATAAATTGCTAGTTAAACGGCCGGCTCGAATAAATTCAGCGTAGGTATCAGCTTCGATATCTAGGAGGGTTTCCCGAAGTTGTTCCATTGTTAATAGCTGTAATTGGGGATAACTATCGTTGAGAGATTGTATTTCCGCTTCTACAGTCTTTAACTTTTCTTTGACGAGATGCTGCTCATAACTAAAGAATTCGGGGGCAACATCGGGAGATTTATCTAACTTAGAAAGATAGTCTAAAACTCTTTTTAAAGCTACCCGTCGGGCTAAAAGTTCCGCATAGTTTTCTCGAATTGGTTGATCACCGATCAAGTCTAATCTCGATAGGAAAGTTTGAATAGTTAATCCCTGAACCAAAAGGGTAAAGAGAACAACTCCGAAGACGATATCGATGATATCCTGACGATTGGGAAAAATAACCGGCACACTTAAAGCTAGGGCAATAGAAACGGAACCGCGCAAACCTCCCCACCATAAAACCGTTTTTTCCCGCCAATTAATTTTAGTTTCCATCAAGGCATTACTAACAGTTGCCAAAGCAAAGGTAGCCAGAAAACGGGCCGCTACCACGGCAGCGATCGTGATAAAAATTAAATTGAGATTATCGGCTAAACTGGAGAGACGAATCTGATCGCCGATGAGGAGAAAAACGATCGAATTGACAAAAAAAGCGAGAAACTCCCAGAATTGCGTGACTAATAGGCGGGTACGGGGACTCATACTAATTCGAGAGCCAAAATTACCTAAAATAATCCCCGTAGTCACCACTCCGATTACCCCCGAACCCCCGAACTCCTCGGTTAATAAATAAGCACCGTAGGCGGACACAAGAGTTAAAGACTGTTCCACTAGGGGTAAATCCAGACGTTGAGTCAGATAGGAAATACCAAAACCCACTAAACAACCCACTGCCACCCCGATACCGATAAAAGCCGCAATCCGGCTAATGGTTGTCTCTAAGGATAGACCACTAGCACCGAGGGGAATTTCCACCAAAAGAGCGAAAGCGACCACAGCAACCCCATCATTAAATAAGCTTTCCCCTTCCAAAAGCACGGTGAGGTTTTTACTGGCCCCTAATTCCCGAAAAAGAGCGACAACAGCGACGGGATCCGTAGAAGAAAGGCTCGCACCCACTAATAACGCCGTAAATAGGGGTAAATTGGTCAATTCATCTAGGGTAAAACCAACCCCGAAAATCGAGATAATTACGCCGACAATAGCGAAAAGACTGACGGGAATCCAATTATCCTTCAGATCTCGCCAGCGCGTATTCCAAGCGGCTTCAAATAGCAAAGGGGGCAGAAAAATTTCTAGAATCAGTTCGGGGGATAGGTTCACCAGACGGATATCGATGAAGGCTAAACCTAAACCGACTATCACTAACAATAGGGTGTAAGGAATTTGGCGAAACCAGCTAAAAATCCTCGAAACCGTGGCCACACTCAGGGAAACGGACAAAACAATTAGAAATTGTTCTAAATTTTGCTTAATGACTTCATCGGTAGCGGATTCTAAACTCATTGGGTGGGAGGCAATCGGTGAGCGGACGTGCAAGAAAAGAACAATCTCAATTATTATGACACTTTAGAACCAGTGATTTTTTCTCCTAAACCCAAGTTTTTCTGCTGGCAATTCCTTTTATCTATGTCCTTGACTATGCCTCAGTCTGCCGAGTCCTCCACGGGTGAGGATTTACCCCTAGCTATCTCACCCAGTAACGAGCAGTTAGAGAGTATTAATAGCTATTTAAACCTGATTTTGGCGGCTTTAGTCTCTCTAGCTAATTTAGACTCCGATTCTATCACCCAAGCAGCCCAGGAATTAGCCTTAGATGCGGATACAAGCGATCGCCTAGCTGCCCACTACTGGCAACCCCAGTCAAAACTTTCCCTAGCGGACATCCGTTCTCTAGTTCTCCTCCTCTGTCATCTGGCCCAAAAAAAGCAAGAGTTAATCCGTCGCGCTGTAATTCTCTTGGAACAAGTGGGAACTCAAGGAGAAGAACCGGTCAAAACTACACTTTTGGGCAATTATATCGATAATTTTCGCTTAAAATACCCAGAAATATCGGAAAATAATCTCATTGATTCTAGCCTAACTTCCCTAGCCTGGAAATTATTAATCGATTTATTGTTCTACAGCAGCCCCCGCAGTCATCTCCTTCTCTGGCACACCCTTTTGGCAAGTAAAAGGTAAAAAGGCTATCAGTTATCAGTTATCAGTTATCAGTTATCAGTTATCAGTTATCAGTTATCAGTTATCAGTTATCAGTTATCAGATGTAAGTTTTCAGATGTAAGTTTTCAGATGTAAGTTTTCAGTTCACTGATTACTGTTTACTGATCACTGGACGGCTACGCCGTGCCTTTGGCAACACTGAAAAAAAAGCTTCCCAGTTCATAATTCATAATTCATAATTCATAATTTATAATTCCCACGGATAACTAAAAATGAGTAATCTAATTCGCAAATATACACCCCCCACCTGTACCCTAGAAATTTGGGGAAATAGTTCGCCCCTAGCGGTTTGGCTAGGTAAAAATGTCTTAAACGATGCCCACTTTCAATTGCGCTTTGATGATCCTAGATTGAGTGAGGAAAAACAGGTGACAATCAAAGGCGATCGCACACAATTACAACTCCTAGGGGAAATTGTCGCTAATTATGTGCAGAATTTACTCTCTAGTCCCGTTTCTACCCTCTCTTTCGTGGCTAGTGGTTCCCCCGAAAGTCATCTTCCCTCCTTACCCTCTCTCCATTGTCAGGGACTTCTCCAGCATCAATTATTTTTAGGTTCCCTGCTAACCGATCGAGATAAACAGGAGATTGAATTAACCACATCGCAATTATTCGACCTAGCCAATGCTTTAGGGGAATATAACCATGAAAGTCCCCTAATACCCCCATTAATTCGCCAGAAAACTCGAAAGAATACCCTGATCTGGACGGGATTAATCGCCTCAGCCCTAATAACTATCGGGGGAATAGCGATCGCATTTTATCAACAGCAAGAACTAACCAACAATGATTTAACCACCGATCCCAATAGCGCCAGGATTCCCCAACCCTTGCCAACGCTGCCTTTACCCCCCACGGGAACAGCCGCCCCAAACCCGCAGTTACCGGCAAATTTGGGCAATAAAACCCCTTTACCGCCGCCGCCGCCCGTGGCAACCGTTCCAGCCCCAGTTCGTCCCTCTAGCGTCCCCCTAGTGATTCCGCCGTCCACTTTACCGCCGCCACCAGTCACAGGTTCGCTTCCCGGCGGCACGGCGATCATAATTGAACCGAATAATCAGAACATCCCGATTACTGCCCCCCCCGTCACCAGCGCTCAGGGTACAAATGCACTAGCAAATGTACCCCCCACCACGATGAATCCGAGTCCAGCACCGCCAAAATTGCCCAATTTACCGCCTCTAAGCCCTGTTAACCCCGAAAATGTCAATTTAGACTCCAAACCGCCCACAAGTACCGCTAAAGCCCCAGAGACGAATTTACTAGATACAATTCCCCAAGTGGCAGAAACCAGAGAATATTTTCAGTCCCGTTGGCAACCCCCGGAAAGTCTCAAGCATACTCTAGAGTACCGTTTGGTCTTAAATCAGGATGGTTCCCTAAAACAGATTATTCCCCTGGGACAGGCGGCGAAAATCTATCTCGATCGCACTAATATGCCCCTGCTCAATCAACCTTTCGTGTCTCCCCTCGATATCTCTGGTAATCCTCAATTGCGTCTAGTTCTTGGTTCTGATGGTACGGTGCGGACCTTTATGGAACAGTAATAGGGGACTTGCGTGGGAATAATATCCCAATCGATCGGAGGGCGCAAGCTTTGCGCCCCTACAGTAACGGATTTTGTCCACAATGTAGGGGCGAACTGCGTTCGCCCAAAAGGTACACGTTCGCCCAAAAGGTACATTATCAAAGCGCAAGTCCCTAGGCTGTACTGCATTTAATTAACAATAATCTCGTCGGTGCTGTCGCGTTGGTTCATTTCTGTTAGGGTTTGCCAACCGGATTGCCAGAGATTCGCGTCTTGCAACTGTTTAGCATTAATCCAGAAGCGGACAGTCGGATCGCAGGAAGCGACTAATTCAGCAAAAACCCATTGACCGCGATTTTGACGATTGACCACTTGAAAATGTCGCCAGCCCCATGTTTTTTGTTTTGCCGTCCATTTTGATCCTAAGAGATGGGGATACTTCTGTTTTTTGGGCATAAAAGTTAAAACACCTGAGTGCGGGATAGGCTAAAACCGTTCTATTAAACTTACTCAAATCTACTCATGAGCAAATTTGACGTTAACTTCCTGCTTCATTGTAGTAGTGTCGGCACTATCTACTCTACAAGCTGACACGGTGGAACTCACCGCCAAAGAAGCTAGATTTAGACTAGCGTTCAAGTCTCGATCTCGCGTTGCGATCGCAAACTTCATGGCATTGTTCACGCTCAAAAACTCTTTCAGTTAAAGATAGAGACTCTTTTTTGTACCCACAATTAAAACAGGTTTTACTACTAGGAAACCACCTATTCGCTATGATCAATTCCGAACCATATAACTGAGTTTTATAATCAAGTTGTCTTCGGAACTCGTAAAAACCCATATCCTGAATGGCTTTAGCTAATTTGTGATTAGCCATCATCCCAGACACATTTAAATCCTCAATTACTATCTTTCCGTGGTTCTTGGCTAAATAAGTGGTGAGTTTATGTAACGTATCTTTACGGATATTAGCTATTTTAAAATGAAGTTTAACTATTTGCCTTTGGGCTTTGTTCCAATTATTTTAACCTTTTACCTTATGTCGGTTCAAGTATTGAAGTCTGGCTAATTGTTTTTCGTATTTACGATAACTTTTAGAGCCTTTGGATTTAGCTCTCAAATGTCAAGCTAATTTTATAATCAGTTACAATCAAAGAGACCTAAAGCCCATTGAAAAATTCGGCATTTTTATTCTAACACCCAAACAATTTTTACAATTACTAGGAGAAATCAAACCATGAAACTAAGCACCAACATTCCAGATGTTTTATATCAACAAATTGAAACCTTAGCCAATAAACAAAACATACCAGTAGAGCAACTGGTAACAATGGCTTTATCTGCCCAAATATCCTCTTGGATGACTAAAGATTATCTAGAAGAAAAAGCACAACAGGGAAGTTGGGAGAAGTTTCAACAAGCATTAGCTAAAGTTTCAGATAGGGAGCCAGAAGATTATGACAGATTGTAACACAATTCTTTTTTGGTAAATCTATGGAAAAATCCCAAGTTAAAGCTGAAATTGTTGCCGAATACTTTTGGGCTAAGGAGAATTTTTTATTTGCGGTTCACTTAATTTTTTAAGGAAAGGTTTTTACAATTTTCTGTAACTTTTGTCCTGCATTGTTTCCAGCGAATAACTGTAGGATGGTACTCGAAGGTAGCTCGCTGTTTGGTCGTTCGTTAAGAAAAATAACTGGAAGGGTGATATTTGGTCATGCGTTTGGTAGCATGGCGGGAGAAGAAATGTAATTGTTATGGGCAAACCACAAATCGCCGTCCGAATTCCCCCACCCCTCCTCGCCGAACTTAACCAGTACATCGAGCGGGTTGGCACGTCCAAGACGGATGTGATCATCAGTGCGATTGCTGCTTACTTGGGCTGCGCCGAGACTGTACCGTTGAGTCAGCGAGTAGCTGAGGTTGAGAGAAAGATAATGGAATTAGAAAATTTGGCTAAAGGCAAGCGAGATAACATTTAGGGGAAATCAACACAATGACCGAAGATATCGCGACTCCTAGCAAAATATGGATTATTACGGGTGAATCTGATCTTCAAAAAACGCCCACCGGCGCTAGAAGTAGCCGTGATACCGGGGGAAGGCTTGAAGGAAAGGTAAAATCGCCCGAAGTTGCGGCCACCGAAAGAAGTCAAGTGGATGTGTCCAAACTGAAGCTAGAAATGCAGGGCTTTCTCAAAGCGATGCGGGAAATGCTCGATGAAGCCGATCCTCCAGGTGCTAAAATCCGGCTCGATGAAGTGGAACTGTCTGTAGAAATTAATGGGGAAGGACAAGTTAGCCTGTTTGGGATCGGGGGCAAAGCAGGAGGGAAAGGAGCGATGACATTTAAGTTCAAGAGAAAAGATGGCTAAAAACTGGGTGATAGCGATCGGCATCAACGAGTATGACAACCTCAAGCCGCTGAAATACGCCAAGAAAGACGCGGAAGCGATCAAAGCTTGGTGTGAAGGGGAGGGAGGATTCGATCGCAGTGGGATATTTCTCTTTACCGAAGATTCTCCACCCATTCCTGCTAGTCCCCCCATTCCCACGCAACTAACCCACGGTCGTCTCAAGCGGTTTCTTCAGAAGCAGTTCGAGACTCCCCTGCTTAAGTCTGGAGACAATCTCTGGTTTTTCTTTGCCGGTCATGGCAGGCGCTATCAAGACAAAGACTATCTGATGCTGCCGGATAGTGATCCGGGTAATGTAAGAGAAACGGCTGTATCGGTGGATTATGTCACCGAGCGGCTGCGGCGGTCTGGGGCGGATAACGTCGTACTATTGTTAGATGCCTGTCGAGATGAAGACAGCCGAGGCGGTCTGGGCATTGGAGAAGAGGAGCATCAGGGAGTCATAACCTTTTATTCCTGTACTGCCAATCAGCAATCTTGGGAGATCGATGAGTTACAACAAGGCTCATTTACTCATGGGCTGCTGGAAGGATTGCGGCGGCAAGGAGAAGCCAATTGTGCTACGGTCGAGCGTCTAGACGAACATCTGCGCCGTCAAGTCGAGCAAACTAACGCTAGATATGGGAAACCGAGACAGAATCCCTATCTGAAAGCAGAACCGCCCCACAAGCTCTATTTTATTTTGTTAGAACAAGTTGCCACGCTTAGGGACGTGCAACCCCTAAAGTATCAAGCTTCCTTAGCAGAAAATAGGGGCGATCTTGACTTAGCTGAACAGTTATGGATTCGTGTCTTAGGAGCATCTCGTGGCGATTTAGAGGCGATCGAAGCTATCAAGCGCATCGCTCTAAGACAGTCACAGTGGTCTTCGATTCCTTTTAGGGGTCGCGAATACGTCAAGGGGTCTGAGGGAAATAGGTCATCGACCCCTAAACCTTCTCAAGAAACTGGACTCAAGGTATTTAACTTTGAGGTGGTGGGAGTAAATGCGAAGGGTGAGCAAATCAAAAAAGAGTCGAAACAGTCCCAATATTTCAGCCAAGATTTGGGCAACGACATCACCTTAGAAATGGTCGCCATACCGGGGGGAACATTCACGATGGGTTCACCGCCAAGTGAGAAAGATAGTTATGATGATGAACGCCCTCAACATAAGGTTAACGTCCCCCCCTTCTTTATGGGCAAGTATCCCATCACCCAGTCCCAGTGGAAAGCGATCGCCGCAACCGCTAAAATAGACATCGACCTAGAGACAAACCCTTCTAACTTCAAAGGGGATGAGCTACCCGTAGAAAGTGTCAACTGGTATCAAGCAACGGAATTCTGTAAACGACTATCAAGGGAAACAAAACGGGAGTATCGGCTACCGAGTGAGGCGGAATGGGAGTACGCTTGTCGTGCTGGAACTACCACCCCATTTTACTTTGGGGAAACCATTACCGGGGAATTGGCCAACTACGATGCCAGCAAAACCTACGCCGGGGAAGCGAAGGGAGAATATCGACAACAAACGACTCCCGTGGGACAGTTTCCCCCCAATGCCTTCGGACTGTATGATATGCACGGCAATGTCTGGGAATGGTGTGCTGATACCTGGCACGATAACTATGACGGTGCGCCGACCGATGGCAGTGTCTGGATAGAAAATGGTAATGATAATCGTTCTCCTCTGCGGGGCGGTTCCTGGGGCTACTATCCTTATTACTGCCGTTCCGCGATTCGCATCTACAACCTCCGCCGCGACGACCGCAACGTCATTAACGGTTTTCGGGTAGTCTGCGTATTCGGGAGGACTCTGTAACCCTTTTTCCCTTTTTTTCCCTTTTTACCCTCATTCCCTATTTTTTCTTTTTCCTTTTCTTTCCCGCCCTTAGGCGGGTCGATTTTTTTGAGAAAATGGCGTTAATGTTAAATTTTATTAAGGCAATGAAAGAATTAGCTGAAAATTCACCCGATCTCGCGTAGCGAGCGCGTTGCGACCGAAAGTCAACTTTTTGCCACTAAATACGGTGCTAGTTTCCTCGGTTTTCGTATTCTACCCGACCGAGTTCGCGTCAGGAATAGTAACCTTCATCGGGGTAGGAGAAGACTCAGACGATTGCAACAAGATTATGCGATCGGTACAATTGAATGGCAAGATGTAGAACGATCTCGCGTAGCGAGCGCGTTGCGACCGCTGACTAGCTGGATGGCACATCTAGAACACGGTGACACCTGGCAACTAAGAAAACAGATATTCGATTCCGTTCTATTATCCTAGTTGGCCCACCCGATTTTTTTCTGGGAGCAAGGAGAGGAAAAATGATCGGGGCGCTTAAGTGCGCCCCAGTTTTGACTAATAACCGCGCCAAACACCAACCAAAACCCCTTGCACCTGTACTTGTTCAGTATTGGCTGTAATTGGTTGATATTTTTGATTGGAGGGTTGGAGAGTGATGATTTCGCCTTCTTGGTAGAAACGTTTTAAAGTAGTACCGTGGCCTTCGACTCTAGCGGCGACGATTTCCCCATTGGACACCCCTTCATTGCCGGTGAGAGAACGCATAATCACCAGATCCCCATCGGCAATATGGTCCTCGATCATACTGTCTCCGGAAACGCGCAGAGCATAACAGTCTTGACTGCGTTGCAACAGGTTAGAAAGATCGAGTTTTTCTTCCACATCGGTGAAGGGTTCCACTAAACCACCAGCAGCGATCGCACCTAGAACCGGTAAACCTTGTACTGGTTGTTTGAGAATCCGCAGGGTGCGTGCTTTTCCTTCTGTCCAATCAATATAGCCTTTGGCGCGTAAACGTTCTAAACGGCTTTGAATCGGTGCGGGAGAGCGTAAATTCATTGCTCGCATCATTTGCCGGATGGAAGGGGCGTGCTGAGTAGTGCGAATGTACTCAATTAGCCAGTCGTACAACTCCTGTTGCGCTTGAGTAAGGGATTCGAGGTTAGTCATGATCTATTTTCCTATCCTTGGGTTAAGATAATTTGTACTTTAGTTCATTTGTGTTTAACCTAGTACATCTTAACTTCATCGGCTGACTAAATCAACTGATTATTAGATCTCTTGCGAAAATCAAAAATTGTCGTGCTTGGTTAGGAGACTCCGAGACAGCCTTGAATCAGTTATCAGTTAGGGACTTGCTTGGGAATAATATCCCAATCGATCGGAGAGCGCAAGCTTTGCGCCCCTACAGTAACGGATTTTGTCCACAATGTAGGGGCGAACTGCGTTCGCCCAAAAGGTACATTATCAAAGCGCAAGTCCCTTATCAGTTATCAGATGCGAGTTACAGCGTTTCTCAGATAGATGAGGTTCGTTCTTGCGGCTACCATACTTGATTAGCAAGGGTTAATCTGTGCTTCACCTTTACGAGAAAGGCCGTATCAGTTCACTGATTACTGATTACTGTTCACTGATAACTGAAAAGTCTCCCTTCTCCCCACTTCATAATTAATAATTCATAATTCCTTCTACCTGTTCATAGACAGTCTTAACGAGTAATTTAGATAGTCAACAGCTTATCTTCTGACCTAGCACTTTTTTTAAAAAAGTATCATTAATTTTTATCTCAATTCTTAATATTAATTAATCTCAGGGTCGGTTGCGGGCAAACTCAGCAGCGTATTAAGAAAAAATAACGAATTGCTAGAAAGCCGAGAATCTGGATAATGATCGAGGTGGAGACAGAAAAATTGCTCTACTTAAGCCTGTCTGCCGTAAGCGTCCAATAGTAGATAGGGAGTCAAAAGCGACGCTCAAGAAAGTCCTTCGGTTGTCAGGGAAACGAGAGGATATTTAGTGCGAAATTGAGCCGTAAAAAAACTTAAAATCCCGACAAATATCGTAAAAACTAAGGGGAACACATGACCACAAAAACCTATGCAACCATAGATGGTAACGAAGCTGTTGCACGCGTTGCCTATCGTCTCAGTGAAGTGATCGCTATTTATCCTATCACTCCCTCCTCGCCTATGGGTGAATGGTCCGATAGTTGGGCTGCCGAACGCAGAGCTAATCTCTGGGGAACCATTCCTTCCGTAATCGAAATGCAGAGCGAAGGTGGGGCAGCGGGAACCCTGCACGGAGCGCTACAAACAGGCTCTTTAACTACCACTTTCACTTCCTCCCAGGGATTATTATTAATGCTCCCCAACTTCTACAAAATTGCGGGGGAATTAACCTCTTCAGTGGTCCATGTGGCGGCCCGTGCTTTAGCAGCCCAAGGGTTGTCAATTTTTGGGGATCATAGTGATGTTATGTCTGCCAGAAGTACGGGTTGGGCTATGTTAGCGGCTAATTCGGTTCAGGAAGCTCATGATCTAGCGGCAATCGCCACAGCTACCACCCTAGAAACGCGGCTTCCTTTCCTGCACTTTTTTGATGGTTTTCGGACCAGTCATGAGGTACAAAAAGTCGAATTAATTAGCGATGAAATTCTCAAAGAACTGATAGATGAAGACCTAATTATTGCCCATCGTCAAAGAGCTTTAACTCCCGATCGACCGGTGTTACGAGGCACGGCACAAAATCCCGATGTTTATTTCCAGGCAAGGGAAAGCGTCAATCCTTTCTATCATGCTTGTCCCGATATCGCTCAAAAAATTATGGATCGTTTTGCCCAATTAACAGGACGGCAATACCATCTTTATGAATACCACGGTGCGCCCGATGCCGAAAGAGTGATTATTCTCATGGGATCGGGAGGAGAAACCGTCCATGAAACCGTGGATTATCTCAATCAAAATGGGGCTAAAGTTGGGGTTTTAAAAGTTCGTCTTTATCGTCCCTTTGCCGCCGACAAATTACTGGCAGCTTTGCCCACCACAGTGAAAAAAATAGCCGTTTTAGATCGCTGTAAAGAACCCGGTGCCGGGGGCGATCCGCTATATTTAGACGTGGTAAATGCCTTTATGGAAGAGTACGAAGGTAAGCTGCCGAAAATTGTCGGAGGACGCTACGGTTTATCTTCCAAAGAATTTACTCCAGCCATGGTTGCTGGTATATTTGATAACTTAAGTCTCGACAAACCCAAAAATCACTTCACTATTGGTATCGTTGACGATCTCACCTTTTCCAGTCTGGAATATGACCACAGTTTTTCCACTGAACCAGACAAAGTAGTGCGGGCGGTTTTCTACGGTTTAGGTTCCGATGGTACGGTGGGAGCTAACAAAAATTCAATTAAAATTATCGGTGAAGATACTGATAATTATGCCCAGGGTTATTTCGTCTATGATTCCAAAAAATCTGGCTCTGTGACCGTTTCTCACCTACGCTTTGGACCAGAGCCGATTCGCTCTACCTATTTAATCACCGATGCTAACTTTATCGCCTGTCATCAGTGGGAATTTATCGAACAATTTGACCTGCTAGAAACCGCTAAACCGAACTCAATTTTTCTCCTCAATAGTCCCTATCCACCGGAGGAGCTATTTAGTCACCTACCCCGCAATCTCCAGCAAACTATCATCGACAAACATCTGCAAGTTTATACGATTAATGCCACTCAAGTGGCCAAAGAAGCGGGGATGGGCAGCCGGATTAATACCGTTATGCAGGTGTGTTTCTTTGCTCTGGCGGGGGTTTTGTCTCGGGAAGAGGCGATCGCACAAATTAAAAAAGCCATCCGCAAGACCTACGGCAAGAAAGGCGAAGAAATCGTGCAGATGAACATCAAAGCTGTGGATTCTGCCCTAGAACACCTCTATCAAGTCCCAATTCCCGCCACTGTTACCCCTGAAGCTTTTGAATTAAGACCACCGATTCCCGACACTGCACCCGCTTTCGTCCGAGAAGTCCTCGGCAAAATTATCGCCCGTCACGGGGATGAATTGCCCGTTAGCGCCCTTCCCAACGATGGTACTTACCCCACCGCCACTAGCCAATGGGAAAAACGCAATATTGCCCAAGAAATCCCCGTTTGGGATGCAGAGGTCTGTGTTCAGTGCGGTAAATGCGTTCTCGTTTGTCCCCACGCCGTTATTCGCTCGAAAGTCTATGATGAGGCCGAATTAGCCACGGCCCCGGAAACCTTTAAAGTCGCGAATGCCAAGGATCACGACTGGAAAGGGCTAAAATTCACCATCCAAGTGGCCGCCGAAGATTGTACCGGTTGCGGTCTCTGCGTTGATGTTTGCCCCGCTAAAAACAAATCGCAACCGCGTCTAAGAGCGATTAATATGGCTCCCCAATTGCCCCTGCGGGAACAGGAGCGAGTTAACTGGGATTTCTTCCTTAATTTGCCTAATCCAGACCGATTAAGCCTAAATCTCAATAAAATTAACCATCAGCAAATGCAGGAACCTCTCTTTGAGTTTTCCGGCGCTTGTGCCGGTTGTGGTGAGACTCCCTACGTTAAATTAGTCAGTCAGCTATTTGGCGATCGCATGATAGTGGCTAATGCCACCGGTTGTTCATCTATCTACGGAGGTAATTTACCGACAACGCCCTGGGCAGTTAACGCCGAAGGTCGCGGGCCGGCCTGGTCGAATTCCCTCTTTGAAGATAATGCCGAATTTGGCTTAGGATTCCGAGTTTCCATCGATAAACAGGCAGAATTTGCCGCAGAACTGTTAGGAACCCTTGCTAGTGAAATCGGAGAAAGTCTAGCGGCAGATATTCTCAATTGTCACCAAGTCGATGAAGCGGAAATTTACGAACAACGGCATCGGGTAGAGGCCCTAAAATCCCGTTTAGGGGAATTAACCCCGACCACGCAGGTGAAAATGTTGTTATCCGTGGCCGATTATCTGGTCAAGAAAAGCGTCTGGATTGTCGGGGGTGACGGTTGGGCCTACGACATCGGTTATGGTGGCTTAGATCACGTTTTAGCCAGTGGTCGCAATGTGAATATTTTGGTCATGGATACGGAAGTTTACTCGAATACGGGCGGCCAGGCCTCGAAAGCTACTCCTCGCGCCGCCGTAGCTAAATTTGCTTCTGGTGGCAAACCCAGCCCGAAAAAAGACCTCGGTTTAATGGCCATGACCTACGGTAACGTCTATGTGGCCAGCGTGGCTATGGGGGCAAGAAACGAGCAAACTATCAAAGCTTTCCTGGAAGCGGAAGCTTACAACGGGCCATCGTTAATTATCGCCTATTCTCACTGTATTGCTCACGGGATCAACATGACCACCGCCATGAACCATCAAAAAGAAGTGGTGGAAAGCGGTCGCTGGTTAATGTACCGTTATCATCCCGATTTAGCTAAAGAAGGCAAAAATCCCCTACAATTGGACAGCCGTGCGCCTAAGCTTACCGTAGCGCAAACTCTCTACTCGGAGAATCGCTTTAAGATGTTGGCCACCAGTAAGCCGGAGGAAGCTAAACGTCTGCTCAAAGAAGCACAAGCAGATGTGGATACGCGCTGGCAAATGTATCAGTATTTAGCAGCAAAAGGTACAGGAGGCAACGAATAGTTATGAATCTACACACTACCTACATGGGTTTACAATTGCGATCGCCGTTAGTCATCGGTGCGGCCGCACCCTTGAGCGAGGATATCGACAATATCAAGAGAATGGAAGACTTTGGAGCCGCTGCCGTGGTTTTACACTCCTTTTTCGAGGAGCAGATTAAACACGAAAGACTGGCTCTACACCATCATTTTACCCACGGAGCCGAGAGTTTTGCGGAAGCTTTGACTTATTTTCCCGAACCGGAGGTTTTTCACGTTGGTTCCGACGAATATCTTAACCATATTCGCAAAGCCAAAGAAATGGTCGATATTCCCATTATTGCCAGTCTCAACGGTGAGACCTCTGGGGGATGGTTGGAGTATGCCATTCAAATTCAACAAGCGGGCGCTGATGCTTTGGAGTTGAATATTTATTATGTTCCCAACGACCTAGAATTAACCGGAAATCACGTCGAACAAAACTATATTGATATCCTCAAAATTGTCAAATCGGAGGTATCAATTCCCGTCTCGATGAAGTTAAGTCCCTACTTTAGCAATACGGCTAATATGGCTAAACAATTAGCGGAAGCTGGGGCCGATGGGTTGGTATTATTTAACCGTTTCTATCAGCCGGATATCGACTTAGACACCTTAGATGTTCACCCTAATATTATCCTCAGTAATCCCCAAGCAATGCGTTTACCCCTGCGCTGGATTGCCATGCTTTATGGTCGTGTACCGACGGATTTTGCCGCTACCAGTGGTATTCATAACGCCATCGACGTGATCAAAATGATGATGGTGGGGGCAAAGGCGACTATGTTAGTTAGTGTTTTATTACGCCACGGTTTGGAGGAAATTACCAAGATCGAACAGGGTTTATTGCATTGGTTGGAAGAAAATGAATACGAATCGATCGAGCAGTTAATTGGCAGTATGAGTCAAATGAATTGCCCAGATCCGACCGCTTTTGAACGGGTACAGTACATGAGGGCCCTGCAAAGTTACGAACCTGTTTGGAAACGTTTTCAAACCACCAGTAAATAAAAGTGGGAAGCTTTTTTCAGTGATCGGTTATCAGTTATCAGTTATCAGTAATCAGTGAACTTAAAACTTAAGTAGGTAGGCGTTAAAAATTATCAGACACCCCCCTTATCAAGGGGGATCCCCCCGCCTTCGGCTTCCCCCCTTATCAAGGGGGGCTAGGGGGGATCGACACCCCCCTTATCAAGGGGGGCAGGGGGGATCGACACCCCCCTTATCAAGGGGGGATTAAGGGGGCATCTGCACCCCCCTTATCAAGGGGGGATTAAGGGGGGATCGACACCCCCCTTATCAAGGGGGGCAGGGGGGATCGACACCCCCCTTATCAAGGGGGGATTAAGGGGGGATCGAACCTAAAATCCATTTTTAATTTAATTATAACCAGCTACTTAACTGAAAACTGAAAACTTACATCTGATCACTGATAACTGGTAACTGGTAACTGGTAACTGATAAATGATAACTGACAAAAAAATCCCGGAGGATATAACCATGAACGAGAATCAAAACAAAAAAATCGGTATTCTGACCAGTGGTGGCGATTGCCCAGGGTTAAACGCGGTAATTCGTGCCGTGGTGAAAGCATCAAAACTAAAGGGTTGGGATGTGTACGGCATTCCCTACGGGACCGACGGTTTTATGCAGATTGCCGAGGGAAAATATCACCCCCAAGATTTGATCCTGACTCACCATGGCTATAACCTACCTGGGATATTGAAAGGATTAGACGTTTTGCAGTTTCTTAGTGGTAGTGTCCTGGGTTCTTTGAGCAAAGGACATCCCGAAAACCCAGAAATTGCCGCGAAAATCCTGCAAGGATACGAAATGCTAGGATTAGATGCCCTGATCGTCGTCGGGGGCGACGGGAGCATCGATATCATCTATGATCTCGCCCAGAAAGGCAATTGGAATATTATCGCGGTTCCCAAAACCATCGATAATGATGTTCCCTATACGGAATGGGCCGTCGGTTTTACCACTGCCGTCGATATCGTCACCCAAGCTTTGTATGATCTCACCTTTACCGCCGCTAGTCACGAAAGGGTGATGATTGTGCAGGTGATGGGTAGAGATGCCGGTCATTTAGCCCTTCATGCGGGGATTGCCGGGGGGGCCGATGCGATTTTTATTCCCGAATTAACCCCTGCTCTCACTCCCGCAATCATCGACGGTTGTTGTGATCATTTGGCAGAATTACGCGCTCAAGGTCGTCAATTCGCTCTCATTGTCATTTCTGAGGGGGTTAAAAACGAAGATAACCAAAAAGAGAAGTATATTGCCGATTATTTAGAAAAATTGATAGTTGACAAAACTCGCTCTTTATGCGTTACCGATCCCGTCTTCTGTTATCTCAATTCCATGGATGTGCGGGCCATGTCCTTGGGACACCTGCAAAGAAGTCGTCCTCCTTTGGCCATGGATCGACTGTTAGCCACGGCTTTTGGCATTAAGGCCGTAGAATTAATTGAAAAGGGAAAACTCGATCGCGTGGTGATTTGGCGCGGGGGACAAGTGCGTAGTTTGCCCCTGAAACCAGTGATCAAAATTATCAAAAAATGTCATCAAGAGAATCGCTGTGCCTATCCCGTGGATCCTGATGGTTTTATCGTCAAAACGGCCCGTTCTTTGGGAATTTACCTAGGGGAAAATACCACAACTGAGACGGCAGTAGTTCCGCAAGCTGTGGAGGTGTTGGTTTAGTTATAATAAAGCGAGAAGGGTTGCTCATACTTTCTCGCTTTGTTAATTGGTTAAGATTAGGCATTTTTAAACCCTACAATTACGAGATATACTGACAGCTACTGTCGAAATAAAGAAACTTTTTAAAAGAGTGTAATTAATTTTCTGACTTATGTTATACTGGGGGCTAAGTTTTCAAAAGCCGACAACTATGTCAAATTCACTAAGCTCACAAGAGTCTTGCACGGGAAAGCAAGTCAACGAAGCACAATCCATTAATCAATTAGTGGAAAAAAAAACCCATTATAATAATTCCTCTCAAGTATCTAATATTAACGGCAATTTTCCAGAACTCGATCGGATAGAGCTTATAAGTGAAATGGAGCGTTTAACCAAGCTAGAAAAGATGAGAAAAATAGCTAGTTATCTCAGCTTGGTTTTAATAATCCTAATTCCTTTTGTTCATCCTCTGTTGAATCCTTTCCCCAATCAAGAAAACCAATTAGAAAACCGAGTCAAATTAGAAAACCGAACTGTAAATCCTTCTCCTACAAAGGTAATTGACCAACCCGATGAATTAAAGTCTTTTCTGTCAAATAATCATAACTTTATCTATCGCTATCTGATCGTGCTTTTAACTATTAGTCTATCTCTAATGGGTTCTACTTATTTGATTGAGTTTTTAGTTAAATTAGAAATAAACAAGATATCCTCTAAGTTAAAAAATACCGAGAGTATAGTTAAAGGCTAGATATTCCCAACATCATCGATAATCTTTTCAGAATTGCCCCAAAAAACCTAGTAATGGGCGAAGTTATTGCTATTGATAGATTTTAGACCGGAAAGAGCGATCAAAAAAAGCTCCAGTTTTCCACAGATTTTCCACAGGGGAATTCTTGCTATTATTTCTTAGCGTACAAAAAAACTATTCCTGCTATGAAATTTACCAGTAGTCAAAGCGAACTCAACTTATCTCGTCTTAAAAAAGCTTCTTTGGGATTCGCATTTGGCAGCGCTTTAGGAGCCGTTATTGCTGTGGGTACTACATCGGAAGACTGGAATCCCTATCAAAAATTTATCTATGGTAGTAGCATAGCTTCGATCGGTGGCATAGCAGGTTTAGCGGTTGACGGAGTAACCGGTTCTACAGAAAGGCTCAAAGCGTCGATTAAAAGAAATGAGCATGATATACTAAATCAATCACTAATAAATCGTTATTACATCCCGACAGTTTTTTTACAAAAATATATAAAGTTAGTTTATTCTGATCTATCCGCATCAAATTTAGAGTATCGAGATAAGCAATGGTTGATTGAAAAAGTGATTCCTCGAGTTTTTAGAGTTATTCCAGAAGTCTATCGCTATTCACCCGAATACATGAAAACACTTTTAGAAGACTTGTATAGCTTTTTAAAAGAAGAAGCTTACCAGCCGATTAATGTGGGAGTAGGACAGCCAGTATTGTTAATCCAAAAATTATTTAATCCACAACTGGAGATAAGAATAGCAGCAGCTGTATCGACAAGATGGTTAGAACAATATGATCTAGTTGTTCATAATCGAGAATTATCTCCACAAAGACCGGCTTTAGAAGAAGCTACAAGTCCAACAGTGGAAACTCCCATTCCATTAGAAAAAACAGAAGAAGAAATTGCCGTGGAAGAAGAAGAGATTTAAGCCGGAATTATGTCTTTGTTTCGGTGACTATCCTAAAAGATAACTTGGTCTTTACAGGGTTTTTTATGGCAATAAAGTACGGAGCAAACGCATCTTATAGCAGTTATCTTAATGGTGAGGTACAAAATTTTCATTTTGGGGAGACAGGAGACGATGCCCTATCAGGTTATACTTCTCTTGACATTAACAAATTCACGAATATGTAAGAGCGTTCCATCAACTAAATTAAGATCACCTCGAATAAACCCTACATAAAGACTTCTACTATCAATAATGAGGTTATAAGATTGAATTATTGGACAAGCTTCGATGAGATGTCTAATCTCTTGAAAATATTCGTTAATCAACAAATTCTATCTCCTCAATTTCTTCTTTGTCTTGCAGTAAAGCTTCTAGCATCCAAGCTTCTCCCATCCATTCATCAAAGTCTAAGGTATGCTGCAATTCATTGTTTTCAAATCGTCTGAGAAATTCTTGTGTCTGCATTTGATACTTATTTTCAAAAAAAGTTATTCGTTCTTGGGTGCGCTTAATTCCTTCTTGAAGTTCTCGCAGTCTTTCGGTTAATGCGTCTTCAATAATTCTTTTTAAGGAGTTTAGATGTTTAGATCTCAGTTTTACTTCAGCCATAATGCTTCCGAGTTGATAATCGCTGCTGTTTGCCATTCGTCAGTCCATCCTAATTCTAGTTCATCTACTGCTAAAAAAGCTTGGGCGAGTTCTTCTGCTTCTTGTTGTTGTTGCCATTGTTGTAAAATTGAGGCGATGAAAATGCTTTTATTTTCTACTTTCTGGTCTAGGTAATTAACCAGTTCTTCGGGTAAAAAAATGGAGATTTTAGCCATTGTTATCTCTTTGACTATTTGACTCTAATATAGACTATTTTGATTGAGCTAAAATAACAGAATTAAGGGGGAAAGATTCAGTTTCTAAACGAGTTAAATCAACAATTTGACTAGCTTGATCAATATCAATTCCAACTAATTTTCCTTCGCTATCAAAATCTAAAACAATATCAGGGGCGATTTCTTGAGAATCGGTGCTTGTTTTTTCTGATAGGCTAATGTATAGAGAATCGGTTTCAGGATAATAACTAAATTTCATTTTTTACTCCTTAAAGTTACGATCTGGGAAGGCGTTATGAATGGTTTCTCCATCATCTAGAGTGACAACTCGCAAGTATTTTCCTAATTCGGGAATGTATAACCAATGACGAATGCGTCCATTTGGTTCTATTTCTCGTCTAACTGGATTCTGGATAGCCTGTTGACACCATTCTCGCTTAAGATAGGGTCTTTTGACCAAGACTTGTTCTTCAAAGTAGCGGGTAGTTTTCATTCATCATTTTTCTGATCTATTCCTTCTATCATAATTTTAACGAAATTTAGATAAATTTCCCCAGAGACTAAATTCTCCCCCCTTTTTAAGGGGGGCAGGGGGGGATCAAATCCCATCACACAAACCCCTATCCTCCTCCCTAACATTAATATTATTCTGCAAATAAACCCGCACCCAATCACAACTACGCTCCATTAAAGCGTTTAAGTCCTGCATTGTCCTACAACTCTTCTGCATCGCCCTACAATCCTTCTGCATCGCCCTACAATCCTTCTGTATCCTCACAAAGAAGTCTAAACCAAGATTAACGGGATTTTAGCATTAACTGGATTATTTACTTGGAAACTCCTGACAATCTTTTAAGATTGAGCATCCTGAAAATCCTCTAATCCTCAAAATCCTGATACTGACGATTTACCCCCAATCCCATCACACAAATGCCTGTCACTCTCACTCACATTAGGATTATAAAGCAAATAATTACGAACCCAATCGCAACTACGCCCCATTAAAGCATCTAAATCCCAACCATTGCTTCCATTCCACAGTTTGATTGTCTTGTCCTCACTACCGGTCGCTAAAGTCTTACCGTCGCTGCTAAAACTCACGCTAAAGACATACCCATCATGCCCAGAGAGAGTGCGAATTTCTTCCCCTGTCTCTACATCCCACAGTTTGATTGTCTTGTCTTCACTACCAGTCGCTAAAGTCTTACCGTCGCTGCTAAAACTCACGCTAAAGACATACCCATCATGCCCAGAGAGAGTGCGGATTTCTTGACCTGTTGACCCATTCCACAGTTTGATTGTGCCGTCATAACTACCAGTCGCCAAAGTCTTACCGTCGCTGCTAAAACTGACGCTACTGACATAGCTATTATGCCCAGAAAGAGTGCGGATTTCTTTTCCTGTCTCTACATCCCACAGTTTGATTGTCTTGTCCTCACTACCGGTCGCTAAAGTCTTACCGTCGCTGCTAAAACTCACGCTAAAGACAGACCCATCATGCCCAGAGAGAGTGCCGATTTCTTCCCCTGTCTCTACATTCCACAGTTTGATTGTCTTGTCCTCACTACCGGTCGCTAAAGTCTTACCGTCGCTGCTAAAACTCACGCTAAAGACATACCCATCATGCCCAGAGAGAGTGCCGATTTCTTCCCCTGTCTCTACATTCCACAGTTTGATTGTGTTGTCTCTAACAGATATCAAGATACCACTACCGGTCGCTAATTTCTTACCGTCCCTGCTAAAACTCACGCTATTGACACTCCATTTATGCCCAGAGAGAGTGCGGATTTCTTGACCTGTCTCTACATTCCACAGTTTGATTGTCTTGTCCCGACTACCGGTCGCTAAGGTCTTACCGTCGGGACTAAAATTAACGCTAGTGACACCCTCATTATGCCCAGAGAGAGTGCCGATTTCTTTTCCCTCGACATTCCACAGTTTGATTGTATTGTCATAACTACCGGTCGCTAAAGTCTTACCGTCGGGGCTAAAACTCACACTCCAGACAATTCCATTATGCCCTCTGAGAGTGCCGATTTCTTGGCCTGTTTCTACATTCCACAGTTTGATTGTCTTATCCCCACTACCGGTCGCTAAAGTCTTACCGTCGGGACTAAAACTCACGCTAAGGACATCATCATTATGCCCAGAGAGAGTGCGAATTTCTTGACCAGTCTCTACATCCCACAGTTTGATTGTCTTGTCTTCACTACCGGTCGCTAAAGTCTTACCGTCAGGGCTAAAACTCACACTCCAGACAATATCATTAGGCCCAGAGAGAGTGCGGATTTCTTGACCTGTTGACCCATTCCACAGTTTGATTGTGCCGTCATAACTACCAGTCGCCAAAGTCTTACCGTCGCTGCTAAAACTGACGCTATAGACACTGCTAGGATGCCGAGTGAGAGTGCGGATTTCTTCCCCTGTTTCTACATTCCACAGTTTGATTGTCTTGTCATTACTACCGGTCGCTAAAGTCTTACCGTCGCTATTAAAACTCACGCTAGAGACACTCTCTTTATGCCCAGAGAGAGTGCGGATTTCTTGACCTGTCTCTACATTCCACAGTTTGATAGTTCCGTCATCACTACCAGAAGCTAAAGTCTTACCGTCGCTGCTAAAACTCACGCTAGAGACACTCTCTTTATGCCCAGAGAGAGTGCGGATTTCTTGACCTGTCTCTACATTCCACAGTTTGATTGTCTTGTCAGCACTACTAGAAGCTAAAGTCTTACCGTCGGGGCTAAAACTCACGCTAGAGACACTCTCTTTATGCCCAGAGAGAGTGCGGATTTCTTTCCTTGTCTCTACATTCCACAGTTTGATTGTCTTGTCAGCACTACTAGAAGCTAAAGTCTTACCGTCGGGGCTAAAACTCACGCTATTGACTCTATCATTATGCCTTACTAAGCTATGGTATTTACTTTGTCTATTAAGCAGTTCCTGCAAAGCATCCATTACTTCCGCATCATATTCGTGTTGATTTTGCAGAGTTTTACCCGCCTTAATTGCTTCGACGAAAGCATCTAACTCTTTCCCTTGATCAAATAGAGACACAGAAGAAAAGCCGCGAGCATTTGCCAGATTGAGTTCTGCTTGTTGCGTTTTTTGCCAAGCCATCCAACCTAAACTACTACTAATTATAACCGCTACCAACGAACCCGCCGTAATCCTTCGCGCTGTTCTAATTTTTTCGTTTTTTTGTCGTTCTGCTTGACTAATACTCGCCTTAATAAACTCTATCGCCACAGCCTCTAAATTAGGCAGATAATTATTCTTTTGAAACTCAACAATTTTAGCCAACTTAGAACCTCCCCAAAGCTCACTACTCGCTTTTACTGCATCTTGCTTCTGTAAATCATCCCACTGTTTAGCATCAGCATATAAACGACTTCTCAGAACAATTATCTCCTCTTTTTCTCGAATTAAATCCTGTAACACTTTCCAAGAACGTAATAACGCCTCATGTGCCACCTCAACCGTTGCTTTCCCGTCTTCTCCCTTACTCACCAAAAGACGATTATCTATTAATTGATAGAGAACCTCTCTTTGCATTTCCTCCTGTTCAAAACTCGATTTATCCGCCCTTCTGCTAACCGCTTTTTCCCCTTCTAAACTAATTAACTCTAGAAAAATTTCCTCTGCTGCTTTCCTTTGCTGTTCATTAAATTTACTATAAATTTTATCCGCTTGTTTTTCTAGCGCACCCGTTACCCCACCAATCTCTTGATAAATCTTATTATTTAAAACCCGCTCTTGAATATGATTTTTTTGCCACAATAAATCCAATGTATATTGTAACAGAGGTAAAGAGCCAGCCTGTTCATAAAAATCCGCAATAATTTGATTAATTAATCCCTTTTCAAAGATTACCCCATTTCTCGCGGATGGTTCAGCAATAGCTAATCTTAACTCACTTTCATCCATATCCGTTAACATCTTGCTATACTGATCATGGATTTTTCCTAAACTGGGATAAGGACTTAATTTATCTAAAAAATCCGCCCTCATCGTCATTACAATTTTAACTAAACTATCATTATTTTCAATTAATTTAATCTCTTCGGGTCTAATTCCCCGCCGCTCGCGGCGTACAATAGAAAAATGAGTGAATACATCCATAAGAGCCATAATGTAAGTGTTTTGCTATATCATTTAGTGTTCCCA
>VYLK01000161.1_pt1 | contig 37103 bp, 43 predicted proteins | sample 5114321 | NCBI WGS metagenome assembly VYLK01 (sample SAMN12291792, study PRJNA351875) | freshwater metagenome | isolation source: freshwater lake | place: USA: Michigan, MSU2 Lake | collected 2011-08-16
AACAATTTGTAATATTCCTTGTTGACACCCTTACTGACAAAGAAAAAACTGAAATCAAGTCAGGATAAGGGTTGGAGTGCTTACTGCAAAAATTGTTAAGAAAGATCCCTATAATGGATAGCTTGATAAGGGGGGAAGCCGAAGGCGGGGGGATCACATCGCCGTGTACCAGTTGAGGAAGTGCATGATTTTGGGTAAATCTTCAGGTTGGGCAGGTTCAATGAGATAATGGACATGATTAGACATGATACAGAGAGCATAAAGCCTAAACTGGTGTTTGTCTAAAGCCTTCTTGATGGCATAAAGAAATACCTCCCGGCATTCCCGCTTTGATAGTTTAAACTCACGGTTATTACAGCGTGTGGTGACGTGGTAGGAATAACCAGCTTGTAAATTTCGAGGTTTTCTAGGCATATTTAAATTCTCTAAAACGGAGTAAGTTTTATGTTAACCACAAAACCCCGCTTTCAAACCTTTGCCGAATATCTACAATATGAGGATAATTCAGAGGAACACTATGAATTATTTAACGGAGAATTGGTAGAAATGCCACCAGAATCAGGACTTAACTTTGAAATCGCTAACTTTCTTTTTCTCAAATTTGCCTCCCTTGTTGGACATCGGAGAGTCAGAGGACATGGTTTAGAATTAGAAGTGAAAGGCGAACCGAAAAACCGTTACCCTGACTTAACCATTATTCGAGAAGAACATATTCAATTACTCTCCCAGAGAAATACAATTCTTCTTTCCATGTCACCCCCCTTATTAGTCATTGAAGTGGTTAGTCCGGGGGAAATCCAAAGAGAGAGAGATTACATCGCCAAAAGAAGCCAATATCAAGATTGTGGGATTCCCGAATACTGGATAGTTGATCCTCAAACTCAAACCATTTTAGTCTTAGAATTAAGAGGAAATACTTATACAGAAATTGGTAATTTTAGCAATGATGACTTAGTAAAATCCTCTATATTTAGTCAACTTAATTTAAAAGTTTCTCAAGTATTTAATCAAGAAAATTAAATCCCATGATTACCGTCGAACCCATTACCTTAGCCAAGTCTCCTCAAACAATTCCACGCCTAGAAAATGGAGACAAGCTTACTCGTCGTGAATTTGAGCGTAGATATAAGGCTATGCCAAATCTGAAAAAGGCAGAACTGATTGAAGGAATTGTTTATATTATGGCTTCTCCTCTCAGAATTAAGAACCATGGTGAACCTCATGCCGATATTATAGGTTGGCTAAGTGTCTATAAAGCCTTTACTCCCAATCTGCAATTAGGCGATAATTGTACGGTTCGTCTTGATGCGGACAATGAACCTCAACCCGATGCACTATTAAGAATTAAAAATGGTGGACAATCAACGATTAGTGAGGATGGTTATGTCGAAGGTGCGCCAGAGTTAATCGTCGAAATTGCTGCGAGTACCGTCTCCCTTGACTTACATCAAAAACTCAATGTTTATCGCCGTAACCAAGTACAAGAATATTTAGTCTGGCGAGTCGAAGATGGAGAATTTGATTGGTTTAGATTAACCAATGAAGAATATATTAAACTTGAACCGAACTCAGAAGGGATAATTTGTTCCCAGATATTCCCTGGATTATGGTTAGATAAAGATGCTTTATTAGCTGGTGATTTAGCCAAGGTTTTAGAAGTTTTGCAATTAGGAATAGCAAGGAGATAATTAATCATGAAATATAGCATTTTAATTCAATGGTCTGAAGAAGATAATGCCTATATCGCCAGTTTACCCGAATGGGGAAAATACGCTCGCACTCACGGCAGCACCTATCAAGAAGCCATTGATAATGCCCAAGAAGTTTTAGAAGATTTGGTAGATATATATACTCAAGAAAATAAACCTTTACCCTCGCCAAAACTATTACAAATAGCTTAGAAAATTACTAATGACTAATCTCCCAACTATTCTAGGACTCAAAGTAGGTTTTTCTCCTGGAGAAAATGATTTCAACAAAGACTTAACACAAATTCACTTAAAAACTATTGATTCGGCAGAAAAGAGGTAGTATGATCGAGAATAAATAGCAATTAAGTCGTATTTACCATGATGAAAACCAAAAGAGAATCAAAAAACCATGAATTAGAACCCCTACAAAGTTTAGAATTACCCATTTTTTGACGACAGGAAATACCAAGATTACAGCTACCGTTAAACCTATTACAACAATCAAGAGAGGATAAATTATGATGACATTAGAACAAGCTCTTATGACAGTTAATGAACTACCTATTGAACAGAGAGAAATGTTAATAGAAATTGTCAAAAATCAAATGATAGAATCCTATCGAGACGAAATAGCCCGAAATGCTAAAGAAGCGAGGGAAGCTTTTCAAAGAGGAGAATTAAAACCGCAACCTTTAGAAGATATTATTGATGAATTAAAAACTCTATTAACAGAAGATGAATGAAAGAGATTATTGCAACACAGAAGTTTAAACGGTCATTTCGTAAATTTGTCAAGCGGAATGCTCAACTTGAACAAAAAATCATTGAAACATTAAAGCTAATTCAAGAAGATATTTTTACCCCTCAGTTAGCCACCCATTCATTACAAGGAAAATTATTAGGACTAAAAGCTTGTTCTTGTGGTTATGATTGTAGAATTTATTTTCTTTAGAAAGACCAGAAACTAATGATAAGGAGCAAAAAGAAGTAATCATTCTAATTGATATTGGTACTCATGATCGGGTTTATTAAACTTAATTTTTAACCTCATTTTTCACCTAACTTACTCTGATTCACTAATCATTAATAAAATGACTCAAATTCTCTCGATTCCTGGACTAAAAGAACTACAAAAACAAACCAAAGGCGCATCAGCAATAACCATCGCCATTCTCGATGGTGTAGTTGATACCGACCATCCCTGCTTTAATGGGGCAGACCTAACCCGTTTATCCACCCTCGTCCAGCATCAAGCCGCCGCAGGGCAAATGTCCACTCACGGAACCCATATTGCCAGCCTCATCTTCGGACAACCTAAAACAGAAATAGAAGGAATTGCCCCTAATTGTCGAGGTTTACTTGTTCCCGTCTTTGGGGATGATAATAGAAAACTCTCCCAACTCGATTTAGCAAGAGCTATTGAACAAGCCGCCGAAAAAGGGGCAAAAGTGATTAATATTAGCGGCGGGGCCCTCACTGATATGGGAGAAGCCGAAGATTGGCTAATTCGCGCCGTCGAGATGTGTAACGAGAGAAATATTCTTATCGTTGCCGCTGCTGGCAATGATGGCTGTGAATGCCTGCAAGTTCCGGCAGCCCTTCCCGCCGTCCTAGCGGTGGGTGCTGTTGATGCTAGAGGGCATCCCCTCGACTTTAGTAATTGGGGGGAAACCTACCAAAGTCAAGGCATCCTTGCGCCTGGAGAAAACATCTTAGGGGCAAAACCAGGCGGCGGGACTGTGCAACTGAGTGGGACCAGCTTCGCCGCGCCCATTGTGGCTGGAGTAGCCGCCTTATTACTCAGCTTGCAGGTGCAGCGAGGAGAAACCCCCAATCCTCACGCAGTCCGGGAGGCGATACTAAAAAGCACCCTTCCCTGCCAAGATGCAGATAGTGAAAATGAACCAAAATGTTTAGCCGGATTGTTGAACATCTCTGGGGCAATTAAACAACTAACAGGAGAAACCATGTCCGAATCTGTGGAAACCCAAGCAACAGTAGAAGCATCGGGCTGTGGCTGCGGTGGTACGCCCGAAACCCCTGAGGCTGAACGCCAAAATCTCGAACTGAGTGCCGCAACCAGCGCACCGGTAATCCCCGTCGCCCAAATTCCCAATCCTGTCATCACCTCTCAAGGAGTATCCATGCCCGAAACTACTAATAAACCTGTTACCCCTAGCCAAGCTGCTGAACCTGCTGGCGGAGTCGTCTATGCCATTGGCACCTTGGGCTATGACTTCGGCACCGAAGCCCGTCGGGACACATTTAAACAACTGATGCCCACCGCCGTAATTGGTGGTATTGAAGTTCCCTCTAATCCCTACGATGCCCGTCAGATGGTGGATTACCTAGCTGACCACCTCTCGGAGGCTAAATCCTTAATTTGGACCCTGAATCTGGAACTTACGCCAATTTACGCCATTGAACCCCTTGGCTCTTTTTCCCGAGAAGTTTATGCCGCTTTACAGGAACTTCTTTCAGGACAAGTGCAAGCAGAAGACAGCGCCGAGTATATTCAGCGTGTCAGTATTCCGGGACGGATTACTGGGCGGACAGTACGCTTGTTCTCAGGCCAAGTTGTTCCCGTCATTGAACCGGATAGTCCCCGGGGAATTTATGGTTGGCACGTTAATACTTTAGTCAGTGCGGCAATAGAAGCCGTTGGTGCAGAACAAACAGAAGCCCAAGAAAGCCAAATGCGCCGCACTTTGAGCAGTTTCCTGAACCGCATCTACTACGATTTACGCAATTTAGGGCAAACTTCCCAAGACCGCGCCCTCAATTTTGCTGCGACTAATGCTTTCCAAGCAGCGCAAACTTTTTCTGAGGCTGTGGGTGCAGGGATGGAACTCGATAGTATTAATGTTTCTAAGAGTCCTTTTTGTCGGCTGGATAGCGATTGCTGGGACGTACAGTTAAAATTCTTCGACCCGGAAAATAGCCGCCGCGCTCGTAAAATCTTCCGGTTTACAATAGATGTGAGTGACTTAATTCCTGTTACTTTGGGCGAAGTGCGTTCCTGGTCTTCTCCTTATTAGTCCTCTCCCCTGCGCTGACTTCTGACTTCAAGTACGGGGGAAGCATTCGGATAGGAAATCTAAGGTTTCAGCGATAGGTTATGCCCGAATGCTTCGCCTCTACCCCCATTATTTACCCCAAAACAACCATGAGACTTCCCAAACAGTCTGCTCCCGTCAAACGACCCCATTTTATTCATCCCCATGAATGCGTCGATATTATTCACGGTGATGGCGAAGACTTGGTATCTATCTTGATGAAGTTAGTTCATGGAGCTAACTACAATGATCCGGCTCAGTTTCAATACCCTCACTATGGCTATCTGAAAATGTCCTCTTTTGGCGGTTTTCGTTATTAGTATCGACTTCTAAAACCTAGTAAAAAACACTGGAGGAAATCAAACAATGGCTAGTAAACCTAAAGGTGCGCCAGAATCAACACCCGCTGCTGCGAATGTTGACCAACCAACCACAGAAAAACCCAAGATTGAGCAACCAGAAACAACTCAACCTAAAGCTAAATATATTCCCGCCACTGGTTTAGAAGATTACGGACGTTGGAAATTGATGTTCCAAGACCGCAAAGCGAATCCCAATGATCCGCCTTTTCGCCGCGGTCGTATCTGGTGTTGAACTTTGTCCATTTTTCCTGCGAAACTTTGTCTATTTTTCCCGCAAACAAATTGTTTAAAATTGACAATAGTTAACAGAAAACTCTTGACAAGGATCGTGTAAAGCTTTTAGTGTTATTGACCAAGTACCTTTGGAGTAACTTACGATGAAAACCCTAGGTTCTTCGTTACTTGTTATGGTTCGATAGGGGGGTATAAATCGACTAAATCCTTATCTGGCAAGAGATTTAATTGATTAGTTCGCTCTAGATCGAAAACAGTTGACAAAAATAACCGAAGAACCAAACCCTAAAACTGACCCCTCGCATTACCGCCCCGGTTCAACGAGACAATATCACTACCGTTCCTAGTGATGCTAATATGATTACCCCTGCTACCTTCTGTGATCTAGCCACCAAGCAATGTTATCCTTTTGCGGGTGACGACGCAGTGTAATTTGTTCTTCCTGGCATTAGTCATTAGGTAGGCAGTCTTTTTTTACATGGATTGTTCGTGCTTGCCTACCTGACAAAACGACTACTCTTCAGGTTCTATCCCCAAGGCCCTTAACTGTTCCGCTAGGCGATCGGCTCGTTGTCGTTCCTTTTGAGTAGATTCCTGGGAAGTTAACAACAAGTTACCTTCCGCATCCCACCAGCGAAGCCAGGGAAAGGATTGATTTTGGTATTCCCCTTGCCAAATTCCTAACTCTACCTTTAAAGGAGCAATGGGATAATGACCGCGCTGATTAGGAGTCATTTTTTGGTAACGACCATTAACTAACTGGTACATCTCGATCTGGGCCTTGTTAACTTCATAAATCCCATAAAAAGGAATTTGAATCGCTCGCTCATAGATCCAAAATTTACCCTTAACAGGCGTTTTATCCCGTTCTTCTTCACCATTACCAGAGACAAATTCTAAGGCAATAACCGGTTCAATGGTTTCTTTCCACATCACGAAAGAACGCCGGACTTGACCATCAATAGTCGTGGGGACATGGGGAACATAAAACCAATCGGGAGCAACAGCACCCTTTTCTAGGGATTCTGGATACTCTGGTAATCGCCAATAAATCCCACAATCTCGACCCAGACAGTAATTACCGTCAGGATGTAATTGCTCCAAAAGGGGTGTAATAGTATCCGTTAAAAGGTCTGCTTGGGGAGGCTCTTGATAGTTTTTCACAAAACTTCCATCTTTATCGGGGAGTTGGGTGTGGTCGGGTAAAGGGGAAGCACAATACGCCGTGGTCGAAGGTTCCTGAATTGTGATTGAGGGTTGTACCGTTTGGGTCATTGAACTCATCTTTAATTCCCCTATTTTTGTTGTCTAGCTTTTATTCTATAACTGTTCTTGAAAACCTGCAAAAACTATGCCTGATCTCAATGCTATCCCCGGAATGACCGCTCTTCGCTCCCAGACAAAAGGCGATCCACGCATCAAAATCGCCGTTCTTGATGGACCAATTGATTTAGATCGCGCCTGTTTCCAATCAGCAAATATTACCCGACTTGATCCCTATTGGTCGGAAGAATTTCCCATCGATCCGCAACACTTACAAGCCTTTTTAGATGTAGAAAAAAGTGGCAAAAGTGATGAAGAAAAAGAGCATCTGTTAAAAGAAGCAATCCCCGATGAAAACATCCTCCACAGTTTACATTTGCGCTTCCATGCTAACCATATTATCAGCACTATTTGTGGACAGCCAGATTCACCAGTAGAAGGGATTGCTCCTAACGCTACTGTAATTAATATTCCTATCGCCTATAGCAACGATGATTTTATTAATCCTCTCAATCTTTCCCGCGCAATTAGTACCGCGATTGAACAGGGAGTGAATATTATTCATTGTGCCGCTTGTCATCCAACTCAAAGCGGATTAGCGCACGAATTTATTGATAAAGCTATTCGTCAAGCTCAAGCTAATAATATCCTGGTGATTGCTCCAGGAGGTAATGATAAAGGAGAGTGTTGGTGTGTTCCTGCGGTGTTAGAAAATGTCCTGACCGTAGGAGCGATGAAAGATACGGGAGAGCCATTTAAATTTAGTAATTTTGGTGGTAAATATGCAACTCAAGGGATTCTCGCTCCAGGCGAAAATATTTTAGGCGCTCAACCCGGAACCGATGACCCCATCCGCAAAAAAGGGACTAGCTGTGCCGCTCCAATTGTGACAGGAACAGCCGCTTTATTGATGAGTTTACAATTAGAACAGGGTTTATCTCCTGATGCAGAAGCAGTAAGAGCCGCTTTGATTAATAGTGCCATCGCCTGCGATCCTAAGGAAGTAGAAGAACCGGAACGCTGTTTATTAGGAAAAATCAATATTGCGGGTGCTTATGAACTCTTGACAGGTGAACCTTTAAAAGAAGTAGAGAAGCAGGGGAAAGAGGAAACAGCGGAGAAAGAAGCAGGGGAACAATTGCCGGTTACTCTAGTATCCCCCCAAAGTCCTGTAATTACAGCGATTTCTAACTTAAATAATCTTGAAAATGGGATGATTCCTAGTAATGTTACTGAAAATTCAACTTCAGTAACTATTAGCGAAAAGCAACAAATATCTAACACTATTGTTCCTAGTAATATTACTCCTAGTCAACGTTCAAACCTCGTTTATGTGTTAGGAACTTTAGGTTATGATTTCGGCACAGAAGCGCGTCGGGACACCTTTAAACAGTTAATGCCAAGCATCACGATCGATAATCTTGAATTACCATCCAATCCCTACGATGCGCGGCAAATGGTAGATTATTTAGAAAGTAATTTATCAGAAACTAAGTCTTTAATTTGGACAGTTAATTTAGAACTAACTCCCATCTATGCGATTAAACCCGTGGGAGCTTTTGCCGCCGAGATTTATCAAGTCATGCAATATATGTTAGCGGGTCAAATATTGCCAGAAGCTGACGAAGATTATATTGAAAGGGTGAGTATCCCCGGTCTTCTTACTGAGGAAACCGTGAGACTTTTTTCTGGTCAAATTGTTCCCGTCATCAAGGTTAATAGTCCGCGAGGAATGTATGGCTGGAAAGTTAATACTTTGATTGAATCAGCCATAGAAACTGTTAGCACAGAACATGAAATCGCCGATGAAGCGAGGATGCGGCGTTCTCTAACCAGTTTCTTAAATCGCATTTATTATGACTTACGCAACGTCGGACAAATCGCCCGGGATCGCGCCTTAAATTTTGCCGCTACTAACGCCTTTCAAGCTGTACAAACCTTCTCCCAAGCAGTAGCAATGGGAATGGAATTACACAGTATTGAAGTGGAAAAAAGCCCTTTTTGTCGCTACGGGAGTGAATGCTGGGATGTGAAATTAAAATTCTTTGATCCCGAAAATGGTCTGCGTGCTAAACGAGTTTTTCGCTTTACTATTGATGTTAGCGATCGCACCCCTGTAACTCTAGGTGAAGTGCGTTCTTGGGCTGTTTCTAAATAGCCTGAGTCTGCTAAGTACCTAAGCAAAAAATGATTAATCAATAAGGCCAGGGTTAACTTGTCAAAATTGTACCAAATGTACTTAACAAAAATGTCGATCAAATTCAATTATAATTAACTTCTTATTCAAAATTTTAGTTAATTATGCGTTACAAACTTTTAGGTAATAGTGGTCTGCGGGTTTCCGAACTATGTCTAGGAACGATGACATTCGGGGAAGATTGGGGTTGGGGGTCTGATAAAGAAGAAAGTCGGGCGGTTTTTCAGGCTTTTGCGGAAGCGGGCGGCAATTTTCTCGATACTGCTAATATCTACACTAACGGAACCAGTGAAACATTAGTGGGGGAATTTGTCAAGGGCGATCGAGAAAAATGGGTAATCGCCACGAAATATTCTCTCAACACCCGTCCCGGCGATGTCAATGCCTGCGGAAATCATCGAAAAAACCTTTTTCAAGCGGTAGAAGCTAGTTTAAAGCGTTTAGGCACTGATTACATCGATTTACTCTGGCTTCATATTTGGGACTCTCTCACTCCTATGGAGGAAGTGATGCGTGCTTTCGATGATTTGGTCAGGATGGGAAAAGTGCTTTATATCGGCATTTCTGACAGTCCTGCTTGGATTGTCTCCCAAGCAAACACCCTGGCCACCCTACGGGGATGGACACCCTTTATCGGACTACAAATAGAATATTCTCTCAAGGAACGCACCCCCGAACGGGAATTATTGCCTATGGCCAAAGCATTAAACATCGGGGTGACAGCTTGGAGTCCCCTGGGAGGAGGAGTTTTAACGGGAAAATATAATCAACCCAACCCCGTCGATGGTCGTTTAAGCATGACCGACCAACCTTTTCAAATTCTCGATCGCGATCTGAAAATTGCCGAGACTGTCCTGGAGATTGCCAGAGAAATCGGGAAATCACCGGCACAAGTGGCATTAAATTGGCTCAGAAATCGCCCTAACTCCGTAATTCCTATCATTGGCGCTCGAAGATTGTCCCAATTGCAGGATAATTTAGCCTGTGTGGACTTTAACCTGACTGGGGAACAGCTGCAAAGACTCGATAATATCAGTGCCATTTCCCTCGGTTTTCCCCAGGAACTTTTAGCCAGTCAATTTGTTCGCGATATCCTATTAGGAGGAGTAGCGGCACAATTGGACCGATGATGGAAGTCTTTGTTTATGGAACCCTGAAACCTAAAGAGAGTAACTATTCTGCCTACTGCGCGGGAAAAGTGATCAACTCTAAAACCGCCTACACAAAGGGGCATTTATACCATCTTACCGCCCTCGGTTATCCCGGACTGACCGAGGGGGATGGCTGGGTGAAGGGAATTTTATTGACTTTTAACGCAGATTATGATATTGGGCTTTTGGATAGTTTGGAAGATTATCAACCCGGCAGAGCTGCAGAAGAAAACGAGTATCAGCGTCGCAGAATCCCTATTTATAATCTAGAGCGAGAATTAATCTGCGAAGCCTGGGGATATGTGATGACACCAGCAAAAATAGCTTTTCATGGCGGTGTTTGGCTGCCTTCCGGTTGGTGGACCAGTAGCGATCGAGAATAGGGATGAGGGGTCCGATTCTGTTAAGATATACAAATTAAAAGCTTAATCGTGAAACAATTATGTATCTACTCCTAGAAGTGGCCAGTGGCAAATTCCCCGTTTATTTCGTGGCAGTTTATGTGGTCGGTTTTCTCGCTGCTGTCACCATCGGTTCGATCGCTTGGTATAATTCTAAACGTCCTGTTGGTTGGGAAGATGCCCAAAGACCGGATATTGTCCCCGAAGTGAAGACAGATATAGATTCTGATTCTCGATCCTAGAAAAAGGCAGTTATCAGTTATCAGCTTCTCAAGGCAAGAGGCAAGGGGCAAAACACAGAATCTAGCAATTCTCCTACCTAAAAAGAAGGTTAGAAACTAAGCACATCAAAGCTTTTAGCTTAACAAATTGGGTTTTAGATTCGGACCTTGTTATCAGATGTGGGTTTTCAGTTCACTGATTACTGATTACTATTCACTGACAGAACTACCCATTCCCTTCCATCTTCCCTATTCTCGATTTTGCTATGAAACTAACAGCGATGTCCTTTAATATTCGCTACGATAAACCCGATCCCGATGAGCGTAATTGGCGAGTAAGAAGAGAAGCAGTAGCGGCTTTAATTGCTCACTATTCTCCCGATATAATTGGTACTCAGGAAGCTCGCGCTAATCAACTATTGGATCTACACCGTTTATTGCCAAAATACCAAAGTTTAGGTAGCGATCGCAGGGGGACAGGATTAGATGAACATTGTGCGATTTTGTATCAACCAAGTCGGTTAAAATGTTTAGAGACTTACGAATTTTGGCTATCAGAAACTCCCGATATTGTTGGCAGTATTACTGAAGCTTGGGGTAATCCCTATCCCCGCATGGTAACGGGGGCTAAATTTCGTACTCTTGAGGGGCAAACTTTGCAGTTTTATAACACCCATCTCGATTACTATAGCGACAAAGCTAAGGACTTAGGTGCTAAGTGCATACAGGAGCGTTTTTGTCAACTAGATTTAACAAAAGATTACCTGTTTTTAACGGGGGATTTTAATGTTAATTCTCAGCAATTACCCCGTCAGATTTTAACTCAACCTCTCCAGTCAGAAATTAAATTAAAGGATGCTTTAGCCGATTTGGAATTAGCCGAACAAATGAGCTTTAATAATTACACCGATACCCCTTATTTAGCCATCGATACCATTTATTATGATAACCGTTTGCAGTTAGATTGGGTAAAAGTAGATCCTTCCCGTTGGCTGAATCTGATTCCTTCCGATCATTATCCCGTAATTGCTGCTTTTACCTTGCCCTAAAAAAGATTATTTTTGTATTTAGCAAATATATAGAGGGTAAAAGCTTCAGCAGACTTTGATGATTCGGTGGTTAAATTTGTTAAGTAGGTAGGCGTTAAAAATTATCAGATGCCCCCCTTATTAAGGGGGGATTAAGGGGGGATCGGCACCCCCCTTATCAAGGGGGGCAGGGGGGATCAAAGACAAAATCTATCTTCAATTTAATTATAACCACTCACTTAAGTGTTTTCAACAGGAAAAAACTCAAGAAGTGCTATTTTCGTGGCTATTACCAAAGCAACTCTGTTTATTTTCCTCCGGGGATTAGTTACCAACTCTCTGTTTATTTGATTAATTCCACCCCATCTTTGCCGTCAATCTCCTGTAGATAAACTCTTACCTGTTCCTCGGCTGCGGTGGGGAGTTTTTTGCCAGTAAAATCCGGGTGAATTGGTAATTCCCGATGACCACGATCAACGAGGACTAATAAGCGGATTTTTTGCGGTCTGCCATACTCAATAATAGCATTAAAAGCGGAGCGGATTGTGCGACCTTTGTAGATAACATCATCAACTAAAATCACGGTTTTTCCCGTGACATCTAGGGGCATTTTGGTTTTAGCAGGAGTGCGGGTTTTAATGCGATCGAGATCGTCGCGATAGAAGGTAATATCGATCGCTCCCACGGGAACTTTTACCCCTTCTAAGCTCTCAATTTGACTAGCAATTAAATTAGCTAAAGGCACTCCTCGCGTGTAAATACCGATCAAAATCAAGTTATTCAAATCGCCACTTTTTTCGATAACTTCGGAAGCTAAACGGGTAATAGTGCGACGAATTTCGTCAGCCGAGAGAATTTCAATTAACTGTGAGGTCATAATTTTCCAAGACAAGGGGGGATAGGGAAATTTTTATGGCAATGGTCTTTTTTTACTTTTTACTTTTTCTTTTAAAACCATCTCTATCATTAAAGAATATAATTGTTTTCATCTACTTATTTTACCTCGATCGCTCATGAGTGATGAATTATTGCCAAAATCCGCCCTAGAATTAGCCCAACTGATTCGCACTAAACAAATCTCCCCCCTAGAATTAACCCATTTATACCTCGACAGAATTGAAAAATTTGACAGTCAAATTGGTAGTTTTGTCCATGTCGCCCGGGAAAGCGCCCTAGCCACCGCCAGCGCCCAAACTGAACAATTAAGTCAAATCGCCGATACTGCCGAATTACCGCCTTTTTTTGGAGTTCCCACCGCCATTAAAGACTTAAATGCCGTCGCTGGAATGCCGGTTAGTTACGGAATCGCCGCTTTACAGGGAAATATTGCCCAATACGACGAAGGAATCGTCACCAGAATGAAAATGGCGGGTTTTATCCTTCTGGGCAAAACTGCCACTTCCCAGCTAGGTTCCTTTCCCTACACCGAAAATCCGGGTTTTTTGCCGACTCGTAACCCCTTCAACCGCGATTATACCGCAGGAGGTTCCAGTGGCGGCGCGGCGGCGGCGGTAGCGGCGGGTTTCTGCCCGATTGCCCAGGGTTCCGACGGTGGTGGGTCCATTCGCACTCCGGCGGGTTGTTGCGGTTTGGTGGGGATAAAACCCAGTCGTGGGCGGGTTTCCTATGCCCCGGTGGGGGAATTTCAAAGCGGTATCGCCACTAACGGCACTCTTTCTAAGACGGTGGCAGATGGGGCGGCGCTGCTTACCGTGATTTCGGGCTATACGACGGGCGATCCCTACTGGCTACCCGATCCGCCCTTTTCTTTCCTAGAAGCCACTCAGAGAGCCGTAAAACCCCTGAGAATCGCTTTTTCTACTTCCATATCCCCTTTCGGCGAGGCGGCTTCCGTTTATAAAAATGCTGTCCTCGCTACGGCTAAAATTTTAGAGGGTATGGGGCATCATTTAACGGAGTATTCTCCCGATTTACAGGCTTTAATCGCTCCTTTTCGCCGTATTTGGCAAGCGGGAACGGCAGCGACAGGAATTCCCAAGCAGTTATTAAGTCCTCTTAATCAATGGTTATTAGAGAATTCTGGCAGCGCGGGGGAGTACCTGCAAGCAGCCCAGCAGATGCACATTATTTCGCGGCAAATTGTGGCGATGTTTGATAATTTTGATGTCTTACTTTTGCCCATTTTTCTACATCAACCCCCCGGAATTGGTGAGTGGGAAAATTTACCACCGGAAGAAGCGGTTAATAGGATGATTCGTTGGATTGCACCTTCTCCGATTGCTAATGCGAGTGGTTTACCCGCGATTGCTTTACCCACAGGAGTGGATAGTCAGGGTTTACCCGTGGGAATCCAGTTAGTGGGTAAACCTGCTGATGAAATCACTTTGTTAGGTTTATCGGCACAATTAGAGGCAGCTAATCCTTTACGTTTGACTGCTAATTTTAACTAGCAAGACTTTCGGTAAATTGGGGAATGGAAGCGATAAGTTTACGCGTGTAATCGCTTTGGGGAGAGTTGATAATTTCGTTAGCTGTACCAATTTCCTCAATTTTACCTTTATTCATCACCATAATTCGATCGCTCATAAATCTGACGACACTTAAATCGTGGGAAATAAAGATATAAGTTAGATTAAATTCCTGCTGTAATTCTTTGAGTAAATTTAAGACTCCCGCTTGCACAGAAACATCTAAAGCAGAGACAGATTCATCACAGATAATAAACTGAGGATTTAAGGCTAAAGCGCGAGCAATACACACCCTTTGTCGTTGTCCTCCCGATAATTGATGGGGATAGCGATCAAACCAATTAGGATCAAGTTTAACTCGTTCTAATAAATATTCTACTCGTTGCCGTTGCTTTTGGGAATTGCCGCCAGTATGATGAATAACCATCGGTTCTAAAATTGCTTTACCAATGGATAAACGGGGATTTAGGGAGTTGTAGGGATTCTGGAAAATTATCTGTAATTCCCGTCGCAGTAGTCTTAATTTTGGCTCACTGGGGTTTAATTTAGCCAGATTTTCTCCTCGGAAATAGATATTTCCAGAAGTAGCAGGAATTAAGCGCAGAATTGTCCTTGCTAAGGTGGATTTTCCGCAACCCGACTCACCGACTAAACCGAGGGTTTCCCCCTGTTTAACAGCAAAACTGACGTGATCTACGGCATTAAAAAAGGTCTTTACTTGCCCGAAAACTCCCTTAACTGGAAATCTAACGGATAAATTTTCTACTGATAAAATATTCTCGTGATGTTGTAAACCTTCAATTCTGCTTTCTTCCTCCTGGAGAGTAATAAATTTAACTGCTGGTGGAGTAATTTCCTGTAGTTCAATAATCTTACCTTGAGAGTCTTTTTCCACTTGTAAAAAATCGCTGACGGTAGGTAATTTCTCGGGACGAGAGTTTAAGCGGGGACGACAGGCAAGTAAACCTTTTGTGTAGGGATGTTGGGGATAATTTAATACTTCTTCTTTAGTTCCCTGTTCGACAATTTCTCCTTGATACATTACAACAATTTGATCGGCAATTTCGTTAATAACTCCTAAATCGTGGGAGATAAAAACCATCGACATTTCTCGATCGCTTTTACATAAATCGCGTAATAATCTTAATATTTCTGCTTGGACAGTTACATCTAAAGCGGTGGTTGGTTCATCAGCAATTAATAGAGTAGGATTACAAGAAATCGCCATGGCAATCATTACCCTTTGTAATTGTCCCCCCGATAATTCGTGAGGATAACGCTTGAGAATTGCCTCTTTTTGTTCCTGAATATAAGTTCTAATTTTTTCCCTGACATGACCCTTATTTTCTAAGGGAAAAGTTTCTATATACTTCTCCTCTAACTGTTCATCACTGGGTAATAAGCGCACTTCTTGCAGTAGAGAGATGGCTTGATTTTTTGCCTGTTCGGGGGTGACTTTTTGATGCAGTAAAATGGCTTCGGTGAGTTGAAACTCGATGTTATAGACTGGATTAAGAGAACTCATGGGTTCTTGGAAAATCATCGCCATTTCTCCCCCGCGATAATAACGCAATTCTTCCGGGGGAATAGATAATAAATCTACTGCTTGCATTGACTGACCTTTTGCCGGACGAAAGCAAATTTCTCCCCGGGTAATTTTTCCCGGAGAGGGAACCAATCCCATGAGTGCGAGGGAGGTGACAGATTTTCCTGAACCCGACTCCCCCACACAACCGAGAACTTGACCTTTCTGCAAGCTAAAACTAATGTTATTAACGGCGACTGTTGTTCTTTTCTGATTAGAAAATTCAACGGTGAGATGGTGAACGTCGAGAATTTTGTTATCCATAGGTCTTTAAACAGAAAGACAGATTTGATTTACTTATAAATATAGCTTTTTCTGTTCCCAGTAGCTGGGTGCAATTAATTCGTAGATAGCTGGGGGAATCTCCCTTGCAAGGGAGAATTTTTCGGCATTAAGAAGATTTTCGTCTCTGAGCGATCGCCATGGATCAGAGACTGGCGACTTTTTTAAAGAAAAAATTTTCTTTTCTGTCTCCCCTTTTAGATTAGACTGGTAATTGAGAATAATTAGCATTTATTTAAGCGATCGCAAGTCTTAGACAGTTTCAAAACCGTTGACTGAGGCTGACAGTAGTGCAGTTCTCACCTTTTGGCTAGTTCAGTAAACTCGATGAACCATCAAGGAATTATTGTCACTCTTGAATGAAAGACCTTTATTACCTTTGGAGATAAAAAAAGCATGGACGATAAAATTAGACCTAATGCCCCAGAAAAACCAGAAAAATCGCCAAATAAAGCCCAATTTTTCCGTTGGGGTGGTAAAAAGACAGAATTAGATAATGTCACTCCCACGGGTAATGACTTGGCTGCCACCTATCCCCTCGCACAAGTGGAAATGGGAAAAACCGTCTGGTTAGTGGGATTTCAGGGGACAGGAGGAATCAATCGACTACTAGGTATGGGATTAAACCCCGGCATTCAATTACAGGTAATTAGCTCCCAAGGGAGGGGATCAGTTTTAATTGCCATTCAAGACAATCGTATCGGTATCGGGGCGGAAATGGCCGAAAAAATCCTCGTTAGTGACATTCAACCGAAAAAACTGGAACCCAAAAAAGACCTACCTGAAGTAAGAACATTTCTGCGGGAGATACCCATAGGAAAAGTGGGTAAAGTGGTCGGTTATGACCGAACATTGCGCGGATACAAAGGAAAATTGTTATCAATGGGATTAACTCCGGGGACAGAGTTTACCGTTATTCGCGTCGCACCTTTGGGGGATCCCGTCGAGATTCGAGTGCGGGGATTTCATCTCAGTCTGCGTAAACAGGAGGCAGACGCTTTAATCGTCGAAGAAATAGACCCAAAAAGCTAAATTTAATCATCTAAGCTTATTCATCACTCAATATCCTAAATTATGGTCAAACCCATTATCGCCTTAATTGGCAATCCTAACTGTGGCAAAACTACCCTTTTTAATGCTCTCACAGGATCCAATCAACGGACCGGCAACTGGCCGGGAGTAACAGTCGATCGCAAAGAGGGACAATTTCAAGTTAACGGGGAAGATATCACCCTTGTGGATTTACCCGGAGTCTATTCCCTCGATGTGGAAGAAGGGGAGACAGGAATGGATGAATTAGTCGCTAGGGACTATCTGCTGTCAGGAGAAGCGGATTTAGTGATTAATATCGTCGATGCTTCTAATTTAGAGCGGAATCTCTACCTAACTACCCAAATCATGGAGATGCGTTTACCGATGTTGATTGCCCTAAATATGATGGATGTGGCCAAAACTAGGGGTATTGTGGTTAATCCGCAACTCTTAAGCGTTCGCATGGATGCAATTGTCGTGGCGATTAGTGCGGTTAAAGGGGAAGGAATCGGAGAATTAAAGCAAAAAATTGGGGAATTAGTCAGTAATATTAGCCATACTGCCGCTTATGTCGCTTATCCTGCGGTAATTGAGGAAGCTCTTAACGAGATTGTTGCCTACATTAACGACCATAGCAGTAAAAGGATCGTTGAGCCAAGATGGACTGCTTTAAACCTACTGCAATACGAGGATCGCATCGCCCCAGAATTGCGCTCCCAGGAACTATTAAGCATTATCGTCAAGCATAGACGACAAATACACCAAGTTTTAGGGGAAGACCTTGATATTTTAATTGCTGATACTCGTTATGGCTTTATTCAACAAGTTACCCAGGGAGCCACTCAACGGACTGGACAGATAAATGATACCATGTCCGATCGCCTCGATCGCATTGTTCTCGATCGCTGGTGGGGAATTCCGATATTTTTGGGCGTAATGTACCTAATGTTCTTGTTTACCATCAATGTTAGTGCTGCCTTTATCGATTTCTTCGATTTAACTGCCCAGACTATCTTTGTCGATGGTTTTGCCCAAGTTTTACAAACAATCCATACCCCGGGTTGGCTAATTGCTCTGCTCGCTGATGGAGCGGGGGGAGGTGTGCAAACCGTCGCCACTTTTATCCCCGTAATTGGCTTTATGTTCCTCTTTTTGTCAATTTTAGAGGATTCTGGCTATATGGCTCGGGCAGCCTTCGTCATGGACCGATTGATGCGTTTGGTGGGATTGCCGGGTAAATCCTTTGTTCCCATGCTAGTGGGATTTGGTTGCAATGTGCCGGCAATTATGGCCACTAGGACTCTGGAAAATTCTCGCGATCGTTTAATGACGATTATGATGAACCCTTTTATGTCCTGTGGGGCCAGATTACCTGTTTATGCCCTATTTGCGGCGGCTTTTTTCCCCATAGGTGGTCAAAACATCGTTTTTGGTCTTTATATCTTAGGAATTCTCGCCGCTATTTTGACGGGATTGGTGATGAAAAAAACCCTACTCAAGGGAGAAATCAGTCACTTTATTATGGAATTGCCTCCCTATCATCTACCGCGTCTGAAAGGGGTTTTAATTCGCACTTGGGAACGTCTGCAAGCGTTTTTATGGAAAGCTGGACGAATTATCGTTTTAATGGTGATGATTTTGGGACTACTCAACTCCGTCAGTTTTGATGGTTCTTTTGGTAATCAAGACAGCGAGCGATCGGTTTTAAGTGCCACCAGTAAAGCTGTAACTCCTATTTTCTCACCCATGGGACTAGAGCAGCAAAATTGGCCGGCAACGGTGGGCATTTTTACGGGAGTTTTTGCCAAAGAAGCGATGGTAGGCACATTAAACTCAATTTACAGCCAACTAGCGGGGGAAGATAACCCTAATCAGGGGGTAGCAGCCGAAAAATTCGACTTTTGGGGGCAAATTCAGGCAGCTATTGCCACTATTCCCGCCAATTTAGCGCAATTACCCAATCAATTACTTGATCCCTTGGGTTTGAATATTGGTGATGTGCAAGATCAAAAAACGGCTGCCGAGAAGCAAGAGGTAGATTTAGGAATCTTTGGGGCGATGGCGAAAAGATTTGATGGTCAAGCGGGTGCTTTTGCCTATCTGTTGTTTGTTCTGCTCTATTTCCCCTGTGTTTCGGCCACATCGGCCGTATATCGCGAAACTAATGCCGGTTGGACTGTTTTTATTGCCCTCTGGACCACAGGAATGGCCTATATTGTTGCCACTTCCTTCTATCAAATCGCCACTTTTTCTCGACATCCGGGATTTTCTCTCTTTTGGATAGTCTTGATGGGTTTAACCGTAGTCGGGGTTTTATTCACCTTAAAAAATCTCCCTCCCCGAAAAATCAACCGTCCCGCAATTTAATTTCAGTTATCAGTTATCAGTTATCAGTTATCAGATTGGAGTTTTAAGTGAGCAGTATTAAATGCAGTTTTCTGCTGTCTTTTCACCGATTACTGATTACTGAAATTCCCTAACTCCTAAATTTACCTTTATAGGTTTATAAAGATGATTTTAACCGATATACAAGCTTATCTTGCCAAAAATCAGAAAGCATCTCTGGCTGACTTATCCACACACTTTCGGATGTCAGCGGATGCCTTAAGTCCCATGCTCGATCGCTTGCTAAAAAAAGGGCGAATTCGCCTGATTTCCCTAGAAAAATGCGGAGGATGCAGCCGTTGTCCCCCGGAATCTATGGCTTTTTACGAATGGATTGAGGGCAATTCCACAGGGACAAACAACTAAGAGTTGAATAAGTACCTAGGCAAAATTAATTACACATTTCGATAAAGCTTTTGCCTTTTGCCCATCTTCACTAGGAAATTTATTTTGCACGACTACTTACTATCTTTTTGTAGGAGATAAAATTATGATCACTAACACAGAAATTGTCTCGACACAATCGGCCACCAGCGAGGATCCGCAAATACAATTGGCCGAATTTCTGCGAGAACATAATGAAGTGGAGATGATTATTCCAGTTTTAATGGGATTATTTATTACCAGTCGTTTTCAACTGCGAGGGGCCAATGCACTATTAGTTAATTTAGCCGTAGCCAGTATCTCGCGACAAATTTTCCAACAGTTAAAATCTCCCTTCACCAGTAACCCAAAAACTGCCGAAAAAAGCCCAGATTATAGCAATCAGGAAATAATACCGGGTTGTCGCATTGTTCACTCGGTACCGGGACGAATTCGCCTTCGTATCGACCGTTTAAGTCAAGATGCTGCCTTTGCTAAAAGATTAAACCACCTCCTCGCAGCTGAGACAATTGTTCTTAGTCATCGCCTTAATCCTACCGCTGCCTCTCTGGCAATTACCTACGAAGCAGCCGGCCTCTCCGAGTTAGATTTAGGCTTTCGTCTGATCAATCTACTTAATTTAGCCAATTCTGACAGTAATCTTGAAACTAGCTAGATTTTACTCCGATGAACTTAAGCAAACTTTCCCTCAATTCCATAAGCGTTGTTCACTCTCTCCCTGGTCGGCTGCGCTTGCGAATTTCCCGCCTAGCATCTGATAGGCATTTTGTCAAGACCTTAGAACAAAAATTAACTTCCCATCCCGCCATTACCCATTTCCGCATCAACGCCGCCGCCGCCTCTCTGGTGATCGAGTATGCCCCCGCCCTCACCCCTGAAATAAACAGGGATTTTGGCTCGCTTTGGCAAAAAATGCTCAATCAGCCCAACGAGTCTTCGATCGAGCCAGACAAGCCCCAAAAACTAGGGAAAGAAGAATGGTCTAACCTTGCCCTTCCCACCGCCGCCACCCTCCTCGCGATCACCTGTCAACGTTTTCCCCAACCCGGTTTGAGCATCTTGGCCAGAAGCGTCCTTTTGGCCGCAGCTTTTCCCGTGGCAGCCCGGGCGCTGAAAAGTATCTTCGGAGAGCGTAAACTAAATATCGATTGTTTAGACCTCTTAGCCCTGATTTTTAGCGGTTTTCAAGGGAAATTATTGACACCTTCCCTGATTATCACCCTCCATGAATTGGGGGACATTATTCGCGATCGTACCGCTAGGGCAACGGAAAAACGAACGGCTAATTTATTAGATACAATCGGTCATTACGCTTGGGTGGAAAAAGACGGCGAAATCAAGCAAATTACCAGTGATGCTGTCCAAATTGGCGAGACAGTGGTGGTTTATCCCGGGGAAAGCATCCCCGTTGATGGCACAGTCTGGCAAGGGGAAGCGGTAATCGACCAACAGCAACTAACCGGGGAATCCTTGCCTATTGTCGCCCGAAAAGGAACTCTCGTTTATGCCTCCACCTTAGTTCGTTCCGGTCAGATCCGCCTCACCTGTGAACGAGTCGGTCAACAAACTCGCGCCGCTGCCAGTATCGAACTTCTGCAAAAAGCTCCTGTCCATGATACCCGCATGGCCAATTATGCCGCTAATCTGGCTGATCGCCTGATTTTGCCTTCTTTAGGGTTAGCATCACTAATTTTTCTCACCACCCGAGATGCTGCCCGGGCCGCCGCTATTCTCACCCTCGATTTTGTCACGGGGATTCGGGTATCTTTACCTACAGCTTTTTTAGGCGCGTTGAATCATACCACCCGTCACGGGGTTTTGGTACGCAGTGGCAGAACTTTGGAGTTATTGGCAGATATCGATACGATTGTTTTTGATAAGACGGGAACTTTGACCACGGGGGAAGTGATGGTGGTGGGAGTGGAAACTATCCCTGGCCGCTTATCCCCAGAACGAATTCTTCAATTAGCGGCCTCGGCCGAACAAAGGATCACCCATCCCGTCGCTATGGCGATCGCTAATTATGCCCAGCGCCAGGGTGTGGAAATCTTACCGAGGGGAGATTGGGATTACCAGTTAGGACTAGGAATGCGGGCAGAAATTGATGGTAATCAGGTATTGGTGGGCAGTGACAAGTTTTTACGCCAGCAAGGGGTCAATTTAGACGAATTTGGCGGTGATTTAGCCAACCCCGCCAGTGCTTGGGTGTCTCGCAATTATCTCGCCTGTAATGGGCAATTTCAGGGGGTAATCCACTATACTGACCCTTTGCGTGCCGATAGTCGTTGGTTAATCGATCGCCTACAGCAAGATTATGGCATGACTGTGCATCTGTTGACGGGGGATAATCAACAAAGGGCGAAAGAAGTGGCGCAAGCGTTAAATATTCCCTTTGGCCAGGTTCATGCTGAGGCTTTTCCCGAACAAAAGGCTAAAATAGTTCGAGAATTGCATCGCTCTGGCCATACAGTCGCTTTTGTTGGCGATGGTCTCAATGATTCCGTGGCTTTGGCCTATGCAGATGTGTCGATTTCTTTCGAGAAGGGTTCGGAAGTGGCAAGAGAAACCGCCGACGTGGTACTGATGAATAATGATCTGAGCAGTTTACTAGAGGCGATCGCTATTGCCCAAGAAACTAAAGCTTTAATTGAACAAAATATTTTTCTAGTGGTCGCCCCGAATTTAGTCGCCCTCGTTTTGGCCACTAGCATCGGTCTTAATCCACTTTTAGCCACCGCAATTCATAACGGGACAGCAATTATTGCCGGTTTAAATAGTTTGCGTCCTCTGGTTTTTCATCAACTACAAGGTCAAAGGGAGACTCCATGAGTAAATATGATAAATTAGCTAATAAAATTGCCAAAAAAGTTACTAAAAAATTGAGCAAAAAGTTAATTAAAGCCATCTATAACCGACTGGATTTAGAAAATATTCTCTCCTCCCGTTCTTTTCCATTAGAAGAATTCGAGCGAGGTGATAATAGACATTAGACCTCCGATAAAAATCCAAGATTGTTATGATGGTTTAAGAGTCGGTATCTGGGGAAGTCTTGACCCATCCACTAATAACTGATAGGTGAATATCTAGGCTATATTCTCTTGAAAAAAAACTTAATAATATTCCCTCAAAAACTATTCTATAATGGTACTCGTGTAGATAATGCTTCTAAGTTAAAAACTTTTGCTATCTACAGACTGAAGGCAACAAAATCAATGGTTTAAAGCTCATGGAAAAAACACAGATGTTAGAACAAACGAGAAAACTAGCACAAATTACTCCAGGGAAAGCGATCGTTTTCGGAATCGGTGCGCTGCTGTTGGCCCCCACCGTGATTTCTTTACTGAAACCGGTCGCCAAAGCAACGATTAAAACTGGCGTTGTTCTCTACGAAAAAACTAAGAGTTCCTTGGCCGAAACAGCAGAAGTGCTGGGGGATATCGTCGCCGAGGCCAAAGCAGAAGTCATAGCCGAACGCGATCATCAAGTGGTTCTACCCAGTGGGGTTAATTCGGAACCCTCATTACACGATAGTTAATTTCTGGCGAGTAACCAAAGTCACTCAACCCTGTTAGCCCTCAACCCGCAGAACCTCAAAGTTATATAATCTTTAAGAGTTATTAAGCTTTGTGTCAGTTTGCCCAGCAGGATTGAATGAATATACTTTTGGTGACATCATCTTTAGGGTTACTCCTAGCGATCGCTATCGTCGTCTATTTTGTTTCCTCTCGCAAGTACCAATCATCAGACTCGGTGGCCAATTCCTACGACCAATGGACCGAGGACGGGATTTTAGAATATTATTGGGGGGAACACATCCATTTAGGTCACTACGGTTCCCCACCAGAAAAAAAAGACTTTCTAGCGGCAAAAGCCGACTTTGTGGCGGAAATGGTCTCTTGGGGAGGTTTGGATAAATTACCCGCCGGTGCAACTCTCCTCGATGTCGGTTGTGGTATTGGTGGCAGCAGTCGCATTCTGGCCCGGGACTACGGATTTGCCGTTACCGGTGTCACTATTAGTCCCAAACAAGTGGCACGGGCCAAAGAACTAACACCCCCAGATTTAAATGCTCGCTTTTTGGTCGATGATGCCATGGACCTTTCTTTTCCTGACGAGAGTTTTGATGTGGTCTGGTCAATTGAAGCCGGTCCCCATATGCCGGACAAAGCCGTTTTTGCTCAGGAATTACTGCGAGTTCTCAAACCAGGGGGAGTCCTGGTGGTAGCGGACTGGAATCAGCGAGATGACCGTCAAAAACCGCTTAATTTCTGGGAACGTCCCGTAATGCGCCAACTTTTGGATCAGTGGTCTCACCCCGCTTTTGCCAGTATCGAAGGTTTTGCCGAACAGTTAGCGGCCACGGGATTGGTAGATGGGGAAGTGATGACTGCTGACTGGACAACAGCCACTCTACCCTCTTGGATTGATACCATTTGGCAGGGGGTGATTCGTCCCCAAGGTTGGTGGCAATTTGGTCTAACTGGGTTGCTTAAATCCGTCCGAGAAGTGCCGACAATTCTGCTGATGCGTTTGGCCTTTGGCACGGGTTTATGTCGTTTTGGGATGTTCCGCGCTGTTCGCGCTCAATCCCATCTGCAACCAAGTCAGCAAGAGTCTCTTACCTCAGTTATGTAGGGTTTGCTGAATAAATCTAAAAATCTTGTTGGGTAAGACTTTTGGACTTTTTTTTCTTCAAAAAGTCCCAACCATTGGAGTGATCGGGGGTAAAATCCCTGGACTTTTTCCCTGAAAATTAGGTAATTGACCCCCTCAAAATCGATAAAACCCCACACCCCACAGGAAAAACTTTTTGCCACAAACCCTAACTAGAGGCAATCCAATTAATTATTGATCGGGTTGTGGGGAATAGTAGGAGTTTTGATTAGTGACGATCGAGCTTGGAGAGATAGGCCACTTTTGATAATTTGTTTGAGAATTGGTCGGCCTAATTTGACCGCAGCTGGCAGCACAACCGCACCGATAACAATTGTTCCCAAACCAAAGAGAGCCGTTCGATCTCCTGATTCGTGATCTTCGATAATTTCTTTGAGATGAAAAGTCAGAATCGATTTATCCCAGTGAATAATCGCCATAGGTTTATCTCCTAATAAGGATGAAATTGGGTGTCAGCAGAAGGTAAAACAATAATATGTCCTCCCGCACGAGAAATCAGACCTTGTTGCTCGAATTCATTGATGAGTCGGGTAATGCTCACTCTGGTCATCCCGACCATTTCGGCTAATTCCCGATGAGTGAAACGGATATCGATACGCTGGCCCGTTTCTGCGGGACGACCGAACTTTTGCGATAATTGAATTAGAGTTTTCAGAAAACGCAGCCTAGGCCGATCGCGACGCAGGGAACAGAGCCAATGCTCAGTTTGTTGAACGTGACGACAGAGAGCCGAGGAAAGACTGCTACCCCGTTCAAGAGGAAGACAAGTAGCTTCAACGCTAGTGCAGCACTGCATCTCGTAGGGTTGAATCTGCGATAGGGGACGGCCGACCACATCATTTTCTCCCCAATAGCCGAGGATGACGATTTCTCCTTCCTCATCCCACGTCATCACCTTAACCACACCGCGATTGATTAACCAAAGAGCATCCAGACGCGAGGGTAGGGGGTCACGGGGTTGAAATAGACGAGTGACGAGAGGTTCCCGCATAAGTACCACCGCTAGTAGAATTACCTTCCCCTCTAATTATTGCATGATTTTCTCAATAAAATCAACAGGGATCTTCCAGAAAAATTTCCTCCAACTGATGGGACTTACCAAAGATGAGCTTCCTTATACCCCTCATTCAAAGCTGTCAACAGCCAAAGACCAAGATTTCACCTCGAAATATCCCCTCGATCGAGACTGAGAATGATTGCGATTAGCTTTCAAGCAATTGATAATTATTTGCAACTGTGTGATAATGAAGTTATGAGATTTCCCCCGTAACCATGAATAGTCCCCCCGAAAAACTCCTTTACTCCCCACCTCTCTCCTCTGGGGAAAGACGGGAAGTCTATTATCGTCTTCTTTCCCTTGGTATTTGCTGTCAATGTCCAATGTACTCCCCCCTGACGGTGCAGATCGAGTCACCCTACGATTTAGTTCAGCTTTTGGGTGTGTTGCGTTCTCTCCATTGCTCTAGAGGGGAATTAATTCAATTATTGAAAGATTGCTGGCGCTTAGAAGTTAGCGGTGTCGATCATTAATTAGGGTTTGCTGAATAAATCTAAAAACCTTGTTGGGTAAGACTTTTAGACTTTTTGTCAATCAAAAAGTACCAAATATGGGAGTGATTGGGGGGAAAATCCCTGGACTTTTTCCCTGAAAATTAGGTAATTGACCCCGGCTCGACTGAGCTCGCCGAACGTCCTCAAAATCAGTAAAACCCTACACCCCACACCCTGCCTCCACCAACAAACTTTTTCAGCAAACCCTAATTATAATTGCTATTGTTTGACTTTTTATTGCTAATCAAAGTGTCGGTGTTTTTGACCCATTTTTTGACTCATGATAGTTTAACTACTGCTTTCGTCGGTCAATGAAAACTAGGAGTTAAATTCGGTTTGGGTAGAAAATCTCCTCTAATCCCGAACTTAGCCTAAAAAAGGCAATATTACCTCACTTACAGGGATAGGATATTCTTCATGAATTCCTAGAGTTCCTCGTATTTTTACCGTTTGTACTTGGGGTAAAGTCCCTAAAGCTTCCATTTCTGCTTTCGATTTTGGGGGTGCATTTTCGGCGATAATTACTAACACTGGCAGCTTTAAATCAGCAAAATAATCGATAAATTGCTGACGATTAGTCACTGGATCCAGTTTACCCGTCACAAAGGCAGCTGGGGCAAATCTAGCGTGAGGATGTTGAGTAATTTTATGTTTCTGGGCAATTAATTCGGGTGTTAATTTTTCCCCATCTACATAAACATGACGACTAGACATAAAACGCAGGAAAGCAGGAGTGGTGTTGAGAAAATATAACCCTTCTCCTAACAAAGGAAAACGCACCATTTCCCGCAAGAAATTACGCATTTCTGGGGACAATCCCATGGCACACAATGGACCCAACCAGGTGGGAGCAACTAAGACTAATTTATCTAGTAAATTGGGGTAATTTTTGGCTAAATTGAGGGCATATCCCGCCGCATGACCTGCCGCAATAATGGTGACTGGTTGCTTAAAAGTGGACTGAACAAAATCAATTAATAATTGTTTAAAAATAGCGGGTTCGTAGTTGAGAATTGGTCGTTCAGAATCACCAAAACCCAACCAATCTAAGCTATATATTTGAAACTTTGTCGATAATATTTTCCCTATCCCTGCCATTTCTCTGCGACTGGAAACGGTACTAAAAGCAGGTAATAATAAAACGGGTGTACCTTGTCCTTGAATATCGTAAACAATCTCAAAAGTTTGATTTTGCCACTGCCAAGAAAATTTCTGGAGATTAGCTGCGTCTGAAGTGACCACCATAACTATTACCTCATAGTTAACTAGATTGATTCTGTCTTTAATCTAACTAAGAATAATTGCTTTTACTCGGCATTATATCATAATCAAGAGCAACCAAATTAATCTTTAATATTTAATTAATCTATGAAAGATTAATAAGGTACGGTTCTAAACTCCACGCAATTATTACTAGGATTATAGAGAGTGTAAACTGCTTTATTTAATTCTTTACCAACGCTACCAACCCCAATTAAACGCTTATCTTGAATCGTCAAAGTTTGACTTGGTTGCCGTTTATCTAAAGTAGTAACAGTGCTAGTTAAATTAGCGGACTGTAAAGAATAATCAAAAACTTTTCCTGCACGACCACAAAATAGATTATTAACTCCCACCCGTTGCAGTCGATCTAAAATTTGCCATGGGGGAGTATCGGGGGTTAATTCTTCACTAACACTGACACTACTGCCATGAATTAATAAACAATCCAACTCGACAAAACCAAAATCGAGATTTCGTAACCATTGCACCGTTTCTAAAGAAACTGCATCCCAGAGTTGTTTAGTGCTATCAATTCCATGTTTATGGATTAATTCCGTCGGTTCTCCTGTTGCTCCCAAACTGTGTAAAATTAGACATTGTTCTTCCCACCATCCCCGACAAACCTGCGGATATAAGTTATTTTTAGTGGGATAACGTATTTGTTCTACTAGCATTTCACTATCGGGATTAACACCGATAAAATCTCCTAAAATATATAAATTTTCTACAGTAACTGACCGTTGCTGAATATCTTCCAAGACCGCTTGATAGGCTGGTAAATTGCCTTGAATACCGCTTAAAATTGCCCACATAATTTCTTGATTTATCACAAATTAACGTTCGCAAACATGAGTCGGATCATCGGCTTTTTCCGCATATTCTAGACCCTTAGCCAATCGCCAAGCGAAAATAGGAGGTAAACCCGATGCTAAAATAGCCTGACAGGTTTCCTGATAGTTATAGGCCACTTCTCGCAGTTGTACCGCTGCCGTTTCTCGATCGTAAATCACATAGGTGGCATTTGGACGACCGTGACGCGGTTCTCCCACCGATCCCACGTTGATGATACGCTTGACCGGTGTGGTAAATTGCCGCGACTGTTCCCCATCGGGTTGATACACTTTTATTTGCAAGCTTCCCGCGTCGAGAGTGCGAATGTAGGGGATGTGGGTATGTCCACAGAATAAAACCTCTGTATCTACCGATAAAACCCGTTCTAAAGCCGTAAAAGCGTCCATTTCGGCTAAAAGGTACTCATGGTTACTTTGGGGACTACCATGGACAAAACAGAGGTGATCTAGCTTAAAAATTTCGGGCAGTTTTGACAAATAATTACGGTTTTCTGGGGTGATTATTTGATTTGTCCACTCATGAGCTAATCTACCGCGTTTTTCTGCTAAAAGCGACGGATAACTGCACTCACAGGCATTTAATCCCTCAACGATATCCTCATCCCAACACCCTTGTACCGTGGTAATCCCCAGTTGACGGATTTTTTCCACCACTTGGTTAGGATGGGGTCCATACCCGACTAAATCCCCTAAACAGTAGATTTCTTGACAACCCTGTTGGTCTAAATCTTGCAAAACAGCATTTAAAGCGGGCATATTGCCATGAATACAGGATAAAACGGCTATTTTCATCAGATTAACTCCATTTCTGGCTCTAAAGATTCTTGAAATTGTTGTTGATAATAAAAAAGTGCCTCATCGGACAGACAACAATCACTCAGGGTATCGGCAATTGTCGGTTTATCGAGATTGCGACCGACGATTTCAATCCCACTAAAGCGATTCGGTCTCCCATCGAGATTTAAGGGTAAATTTAAACTTTGAAAGTCTTTTTCTGGCCATTCATCCATAAATTCCCCATAAATACACTGACCGTCGATGATATCGAAGATACTTTTAACCCGCAGCACTTCCCCATAGGCCCCTTGGGTTAATTCTGTCCAAAAGGTGGTTAAACTGGAAAAATCGAGGACTTCTCCCGTTAAAACGGCTCTATAAATCTGTATTTCTCGTTTTTTTAACCATTGATCGCCTTTTATGGTTGTTTTGACGGGACTGATGACAATTTCATCGACGGGAACTTGTCCTTCGGGGATTTCTTCGTCTGGAGACGTAATCGCTACCCGATGACAATTGAGGGGTTTTAGAAAGCTTTCGAGGGATTGCGCGTCTAAATGCCATGGTACTTCCATGTAGATCGTGTTTTCCATGGATAAACTGCTCAAAAGGTCTTCTTCTTCCCTAGAAACACAGGACAACTGGGGAAAGTCACTCTGTAAAGTGAGGTGATCAATGGGAAAAGTTTCCGTCTGGGGACTAAAATATAGACTTGGCTGCTTGCTTTGGGCGATTTGTTGGCGAATCCAATGGGTTTTTCCCGCAGCTATACCCCCCGTCACCACGATAATCATTTTGCTCCTTCTTTATTGTGGTAATGATAATCATTCTAGCATAAGTGAGATTGGGGCAAGTAATCTTCCTTAACCAATCCTCTCGACTTAGCAAGGTTATTTTGGGAAAAATTGGCGGTTTCTTGAGATATTAATCATGGTTATGGCTCTTTTCTCTAGGATACCATTGGCTTTGTCCATCGGGTAAATCAACTAAGGTAATTCCCCTCGTTTTTAATTGTTCCCTTAATCGATCGCCGCTTCCGTAAAGTGCAAGGGTTTGCGATAATGAGCTTGGAGAACAAAGAGATGTAAACCATTGGATCGAGGGTTCGTTAAATTTTAAAGTTTTTATCCATAAATTATTCATAGTTTGTGCTTTTTAATTTTTTGAGAACTAGCCAAGCATTCGTTTAGTTGTGTCAAGATTTCCTCTTTATTTAAATTTCTGCCGATAAAAACTAACTGATTATTAGGAGATGTATCCCATTCTACCGCTTGCAGATCGTAACGAGGGCCGCTCAATTGAAAAATATGTTTTAAATCGCTTTGTTGAAACCAGAGAATCCCTTTTGCTCGAAAAACATTTATCGGCATTTTTTCCGTGAGAAAAGGTTCAAATTTATCTAGATTAAATGGTTTATCGCTAACAAAGGAGACAAAATTAAAGTCTTCAGGAGATTGATTATCACTGGAGATTGGGCGATTTTTTTGAAAGTCTCTCAACTGGACTTTATACAATTCTTCTTTAGTTAAACCTAGATCTAACAATAAACCCAAAGGAACCTGACCATAACTACTTTTTAGGAGTCTTATACCCTCTTTTTCTCGACGAATAAACTTTTCTAAATCATCTAATTTTTTGCCACTTACTCGATCTATTTTATTGAGAATTACCACGTCACCATAACGAATTTGACTAAGGGCAATATTACTATCAAAATGATCGGCAGTAAAGGTTTCAGAATCCACGAGGGTAATAATAGAATCTAAGCGAGTCAGATATTTTAATTCCGTGGCTAAGAAAGTGAGGATAATTGGCAAAGGATCGGCTAATCCTGTGGTTTCAATAATTAGATAGTCCACGGGTATTTCTTTTTCTAAGACCTGATAGACTGTCTCAATTAAACTATCATTAATCGTACAACAAATACAGCCATTACTCAATTCTATCATATCTTCATCGATGGAGACAAGCAATTGAGAATCAATATTAATATCCCCAAACTCATTGACTAAGACGGCAACTTTTAACCCTTCTTTATTGTCAAGAATATGATTTAGTAAGGTGGTTTTTCCACTCCCTAAAAAACCAGTAATGATCGTCACAGGCATTCCTGATTTAGGCAAGCAAGGGAGAGAATCGGAGAGAGGAATTATCAAAGAACTCACGGCAGCTAACCCACTTTTAAGTTAATTAATTGGCAGAAAATAGGCTTTTCTCAACCCTGTTAAATTCGCCTGGAAGGGATCGATATCCCCTATTTGCCGGTTTATACAAAAGCTTCAGAGATTAGTTTTAGATAGGATCGCTGTTTGCATTTTTTCTAATAAATCTGCCAGCGTCATCGAACCTAAATCACCCCCTTGTCGAGTGCGAACACTTAGAGTTTTACTGCTAACTTCTCGTTTTCCAATCACAGCTAAGACAGGGATTTTTTCTAGTTCTCCTGTACGAATTTGTTTACCTAAACGCTCACCAGTTTTATCGATTTCCACTCGATAACCAGCTTGTTTTAACTGCATTGCCACCCCTAAAGCATAATGCTGCTGTTCATCACTAACGGGTAATAAACGGACTTGAATAGGTGCTAACCAGAGAGGAAAATCTCCCGCATAATTCTCGATTAAAATACCAAAAAATCTTTCCAAAGAGCCAAAAATAGCTCGATGAATCATAATCGGTCTTTCCCGAGTACCATCCCTAGCGACATATTGCATATCAAAGCGTTCTGGCAAGTTAAAATCGACCTGAATCGTGGAACATTGCCACATTCTACCGATCGCATCTTGAATTTTTATATCAATTTTCGGACCATAAAAAGCCCCACCTCCCTGATCCTCAATATAGTCCCACTTTTTAGCATTTAAGGCCTCAATTAGAGCCGCCGTTGCCAATTCCCAAACACTATCACTACCCACGGATTTACTGGGGCGAGTCGATAAATTTATCTGATAATTAGTAAAGCCAAAATCGGAGAGAATTTTCTCGGTTAAGTTCAAAACTCCTAGAATCTCTGCGGCAATTTGTTCGGGCAAACAAAAAATATGAGCATCATCTTGGGTAAAACCTCTTACCCGCATTAATCCGTGTAAAACCCCCGATCTCTCGTAACGATAAACTGTGCCTAATTCTGCCCATCTGAGGGGAAATTCTCGATAGGAATGCAGGTCATTTTGATAGGTTAAAACATGAAAAGGACAATTCATCGGCTTAATTTGATAGCTTTGCTGTTCTAACTCGATCGCCTCAAACATATTGTCGCGATAAAAGTCCCAATGTCCAGAAGTTTTCCACAGATCTAAATTAGCTAGATGGGGAGTATAAAGAAATTGATAACCCGCTTCTAAATGAGCTTGGCGCCAATAATCTTCGATTAAATAACGCATTGTTGCACCCCGGGGATGCCAAAAAACTAAGCCGCCACCGGCATCTTCTTGGATGCTAAATAATTTTAATTGTTGTCCCAATTTGCGATGATCTCGTCGCTGCGCTTCTTCTTTTTGTTGGAGATAATTTTGTAATTCTGCGGGGGTTTGCCAAGCTGTGCCGTAAATTCGCTGTAATTGCGGCTGTTTTTCATCTCCTTGCCAATAAGCACCCGCTACACTCTCCAAGGCGAAAGCATCTGGGTTAATTTCCCCCGTCGAGTTGAGATGGGGGCCCGCACACAGATCCCACCAAAATTCTTCCGGGGGAGAAACAGCGCCATCAATTAACGAGGGTTCTCGATCGCTCCGTCCTGCGTCCGGACTACCGATAAAATAACGGGTAATGGTTTCATCTGGGGGAATTCTCTCTAAAATTAACTTTTTGTAGGGTTGATTAAGGCGCTCGATTTCTGCGGCAATTTCGCTTCTTTCCAGCACTTCTCGGATAATTGGCAGGTTTTTCCCGATAATTCGCCCCATTTCTGCCGCTATTTTCTCCAAATCTTCGGGGGTAAAGGGTGTTGGGCGATCGAAATCGTAGTAGAATCCCGTTTCTGTCCAGGGACCAATAGCGACTTTGGTTTCAGGAAAGAGAGTTTGTACAGCCATCGCTAAGATATGGGCGCAAGTATGGCGTATTTTTACTATTTTTTGCGAATCTTCCTCGATAACGGGGCTTTCTGCTAGGGGATACTTAATCTGATTGACCATTGCCAGTTAAAGTGATAATGATTATCATTTTAGCAAAGGAGGGCTGATGTCTGAGAAAAAAATGCGCTCAAATTCTCTAGCGGCAAGCTCAACGCTGATAGCTTACCGCTCAAACTGGAAGTTTCCCCGTTTTAAAAAGCAGGTATTACCGATGATATTCTCAACTTAACAGCCAGAATCCAGGTTATGATGACGAGAAAAGAAACTGAGAAAACAGGTTTCTTGAAGAAACCCATTTTCCGATTTTCCTGAATTTCTCGCTCAAAATCCCGACAATCGAGCGCCTCTTCCGAAAAAGCGCGCATTGGATGCACCGCACATTTCAAGCGATAATCTCCAGTACAAAAAACACAGCGACTACAGGGAATCCGATGCAGCTTTTGCAACTGCCGGCGTCCTTGGGCAACAGCAAGAAAAAGAGCAGTAAAAAAGAACAGCAGCGTTATCCAGATTGCGATCGGACAAAAAAGCGGTATTAGCCTTAACATAAATCTCGATTTTTGTCAATTAAGGAATAATTACAGTTTGCTCAGAAAGGAATTCCTGTCGGATTAGCGATCGCCAGAAACTAAAAATCTCTTGACTGACGCTGTAGGGGTGGGAATAGTGGAAAAAATAACGCCCTTTGTGACAACTCCAAATGCGATCGCCTGACTTTAACCAGGGTTGCTAACAGGGGTACGGGAACTGTCCCCGGGGCGAAATGGGCATTCTGATAGAGATTATGGGGAGAAAGGGACAATAATAAATCCTGTTCCAAGAGATAGCGATATTCTTGGGTTAAAGCGCAGGATTGATGACCAAAAAGATTCTGAACCGATTGATTTAGCAGAGTTTGACGGGAACAGGGTAGTAATTTTGATAGCACATAATAATGAGCTTGCCAATCGATCGCCGGATAGACTCCCACAGAGAGCAAAGTTAAGGATTTTACCCTTTCCGGATAACGACGCGCGTAGAGTAATCCTACTAATCCCCCCGTCCCGTGGCCGACTAAATGCAGGGGTCGATCGCATTGTTTCAGGTAATCTTGTAGTAAGACCAAGGCGATATCAAGGGAAGCTGGCTCATCAACAGATTGACAGTATTGCCACTCAGCGATCGCAATTTCCCTGGCTAAAAAATCCAACACCGGGCGATCGAAACGGCGAAAACTAGGGTTAACATTAATCCAAACTGCATCAGGTAATCGAGACATAAGAATCAAGGAGATGGGGAAGAAATCCTCCTTCTCTCATTAAGAGAAAAGGAGTTAAGAGGAGAAATCAACGCTAAATCTAAAGTCTTGCTAACTAAACGCCAAATTCGCCCTTAAGTCCCGCGACCCAAGTTTTGATCCGTTGTTCAGTTAAATCGGATTGGTTGTCTTCATCGAGGGCTAAACCGACAAATTTGCCATTTTTTAGGGCTTTTGACTCGTTAAAATCGTAACCTTCGGCGGGCCAATAACCGACGGTTTTACCCCCCAGGGAGGCGATTTTTTCTTCCAGTATCCCCAGAGCATCTTGAAAGTTATCCGCATAACTGATTTGATCCCCCATCCCGAAATAAGCGACCTTTTTGGAGACGAAATCAATGTCATCCAATTCATCGAAAAAACCCGCCCAATCGCTTTGTAATTCGCCGATATTCCAGGTGGGACAACCGATAATCAGGGCATCGTAGGGGGCAAAATCCTCGGTAGAAGCGGAGGAGATATCGTGTAATTCTACAATTGCCTCACCTCCAAATTCTTTCTGAATCATTTCCGCCACCGTTTCGGTTTTGCCGGTTTGCGTGCCAAAAAATAAGCCAATTTTTGCCATAAAATTTGTCCTTGTTGCGAAATAAGTGAGTTTAACTCTTAATTCTCCTTGATAGGGAATAAAGCCCCTGATTACAGTTTTCTCCCTCTGAAACTGGCATTTCCTGCCGGCAAGAACTACAGTACCAATAAGAGCGAGAGCGTCCAATGTGATGCAGCAATTTGGTGTTACAACAGGGACAGTAAGGCATAAGGGACAGTTAGAAAGATTGATCAGCGGGGAAAATTAGGAAAATCGATAATTTATCCTAATCTTCCTCAAAAAAACTAGGCTTCTATCGCATTTAAGGCTTTTTCTACTCGTTTAAAGTCAAAACCCATCGCGCGTAAAGCGTGCCAGAGATGACCTTGTAAAAAGAAGAAAGCGAGGAAAAAGTGGGCATTAGCTAACCAACAGCGCGCCGTATGCACTCCGAAGGGCAATTTCACCGTGTCGGCAAAGTAGGGAGCAATTCCTAACTTCACTTCTAAAATTGGCCCGTAAAATTCGACTGGATAAGCGAGGGTATTTACCCCACAGAAATAGGCGGCCACGAAACCAGCTAGGGCAATTCCGCCCAAAGAATAGGATAAAATGGCTTCTCCGGAGAAAATCAGCACATTTCTCGCCCATTTGAGCGGGGGAACGATAATATGCCAGATACCGCCCCCAATTAACATTAAACCGACGTAGATATGACCACCGACTAAATCTTCGAGATTGTCCACAGTAGCGAAGTGGGTTTGATAGCCATAGATAACCCAAGGATCGAGGGTTGGTTCACTAACGACTCGGACAGCGCCGATAGTTGCGTCGTATAATCCCCCCCAGTACATAGCTTTGGCCACTAATAATAATGCAGCTATACCTAAAAAGAGCAGGTGATGACCGAGAATAACTCCTAATTGTCGGGGTTCACTCCAATCGAAATGGAATTTTTTCCCCGGACCGGAGGAATCTTTCAGGGTTTCTGGGACTCTTAACAGGTGAAATAAGGCTCCTGCTCCCAAAACTGCCGAAGAAATCAGATGAATTGAGCCAATCACGAAAAAGGGATAGATATCGATGATTTGCCCCTTTTCTCCGACTCCAAAGCCTAAAGTGGCCAGGTGCGGCAGTAAAATTAAGCCCTGTTCTGCCATGGCTATATCGGGGCGATACTGGGAAATTTCAAATAAGGTGAAGGCTCCTGCCCAAAAAGCGATTAAAGCAGCTTGAGCAACGTGGGCAACGATAAATAAGCCTGATTTATCGGCAAAACGGGCATTTCCTGCCCACCAGTCGTATTCGATCTGAGGATTATCGTAGGTCTGCATGGCATCTTTTAACGAAAATAGAACCAAGCTTATTGATAATTATATGCAATAAGCTTTAAGTCTTAGTCTAGAATAATTCTCAATAAAGTCAAGTTAAGAATTGTTACAGTTGCTCGGCATACTTTAATACATCAGTATTTTTAGCCTGATCAGCCTTTGACAATCAAGGCTTTTCAGCATGAATCTTGGATCGCAGCTAGAGTAATCGCCTTAAATAATTGAGAATAATTATTAATTAGTTTTTACCAAGGACTAGAGGATAATTAGCTTGTCATCACTTAAACAAGCCTATAATTAGGGGCTGCTGAATAAATCTAAAAACCTTGTTGGATAAGGCTTTTAAACTTTTTTTCCTCAAAAAGTGCCGACCATTGGAGGGATCGGGGGGAAAATTCCGGGACTTTTTCTCTGAAAATTAGGTAACTGACTACCTCAAAATCGGTAAAACCCCACACCCTGCCCCCAGGAAAAGCTTTTTGCCGCAAACCCTAATTACAGTCTGCTCAGAAAGAAATTCCTGTGGAACTAGAGATCGCCAGAAACTAAAAATCTCTGGCGTTGTCAGATAAAGAGATGAGAAGGCAAAATAGATAGAAACTCAATGAAGGAAAAAAAACGATGAAATGTCCAGAATGTAAAAGTGACCACATCAATAAAAATGGTCATCGTGGTCAAAAACAAAACTATATAGGGTCTGCTGAAAAAGTTTTTCCTGGGGGTAGGGTGTGGGGTGTGGGGTGTGGGGTGTAGGGTTTTACCGATTTTCAGGTGGTCAACTACCTAATTTTCAGGGAAAAAGTACCTCAATTTTCCCCCTGATCACTCCCATGCCTGGTACTTTTTGATTGACAAAAAGTCTAAAAGTCTTACCCAACAAGGTTTTTAGATTTATTCATCAGACCCTATATAAGTAGGTAGGCGTTAAAAGTTGTCAGATGCCCCCCTTATTAAGCTATCCCTTATAGGGATCTTTCTTAACAATTTTTGCAGTAAGCACTCCAACCCTTATCCTGACTTGATTTCAGTTTTTTCTTTGTCAGTAAGGGTGTC
>VYLK01000087.1_pt1 | contig 36807 bp, 26 predicted proteins | sample 5114321 | NCBI WGS metagenome assembly VYLK01 (sample SAMN12291792, study PRJNA351875) | freshwater metagenome | isolation source: freshwater lake | place: USA: Michigan, MSU2 Lake | collected 2011-08-16
ACCACACCATTGCACCTTTCTCTTTTGTCAATCAGGATAGCGCTGAGGTTACCCGCGAAACATTTCGCGGTAAGATCTACGTAGCCGACTTTTTCTTCACCTCGTGCCGTACGATTTGTCCACTGATGAAAACACAAATGGTTCGTGTTTATGAAGCCACCGCAAACATGCCGGATGTGATGATTTTGTCGCACACCATTGATCCCGTGCATGACGACGTCCGGAAACTACGCGACTTTGCCGACCGGCTGGGCGCTTCATCCAGCCGGTGGCATTTTGTTACCGGTGAAAAAGACTCCATCTACAGCATTGCCCAAACCAGCTATTTTGCCACAGCCCTGGAGGACAGCACCGAGCCAGATGGATTTGTCCACAGCGGATCATTCCTGCTGATCGACAAACAGGGCCGTATCCGCGGGAAATATGATGGTACTTCAGAACTGGATGTTAATCGGCTGATTGGTGATATCAAACATTTGCGCATTGAATCGAACGGCGATCATCCTGCTGGCCTTCGGTAGCTTTTCGGTGAGCTGTCAAAATGCCGAGCAACTGGCATTTACACAGTACCGGGTACAAGGCGAACGTTTGTATCAGCAGCATTGCAGCAATTGCCATCAGCCGAAAGGCAAAGGCCTTGCGCGCCTGTACCCGCCCGTTGCGCCCTCAGACTACCTCCGGAACAATTTCGAAAAGATCATTTGTGGAATGAAATTCGGTATGGAGGGTGAAATTATAGTAAACGGTGTGATGTATAACCAGCGCATGCCGGGTGTAGCAGCCCTCACCGATATGGAAGTCGCCCAAATTGCAACGTATATTTACTTTCTGGATTCAGGTAACAAAAAACGAATTACGACCACCGAAGTGTCAGCCATTCTCGGACGTTGCCCGTGATCGCCCTCCTGCAACACCGGCCGCGCCACCGCCCGTAGGAAACGAAAATACTTTATTTGACCAGCACCACTTGCAAACTGCGGTTGGTCATGATGTGTACCGGGCCATCATTAACGGTAAAGGTCTTCCCCTGGGCTACATCCAACTTCTCATTAAAAGCAATCAGGTTAACCGAATTGTCGTTGACTTTTACCACCCGCTGAACGAACAGTGATCCGCTGCGGAGGATCGGCTCCAGTTTCTGGTATTCACCCCGATCGCCCAACTTGATCACAAAAGGGTTGCATTCGAGCTGCTGCACCCGTGTTCGTATCTCTTTATTATTCGGATCGCGAATTACCAGATAGTTTCCTACCAATACGTAGCCATCGCCAACCGGCACCAGATCGGTGAAATTCCCAACCATTTCGATTTCACGTTTCCACGTAATTTCACCCAGTACATTCATTTGCAAAGTGACCAGTTTCTCGGGACTGGAGATACTCTCTTCGCGGGCCGTTCCCTTCAGGGTGATGATAAAGGAATTGCTGCGCTCGGAGTATATGGCGTGACGCGGATAGAAGATGTCAGCCAGGCGCTGGGTAATTTTTACATCCCCTTTTTCCGTGAGGTATACAAATGTGTTGATTGAAATCGGACTTGCCCGGTGTTCTGACCGAAGCAACAGTGCACACCCTTCCTGCGTAAGGACTACCGGGCCGAGGAAGGTATGCGTGTCGGCCAGGGAGGCGCTGTCTACCGGAATATTAAAATTTTTGAACCACGCTTCTTTGCCGTCGGGGTTGATGCGGAGCAAGAACGTAAACGTCACATTCCGTTTCTTGTCGCCTTTGTAAAGCCCTGCAACATACGCACTGCCGTCGGGATTTTTCCGATTGAAAAGGGTAATCGGTGTGCCGGCCTCAAGTGCTTCTGCCGTGATTGGCTGCGGCAACAGCGAAATTGTTACAGCCCCTTTGGGCGAGCGAAACAAATTATCTTTGGTCTTAAATGTCTCTGCCCGCACCGTGTCATGCAGCACGCTTGTACGTAACTCCCGTACATACTGATCGAATGAAGTGCTGATTTCCGCCTGTTGCTCTTTTACGTAAGACTCCAGCCCCGTCTGCGAGCCAAAAAACTTTTCAAAAAAAGCACTGTGTTTTTTAACAGGCCCCGGCCGGATGGCTTCCTGAAGAGTCCGCGTCAAGGTATCGGCACGGCGGTTGATGTAAATCAGATTACTGTAAAGCGCAGCATTTTTCATGGACTGGAACGTGTCGGGTTCCTGCCCTTTAATTGCATTCAACCATTCCTGCTTAAATATCTTGTAAGAAAGCAACGGCAAAACAACCGATTGGCGATCGATATTATTAACATTGAAAATGAGTGCCTTCTCTGCTCTCAGCACTGAACCCGCCTGCCCATAAGGCTGTTGCCGGAGAGCCAACAGATTCTTATCGAGCTTTTCGTGAAACACTTCGAGGTTTTTGCGCAGCTCCTGCACATGGCCGCTTTCATACTGCTGAATCCGACGTGCCCAATCAGCGTAGTTCCAAATCCGGATTTCACCCGATAGAAAATTGATTGACGTTGTCAGACCATCCAGCCGGTAGGTGTTTATGGGCTGAATCTTAAGCGATTGCTTGTAGCCTTTGAGGGGATATGCTTTGGTGAGTGCCAGGTATTTTTCGAGATAGAAAATACAGGAATCATGGGTGGTGATCAGCTCGCGGAGAGATTGCTGAAGGTCGGGAGGGTAAAGCAGGTACATGTCTTCGAGCGTGGGGTACTGCGTATTGATACTGGCGAATAGCTTCACCGCCCGATCGTACTGGTTTACACTTTTGGTAAAGGCGGTGTAAATCGGAGGCATATTGCGGATAAACAGCTCGGCTGAGTCATATCCATTGGTGATTTTTGCCGAAATAACCGGGAAGGGGACATACGGCTTCCCTTTGGCATCCATGACTTTAAAGATGGGCCAGTATTCTTCGTTGTTCCGGTCTACTTCACGCGCGTCAACCAGTATTTTTACTTTCGTGTACCGTAATTTAGTTTCCACAGCATTTGCCATGGCATAGTTGTAAGCTACAAGCGGATCAGCCAGGCGGTAGTTCCGGTCGTAAAACATCGCCAGCCGAAAATTCGCATTGGGATGGTCCGGCTCTTCAATCAAAAATGCTTTGATGGCATTTTTGGCCTGCTCCGGCGTCATACCGGACAACTGGGGAAACAACTCCGAATATTTTTGAGCAAACATGCCGGCTGAACCCCAGCATACCAGCACACAAAGCAGTACGAAACGCATAACCTAAATACTTAACACTTTTAATTCAACTCTCCGATTCACCGCGCGGTTCGCCTCCGAATCATTAGGCACCTTCATCACCGACTCCCCATACCCTTTCGCTAAAAATCGGTCTGCGGGAATTTTATTTTCGATCAGGTAATCGACTACGCTCTTCGCACGTTTATTCGATAAGGTCAGGTTGTACTGATCCGAGCCGATGTCATCCGTATGCGCTGCAATCTCTACGCGCAGCGACGGATTATCCCGCATCATCTCGAGCACTCGTTTCAGTTCCACAAAAGAAATGTCTGTAAGAGTGGCAGAGTTCGACTCAAAGTTGATGTCTTTCAGCGGCAAATTGGCTCCGGGCTCAAGACGCAGCAGCGAAACATTCAGATCGGCCTGTGCCGCACCGCCGGTAAGATCGATTGCCGTGCTGTTGAATGCATATCCCTGGTCACTGGTCACTTCCACCTCATACCGATCACCCGCACGCAGCGATATCGTTTGGTTTCCCTCCACTTCGATAACCTCATTACGGGTCTTATTTTTAATTACCACTTTCGATTTGATCTTGGAATTATTCTTCTGGTCGGTGATATTCAATGCGATTTCCCGCTTCTCCGGAACCAATTCTACATACTTTTCAAATTCACGATAAATCACAAGGCCGGAGGCGCTGAACGGCAGAATATATCCTTTGAAATAGGGTGCACTGATCGCGATCTCATAATCTTTCCCAATCGGTAACTCAAGGCTCACCCGGCCGGTTTTTACATTTGTCTTCAACTCGTTGAGGTACCTGGCTGCCCCCACTTCTTTTACTTTTACATCCGCGGCCAGCGGTTCAAAAAGTTCGGTATCATTCACCGTCAGATTCAATTTAATGGTCTTGAAAAGCTGTACGTTTTTATCGATCTGCTGGTAGCGATTAACACCCCGGAGATCGAGCGGATAGGAGTAGCTGGAATACCCCTCTTTTTTAAACTCAATATTGAAGGTGCGCCCCACGGGTAACACCACTGTGTAGCGTCCATCGTCCGGGTTATTCTCGAGTGTCATAACGATTTCCGACGTGAGGGCATCGGTAACGATGATGTCGGCAGCAATTCCAGCCTGCGTGTCTTGATCAGTAATATATCCCTGCAACACGTTATTCATGAATTGCCGAAGGCGGAAGGGGATGGTGATGGAATAAATGTCTTTATTGTTATACGTATAATACATCAGGTCGCCCTCTGCAGAAATGCAGGGCAATTGATCATCCAGTTCGGTATTTACGAAGGAAAGTGGTTCCGGATTCGACCATTCGCCCAAATCGTTTAGTTTAGTTTGATACATATCAAAACCACCTTTGCCGCCGGGCCGATTCGAAGAAAAAATCAGCGTGCGGCCATCGGCCATGATACGCGGCGCTTTCTCGCAGTCCTGATTGATGGGCCAGGGTAGTTTTTCAGGCACACCCCAGGTGCCTTCATTCGTGCGCACTGATCGATAGATCGAGTAACAGAATTGCTCCAGTTTTTTGATTTCTTTGGATTGCGGCGTGAAGTTCTGACGCACAAAATAGAGTGTTGTTCCGTCTGCACTGATGGAGGGGAATCCCTCATACCCATCACTGTTGATGGGAGGGCCTACGGCTGTTGGTTCACTCCACCCCTGGCGGGTTCTCTTGCTGACGAAGATTTCGTGATTTGCCATTTTTCCCACCGTGCGAAAAAAATACAGAAAGTTCCCGTCAAAACTCAAACTTGGCCCACCAATCAAGTCGAGCGAATCCCCGGTGGAATTGATTTTGTCAAGAGGAACCGGCTTCATCCATTTCTTCGCCTGATCGAGTGAGGTTTGAAAAAGAAGATATTGCTTCCCCGAAGAACTGGCTTCAAAAATGATGGTTCGCCCGTCGGCCTGAATGGTTGGCGCATATTCTACAACAGCTGCATCACTAATGGCCTGCTGCTTGGTGTTGTTGTAGAACTGTGCCGAATCAAACGGTACGGGCGCAGGTGTAGTTTTCTGGGCATGCAAGCCCTTGCTGGCCAACCCCAGCGCCAGCATCATCACCAAATGATTCACTAAAAATCTCTTGTTTATAAAAAACATACACGTAAAAATGTCCGTTCCTGAAATCAATCACCTATCATCACAAAAGCACCCCAGTAGTAGGAGTACTGATATTTTTCTTTCAATTTGATTTGAGCCTCGCGGAATGCCTCCGCCTTCGACTTACCAATAAACCAATACTGGTAGAAGAGATCCATTAACTCCTGCGTTGCATGGTCGTCTACCTGCCACAAACTCATCAACACGGCATGCGCGCCGGCTACAAGAAATGAACGCTGCAGCCCATACACCCCCTCACCATTGCGTACCTCTCCTAATGCCGTTTCGCAAGCTGATAGCGTTACGAGTTCAGTGCGATCCAGATTCAGATTTAGCGCCTCGAAGGCTGTCAGTACCCCATCTTCTTCACTGTTCGGTAAGCGCACACCAGCTCCGGCAAGCAATATTCCCGACCGAAATAGCGGATTTTTCAGGTAGGCCTGGTTGTCATCATCGTCCTCGCCTGTAAGGTCAACATCGGGCAGAAAAAATCCGTGCGTGGCTACATGCAAAACCGTTGGGTTTTCAGTTTTTTTGAGTGTCTGCTCGTTTGCTTTTTCGAGCATAAAGGAAGATGTCTGCCAATTATTCCTGTTGAGGATGGCCGCAATAGAAACAACTTCCTTTTCCGTTCCGGGTAGCATCGGGATTTCTTCACTCTCTAAGCCATAGCGAGTGCCTGATGTTCTCTTTCCGCCCCGGGCAATCAGGTTTTCAGTGGTAAGATTAAAATCAGCAAAACCAAAAAGTGCAGCACTATTGGCTGTGGAGGAAATTAGGGGTCGGTTCTTTTTCTCCGCCAGCTCGCGCGTATTATTGACGAGGTAAATCATGTGTTCATCCAGAATCCACTTTTTTACCCGTGGATCGTAAATCGTATTCGGATTGATCTTATTGAAAACGCCGTCGCTGCTTATCCAAAGTTTCTTGATATTGGGAACAGCTGCCTCCAGAGGTGCCCAGAAGGTGGCATACGAAATGGTATCTTGTAAATGATGGCGAATACTGTTCCGGAAGAACCGGTAATACTTCTGTTCCATTTTAATGCCGTACGGCCAGATGATCAGGCGAGGCTCTGCAAACACCGGACTGACGACAAGCCCAACGTAATAGACGGAATCGGCAATAAACTTCTTTCGGATACGCATGATTTCTACAGCCGCTTCATCCGGTTGCAGGTTTGCCCGAACCTGCCGCCAATCGGCTGTTGGTGGGCTGGTCAGCGAACTAAATGCAGAAGACTTGGCTGAGAGCATTTTTTCGAGATCGTTTGCCCGTTCTTCTGTTTTTTGAATGTCCACTCCCGACTCCGAGCGGGCTTGTTTTGTAAGGCTGTACATCTTTACCAACTGCTCTTTCGTACTAATCCACTCTTTAAAGAGAGCTTTTGTTTGTTCATCAGCCGTATTGGCCACCGCCGCCCGGAGTTTGTTGGATGCGTTTAATAATATCGCTTTGTTGGTAAGTTGCAGGTTATACAGTTGTTCCGTGAGCAACGCTGCCGGCCCGTTGTTTTTCAGGTACTGCATGCAGAAATCCTGGTACGTGTCGAACACGGGTTTGATCCGGGCGTAGAGTGCACTTTTTTCCTTTTCGCTCATAACTGCAAAGTACCGCGCAATCTGATTTTGGTAATTCCGGATAACCGGCTCGAACTGACGGTAGGCCTCGTCAAACTTCCCAATAGCGAAGTAGTAGTTTGCCAGTCCAAAGAGAGAACGGGCAAAATCGGGATGATCTTCACCCAATAACTGCTTGCGGACGGCTACACTTTCCAACCAATATTTTCCGGCCTGGTCGTACTGCCCTTGGTCCTGATAAAGCACCGCCAAGTTGGTTGTCAGGGTAGCATATAAGGGATGGTTTGAGCCAAGTGAGCGAACGGTGATCTGGCGCACGTGTTCGAACAACTCGCCAGCCTTTTGGTAGTCTTTTTTCTTTTGGTAAAGAGTGGCGAGATTCTGTAAGGTTACGGCGTATTGAGGATGCTGCTTTCCGAGTATCTGTTCGTCTGATCGCAGGGCTTCGGTAAGCAGTAATTCGGCTTCCGGGAAACGCTCCTGCACCTGATAGAGGGTAGCCAGGTTTTGGCGGGCGGTGCTGACTTCACGCGCGTTACCGGTTTTTTCATAGATGGTGATCGCCTCTCTAAAGCGTGGCTCAGCCTCAGCATAGTTGCCCAGGCCCTGATAGAGAAGAGCGAGTGCATTTTGTGCTTGTGCATAGGGTTCAGAATCCTTACCGGCCGTTGCCAAAAGCGTAGCCTGGCCACCACGCAGAAAACTTTCGGCTTTTGGAAAATCGGCAACCGCCTGATGGTATTTGCCGAGGGTTAATTGAAACGATCCGAATGTTGTGTTCTGCTTTTTGGAGTCCGTGTCAAAAACCAACAGAGCGGAGTCCAGATACTGCTTGGCGGCAGCCGTTCGCCCCAAAAGCATTTCCAACAGCGCTAAATTTTCAAGCGTGGTGGCGTAATCCTCGAACTGCCGGTCTCGTCGTTGCCATGCGAGGCGGCTCACCATGATAAGTACATCGCGGGCCCGAGCCCAGTTACCCTGCTCCTGCTGAGAGTATGCGAAGTTGGTGAGTAGAAAGGCATAATGCTGATCTACCGCCAAAGCCTTTGTTTCGTACCATTGCAGCGCCACGGAGTATGCAGAATCTGCCAAGCTAAAATTTCCTTGCTGCTGACAAGCTCGCCCGAGCAGTGTGAGCGCGGCAACGCCCTCGCCCAAGGGCTTGCCAAAATGTTGCCGCAATAGCCGTGTGGCAACTTGAGCACTGATCAGAGCTTCCCGGCCCGGCGCCACATTCAGCAGGTTGCGGGTGTGCGCATTTTGGGCTACCAGCCTTGGGAGTGTGTTAGGCGGAAATAGTGACTCAGCCATAGTCAAAGCCTCGAGGCTATGCTCCTTACCTGCCGGCTGTCGGTCTGAAGATTCGATGTAGGCCAGTACTTTCAAGGCATTGTACAGCGCGGATCGATCCGGATCTGCGGGTTCCGCCCGCAGTATAGCGACAGCCTCGACCGCTTGTTGGCGACCCAAGGGCAGCGCATTATTCATGGCATGCCAGGATGCCGAGTTGGTAAGTGCCACCGCATAGGCATATTTGCCGTTAGGCTGGGATGCCACATTCCGAAGTAACTGGTCGGCCTGGGCTTCATCTCCCAATGCATAAAAGTTGACAATGCGCTGATTCACCAAAGTCGCATATTCGTCTGTCGCCGTTTGCTGGTTTTCCTCCATGATTTTTTCTGCACGGCTAAAAGTCTCCTCAGCCTCACGGCAGGCACCCTGGTAATGGTAAAGCTGCCCAAGCGCGGAAAGCAGGCTCGCATATTCTATTGTCTGCCCGAGACCTAACTCCTCGAACTTCTTCCTCGTGCGCATGAAGGAAGCTGTTGCGGCTTCCGTTTGCCCCAGTTCAGAGAGCAGGCGGCTGTAATAGAAGTGCGCCTGAAGTTGTTCCTCGTCTGGTTCATCGGGTATATGCCGGGAAAATAATTCAAACGCTTTGTGGGTTTCGTTGGCGAGATAAAAATTAATGGCCTGCGCCAGATAGCACGCTACGATCGGATCCTCATCGGGACGGTAGAATGCGGCTAAAATCTCCTTTGCTTTTTCAAGTGCCTGAATTGCCTCCTGATGCTGCCCCAATTCCTGGTAAAACAGGGCTGCGTTGCTCAGGGCGCTGGCGGTAGTTTCATCCTGCCCATTCAGAATTACCAACTCTTTGTTAACATATTCTAACCCCTCCGCGTACCTGGACAAATCATAGCAGATTTCAGACAGTAATCTCAATATGGCAGCGTATGAACTGGTTGTGGCTCCACTTTCTTGTTGGTAACGGGCCAGAGCCGTCAGTGCGATCGGATAGGCAGCCTGTGCATCGTTCCCCTCATACAGTCTCTTTGCGTTTTCGTACGATTCCAGCCATATCTGGCTGAGCACGGGTCCAGGCAGGATCAGCGCCAATATGAGAACCAAAACCAGACCTCGTGAGGATCGCATTTCTTGCCGAAACCTTCAAAAATAGTATACGCACTACACTAATGCAAGGCTTGACCGGGCGACACAGCAACCGCAGTATTGAAAGGTGGTGAAAAATAAAGAGCGCGGCACCCCTGCCGCGCTCTAACCCCTCCCGATTATCCATCGGGATCAAACCCCACTAACCATTTCCGCTGATTGAGAGTGGCGCGGAACCCCACTTTTTCTTTACGCTAATGTTTCGGATGGAACTACATTGGTGAATGAAAATTCCACTTCTTTCAGTAGATCAACATAAATAACAGCGTCTTTGTTTATCTGACCGCTCAATATTTGCTTAGAAAGTTCATTCAACAGTTCTCGCTGGATCACGCGCTTCAATGGCCGTGCACCAAACTGGGGATCGAAACCAAGTTTTGCCAATCTGTTTAACGCAGTATCGCTAATTTCGAGTTTAATACCACTTTCAGCTAAACGTTTTTTCACAAGCTCTACCTGTATCGTTACGATCTTCCGAATGTCCTGTCGGCTCAGCGGACGGAACATAATGATCTCATCGATGCGATTCACAAACTCCGGCCTTACTGACTTTTTCAGTAACGAGAGAACTTCCTCTTTCGTACTTTCCAGGACCTCGAAATAGTTTGCCTCGGTCATTTTCTCGAAATTTTCCTGGATGAGGTGCGACCCGATATTGGTTGTCATGATAACGATGGTGTTCTTGAAGTTCGCCACGCGGCCTTTGTTGTCAGTCAGGCGGCCGTCATCTAATACTTGCAGCAGAATGTTGAACACATCAGGATGCGCTTTTTCTATTTCATCCAGCAGAATCACAGCATATGGCTTTCTGCGGACAGCCTCTGTCAGCTGCCCTCCCTCATCGTAGCCAACGTAGCCGGGCGGAGCACCGATCAGTCGACTCACACTATGTCGCTCCTGGTACTCACTCATATCGATCCGGATCATGGCGTTCTCATCATCAAATAGGTACTCAGCAAGTGCTTTCGACAGCTCGGTTTTCCCAACTCCGGTAGTGCCCATGAAGATAAAGGATCCTATGGGGCGTTTGGGGTCCTGCAAACCTGCCCGGCTTCGACGCACGGCATCGCTCAAGGCCTGAATGGCTTCTTCCTGGCCGGCTACCCGTTTGCCCAGCTCCTGCTCCAACGTCAGTAATTTCTCGCGTTCGCTCTGGAGCATTTTGCTCACCGGAATGCCCGTCCATTTAGCAACTACCTCGGCGATGTCCTCGCTATCAACTTCCTCCTTCAGGAGTGATTTTTCACCCTGCATTTGTTTCATCTGCGTCTGAAGATCATTCAGGCGCTTCTCGGCCTGCGCGATCTTGCCATAGCGGATTTCTGCCACTTTGCCGTAATCACCCGATTTTTCGGCCTGCTCAGCTTCCGACTTCAGTTTATCGATGGATTCCTTTTCCTTCTGAATGCCGTGCACCACGGCCTTCTCGCTTTCCCATTTTGCCTTCAACGCCTGACGCTCCTCGTTGAAGTCGGCTATCTCCTTGCTCAACTGTGCTTCCTTGTCTTTGTCCTTCTCCCGGCGAATAGCTTCCCGCTCAATCTCCAGTTGCATGATTTTCCGGTTCAATTCGTCCAACTCCTCGGGCAAAGAGTCCATCTCGAGGCGCAACTTACTGGCTGCCTCGTCCATCAGGTCGATTGCTTTATCGGGCAAAAACCGGTCTGAGATGTAACGGTACGAGAGTTCCACGGCTGAGATCACCGCATCGTCTTTGATGCGTACTCCATGGTGGAGCTCGTACTTATCTTTTATTCCACGTAAAATTGAAATGGCATCTTCAGGGCTTGGTTCATCTACCATCACAGCCTGAAACCTGCGCTCTAGCGCCTTGTCTTTTTCAATGTACTTCTGATACTCCTTCAAGGTTGTCGCTCCGATAGCATGTAACTCCCCGCGTGCGAGGGCCGGCTTCAGCAGGTTGGCGGCATCCATAGCACCCTCGCCCCCACCACCTGCTCCGATCAGCGTATGAATCTCATCGATAAACAAAATAATCTGGCCGTCAGAATCCGTTACTTCCTTGATAACAGCCTTCAAACGTTCTTCAAATTCGCCCTTATACTTGGCGCCGGCCACCAGCAGACCCATGTCGAGCGATACCAGTATTTTCGACTTTAGGTTTTCCGGCACATCGCCGTTCACGATGCGCTGGGCCATGCCTTCCACGATAGCGGTTTTGCCAACCCCAGGCTCGCCGAGCAGGATTGGATTGTTTTTCGTTCTGCGCGACAGAATCTGCAATACGCGGCGTATCTCTTCATCGCGCCCGATAACCGGATCTATCTTCCCCTGACGCGCCAACTCGTTCAGGTTCTTGCTGTAGCGCTCAAGCGACTTGTATTTGGCCTCTGCATTCGGATCGGTTACCCGACTTCCACCGCGAAGTTCGTGGATGGCCTTCAGCAAGCTGCCCCGCTCCATGCCGGCATCACGAAGCAGAACGCCAGTCTTTTCTTTGCTGCCGAGAAGGGCAAGCAACAAGTGCTCAACGGCGATGTACTCATCCTTGAGTTCACGCAACTCCTTTTCGGCAGCCTGCAATACGGCGTTGGTTGCCTGGGCGAGATAGGGTTGCTGACCGGATACACGAGGGTACCCCTGTAGCGTGTCTTCGAGACGTTGGGTGAGAAGTCGTTCATTAACGCCCGTCTTTTTAATGAAAAAATCGGCCACGTTATCGTCCGCCTCAACGATGGCCTTCAGCAAGTGGCCAGGTTCAATGGCTTGCTGCTGCAAGCCGGAGGCGATCTCAGCCGACTTTTGTAATGCTTCCTGTGCTTTTATCGTAAACTTGTCGAAGTTCATGGTATTTTCACTGTTTGACTTACGTTGATCAAATTGTAATCCAGCACAGATAAATCGTGTGAATAAGAAAATTTGGCATTAAATTCACCCATATTAGTTTACGTTCCGTCAATTTGACCTAGATCATGCCAAAACGAGTAGCAAAAAAGTTCGAGCCACGGCAGGCAGCCCTGCTGGTAGAAGTTGCGTGGGAGGTTTGTAACCAGGTGGGTGGTATTTATACGGTTATTCGCTCAAAGGCGCCGGTGATGATGAATAACTGGCGTGGGCAATTTTGTATGATTGGGCCTTACCTCAACAAGAATATACAGGCTGAGTTAGATCCGTTGGACGATGTTGAAGACGTCTTCGGGCGGGCGGCTGCCGCACTTCGAAAAAAAGGATACGAAGTGTATTATGCCGAGTGGCTGATTACCGGCAAGCCGCGCGTGGTTTTGCTGAACCCACGAGCCATACAAGACAAAGCGCTGGAGGTAGTGAAGTACCTGTTGTGGAAGAACCACGGAATTGACACAGCCAATGCTTCGCCTTTGATTGACCAGGTTATTGGGTTTGCCTATCTTACCAAACTCTTTTTTGATGAACTGGTAAAGGCGGCTGAAAAAGACTATACACTTCTTGCTCATTTTCATGAATGGATGGCCGGCCTGCCGATCTTAGATCTCGCCCGCGAGGGCATGCCGGTAAAAACGGTTTTTACTACACATGCCACACAACTGGGGCGGCATTTGGCCATTAACTCCCCGTTGTTTTATGCACACCTGCCGTTCTTTCGGTGGGAAGATGAAGCTCCGAAATTCGGGGTGAAGATTGAGGCGGCCATTGAGTACGGTTGCGCCCAGCGTTGCACGTTGTTTTCCACCGTGAGTGATGTCACTGCCCGCGAATGTAAGCACCTGTTGCGCCGGCAACCCGACTTGATCTTTCCCAACGGGCTGAACATTCAGCGTTTCGAGGCTTTACATGAATTTCAAAACCTGCACGTCCAGTATAAAGAGCAGATCCATCAGTTTGTGATGGGCCATTTCTTTCAGAGTTATTCTTTTAACCTGGATAAGACGCTATATTTTTTTACCAGCGGGCGATACGAGTACAAGAACAAGGGGTTTGACCTGACCCTGGAGGCCTTGGTGCACCTGAACGAGCGCCTGAAAGAGGAGAAATCTGATATGACGGTGGTGATGTTTTTTGTCACCAAGCGCGAATACTTCAGCATCAAACCGGAGGTGTTGCAATCGCGTGCAGTGATGGAGGAGGTGCGTCAAACCTGCAGTGCCATTGAGCGCGAGTTGGGCAAAAAACTGTTCTATGAAAGTACCCGGAGCAGCGATCATCGCCTGCCTAACCTGAACAACTTTGTAGACGAGTATTGGAAACTGCGCTACCGAAGAACGCTGCAAAGCTGGAAAAGCAATAAAGATCCGCTCCCCGTAACGCATAAACTAGTCAACGAAGAAGGTGATGAAGTTCTTCAGTTTCTGGTACGGCGCGGGCTGATGAATCACGCCACCGACAAAGTCAAGGTGGTGTACCACCCCGATTTCATCACAGCCTCCAACCCCCTGTTTGGCATGGACTACAGCCAATTTGTGCGCGGGTGCCACCTCGGCATTTTTCCGAGCTACTACGAGCCTTGGGGCTATACGCCGCTGGAATGCATGGCGAGCGGTGTGCCGGCAGTAACCAGCGATCTCAGTGGCTTTGGCGATTATTTGATGAAGAACATGCCCGACCACGAAAAAGGCGGCATGTTTGTGGTCGAGCGCGGAAAGCGCACGTTCGACTGGAGTGCACGCCAGCTGGCCGCATTTTTGTATAAGTTCATGATGCAATCCCGCCGCGACCGCATTGCGCAGCGCAACCGGGTGGAGGCCTATTCCTCTACATTTGATTGGGATAATCTGATTACCTATTATGAAGAGGCATATCAACGCCTGACGGTGTAAAACAAAAAATCCCCGCCACGAAAACCGAAGCGGGGATTGAGATTGTACGGGTATCGCCCGGTTACTCTACCAGGCCATCGGCCAGCACAATCACTTTATTATTCAGCACTTCAACGACGCCCCCGGTGATCACCACTTTCCCGGCCTTCTCTTTGGTTCTAAACTCTACCAAACCTGGCTGCAACAAACTGACCAGGGGCGCGTGATGATTCAACACCTGAAAGATCCCGTCTACGCCAGGCAGGGTAGCCACATTCACTTCTCCATCAAAAACTTTCTTGTCGGGTGTGATGATTTCAAACTGCATGCGTGTGCGATTTTAAGCTCCTGCCTCGGCTAACATCTTCTCTCCCTTGGCAATGGCCTGGTCGATATTTCCTACCAGGTTGAATGCCCCCTCGGGCAAATGATCAAGCTCGCCATCCATAATCATATTAAACCCTTTGATGGTATCTTTGATATCCACCAGCTCACCCTTCAATCCGGTAAACGCTTCGGCCACGTGGAAGGGCTGCGACAAGAAGCGCTGCACCCGGCGCGCACGGTGTACCACCATCTTATCCTCGTCACTGAGTTCATCCATGCCTAGAATGGCGATGATGTCCTGCAATTCCTTGTAGCGCTGTAGAATATTTTTTACGGCCTGCGCGCAGTTGTAGTGCTCTTCGCCCACGATGTCCGCTCGCAAAATCCGCGAAGTGGAATCAAGCGGGTCAACCGCCGGATAAATTCCGAGTTCCGCAATTTTTCGGCTTAATACTGTGGTGGCATCCAGGTGGGCAAAAGTGGTGGCGGGGGCAGGATCGGTTAAATCGTCTGCGGGTACATATACGGCTTGAACAGACGTAATGGATCCATTTTTGGTGGACGTGATGCGTTCTTGCATGGCCCCCATTTCAGTGGCCAGCGTGGGCTGGTACCCCACAGCAGAAGGCATACGGCCCAGAAGGGCAGATACTTCTGATCCGGCCTGCGTAAACCGGAAAATGTTGTCGATGAAGAACAGAATGTCCCGGCCCTTGCCGGAACCGTCGCCATCACGGAAATACTCGGCCACCGTTAGGCCGGAGAGTGCCACGCGCGCACGTGCGCCGGGAGGCTCATTCATCTGACCAAACACAAACGTTGCCTTTGATTCTTTCAGGTGATCTCCCGTTACTTTGCTCAAATCCCAGCCGCCTTCGTGCAGCGAGTGCAAAAAGTCTTCGCCATAATTCACAATACCTGCTTCAATCATTTCGCGCAGTAAGTCGTTACCCTCACGTGTGCGCTCGCCAACGCCGGCAAACACCGATAATCCCGAGTACGCCTTAGCGATGTTGTTAATCAACTCCTGGATCAATACTGTTTTCCCCACACCTGCACCTCCAAATAATCCGATCTTACCTCCCTTTGCATAGGGTTCGATCAGATCAATCACTTTGATTCCGGTAAAAAGAACCTCTGTGGCGGTAGACAAGTTATCGAACGCCGGCGCCTGCCGGTGGATTGGCAGGGTCTGTTCTCCCTTGGGCTGCGGCAGACCATCTATGGCTTCGCCTACTACATTAAAGAGGCGCCCTTTGATATCCTCCCCGATGGGCATCCTGATCGGCATTCCGGTATCGGTCACCTTCATGCCGCGCACCAATCCTTCGGTTCCTTCCATGGCAATCGTGCGAACCCGATCCTCGCCAAGATGTTGCTGGCATTCCAGTACTACGCGAGTGCCATCGCCTTTTGTAACTTCAAGGGAGTCCAGAATGTTGGGGAGTCTGGTTCCGGGTTCGTCAAATGCAACGTCTACAACCGGACCGATTACCTGAGTGATTTTACCGTGATTCGCCATGTATGGTTAAGGTTACTTCTTTAATTTTCGGACTGACTAAATGCTGATTATCAAATACTTATTGTGGCTGCTACCAAATACCCACAAACGCGGTGCAAAAGTAGGTTTTTATCACGCCAAACCAAAGCCGGAACCCCCTAAAAAAACGGGTTGGTCATGATCGCCAGCAGCCAAAATCTGAAATTTTTCAGCTCCGAAAACTCAACGCAACATCCACCTGCTGCACCGATACATTGTTAGGGATTGGTCTACGTACCGGCATCAAGCACAGACTTAGGAGACTCTTCCGTCTATGGTGCGGTTGAGCCCTCTGGAGTGTTTGATCAGCACGTAAGCTGCCGGGAGTTCACCAGAACTTAAGCTTCGGCAAATGTCAGATCAGGGATAGAAAATGAGAATGTGGAGCCGTGGCCCTGCACTGACTTGACCGTAATTGTACCCCCCAGTTTTTCGAGCGTTTCTTTTACGATATACAGCCCAAGTCCTGAACCCTCCGAATTCTCGGAGGCGCGAAAGAACATTTCGAAAATCTGTTGGTGGTAACGCGGGGCAATCCCCACGCCGTTATCCTCAACGTGAATCAATACATCGCGTCCCTTACGCTCAGCGGCGATCCGGATGAACCGCTCCGGCTTGTGCCAGGCGTGGTACTTATAAGCGTTCGAGATCAGGTTATTCAGCACTACCTGAAGCCGCCCCACATCCGTTTTAAAAACAAAATCATCCGGAATTTCGAAACGAATCTCCACCACCCGATCCTCTACGGAAAAGGCGAGCGCCCTGGCAATTTCGTTCACCACCGGCCGAAGTACAACCTTTGAAGGGGCCACTTCCAGGCGCGCATTTCGGGAATAGTCGGTTACCTCGCGGATAAACCCTTCCATGGTTTTGATGCGTTCTCTCATCATGGATAGGTAGAGTTGTTGCTCCTCCGGTTGTGTGGTTTTTTCGGAGAGGTGTATGAGGCCGAGCAGGGAACTCAGCGGCGCCCGCATGTCATGCGAGGCACTGTACACAAATCGGTCAAGCTCCTGGTTGGTTTTTGCTAGTTGTTCATTCTTTGTCCGGATTTCCTCTTCTGCTTTCTTGCGCTCGTCTGTTTCAATGATCGAACCAACAACCATTTCCACTTCTCCGGTTGGGGTGCGGGTCAGCACACCGCTGTCCATAAACCATTTATAGTTGCCCGCCTTGGTTTTCAGGCGGACTTCATTCTGATACGTGGGCCCGACGGATTCCGGGTGCTCCATGTTTTGGCGCATCCGGGCCAGGTCATCCCGGTGGATGATCTCACGGAGGTAGAACTGGGGTGTGATTTCCATCAACTCACCATCTGAATAACCCAGCAGGTTTTTGTAGGCGTCGCTGACGAAGATTTCATTACTGGTTACCCGCCATTCATAAATACCGGCTTTTGTGCCGCGCAACGCCAGGGCAAACCGTTGCTGGCTTTTCTCCAGATCAAGAGATGTTTGCTTCAACTGCTCGGCACTCGCCACAAGCGCCCGCTCCGATTCATGATTTCGCTTAATCAAGAAATAAATCACGAACGAACAACAGCCCGTGCAGATCACAAAATTGATAATGAAATTTCGTTCTACAGCTTCGGGTAAATAGCGGGGTTGCCCCAGCAGCCCCAGGTCAAAAAAATGTGAGATCAGGCCCAGCGACAAAGACAGCAAAACAAAACCACCACCCACGTAGCGATACCGATATCCATACAAAACCAGGGCGGTCAGCGCACAACAGGTAAAGTAAAAAAACACGCCCCCGTTGGAGTCATAAGTATCAGCAACCACGAAAACCATTCCATTCATGGTCAAAACCAGAAGCAAAGTGGCCATGTTGTAGTGCCCCATTCGGGTCAACACAACAGATGACCCCGAAAACACAAGCAATGCGATGTATTGTGGAATAAACTCTGTAATACCATCGTGAATGTCCAGGCCTACGTTGATCAATACAATAAAAACGATCAACACCGCCAACTGAGCCCGCAGCAATGCGTACTTATAAATTCTTCGATCGGTGTATATTTCTTTTCCAAGCAGGATTTTACTGTTCGAGCGAAAGGACATGAGCTAAATATAAAATTTATTACTAAATAAATCATTTGAGGCTGTTTCCCATCTTCACTGCTTTTTTATTGTAGCCATCAACACCCTCCTGGATGCCTGGTCGGCAGCCCAAAAAGCCTTCGCATTCCCCCGAAACAAGCCCGGATGCCAGGACGGGCACCGCTCCAGCCGGGAAAGCGCTTCGCCGTTACACGCCAGGAATAGTTTTTGTCGCGCCTCGATGAAACCTGACATTTTTCGGAAGAAACCAAGTATCATCGGATTTTGAGAGGTCGGTATTTCAGTAACATTTGCCCTTGCTGCACCGATATGTGTCAGTTTGGCACATTTTGGCAGACTAACCCCAGATGGCATAATCATTGACTTCCCTTGAGCGGATTCAAAAATCTAAACGAATAACTGTTATGGGTAAAATAATCGGCATTGACTTAGGAACCACCAACTCGTGCGTAGCCGTCATGGAGGGCAATGAACCTGTGGTGATCGCCAATAGCGAGGGGCGCAGAACTACGCCTTCCATCGTTGGCTTTTTAGATAACGGGAAAGGCGAGCGCAAAGTAGGCGATCCGGCGAAGCGTCAAGCCATTACCAATCCCAAAAATACGGTGTACTCCATCAAACGTTTCATGGGCAAGAAGTTCGATGAGACCGGTGAAGAGCCAAAGCGGGTGCCTTACCAGATTGAGAAAGGTGCCAACGACACCGTACGCGTACGCATCGGTGACCGGCTCTACACGCCTCAGGAAATTTCGGCCATGATTCTTCAGAAAATGAAGAGCACAGCCGAAGATTACCTGGGCACAACAATCACGGAGGCCGTTATCACGGTACCCGCCTATTTTAATGATGCCGAGCGTCAGGCCACGAAAGAAGCCGGCCAGATTGCCGGCCTGGACGTGAAGCGGATCATTAACGAGCCCACGGCAGCTGCCCTGGCCTATGGGTTGGATAAGAAAAATAAAGACATGAAGATTGCGGTGTACGACCTTGGCGGTGGTACATTCGACATCTCGATCCTGGAACTGGGTGATGGCGTATTTGAGGTGAAATCCACCAACGGCGATGTCCATCTCGGAGGTGACGACTTTGACCAGCGCATCATGAACTGGTTGGCCGAAGAATTTAAAGCCGAAAAAAATATCGACCTCCGCAAAGACCCGATGGCGTTGCAACGCCTGAAGGAAGCTTCGGAAAAAGCAAAGATAGAGCTCTCCTCATCGCAGGAAACAGAAATCAACCTGCCCTACATTACCTCGATCGATGGCGTGCCCGAACACCTGGTGCGCAAACTAACACGCGCCAAGTTCGAGCAACTGATTGACGAACTGGTACGGCGAACGCTCGAGCCGTGCCGCAAAGCAGTGCAGGATGCCGGCGTTTCAGTATCGGAAATCGATGAAGTGATTCTGGTAGGCGGCTCCACCCGCGTTCCCCGGATCGTGGAGGAAGTGGAGAAATTCTTTGGTAAAAAGCCTTCTAAAGGCGTTAACCCAGACGAGGTGGTGGCCGTAGGTGCAGCCATTCAGGGTGGCGTGTTGACGGGCGATGTAAAAGACGTACTGCTGCTGGATGTGACACCGCTCTCCCTAGGCATTGAGACACTAGGTGGCGTGATGACGAAGTTGATCGAATCCAACACCACAATACCTTCAAAGAAATCCGAAGTGTTTTCGACGGCGGCTGACAGTCAGCCTTCCGTAGAGATCCACGTGTTACAGGGTGAGCGCCCCATGGCGAAGGACAACCGTACCATTGGCCGCTTCCACCTGGACGGCATTCCGCCGGCACCGCGCGGTGTACCTCAGATCGAAGTAACCTTCGACATTGATGCCAACGGGATTCTGCACGTTTCTGCCAAAGACAAAGGAACCGGCAAAGAACAGAAAATTCGCATTGAGGCTTCGAGTGGGCTCACCGATCAGGAAATCCAAAAGATGAAGCAGGAGGCACAAGCCAACGCCGATGCCGACAAGCGAGCGAAAGAGCAGGTGGAGAAAATCAACCAGGCCGACTCGATGATCTTTCAAACCGAAAAACAACTGAAGGAATTTGGCGACAAGTTATCCGAGGGGAACAAGAGCGCCATTACGGGTGCACTCGAGAAACTGAAAGCTGCCCATCAGACCAAAGACCTTGGCGCCATAGACGGAGCGCTGGCAAACCTGAACGCCGCCTGGCAGGCTGCCTCCCAGGAGATGTACGCCGCCAGCGGAGCTGGAGCCCAGGCAGGCGCCCAACCGGGGCCTGGCGCCGGATCTGCACCCGATGCCGGAACGCAAGGCAACGCCAATGATGTGAGCGATGTGGAATATGAGGAAGTGAACGATAAGAAATAGGTGGATTTATTTTAGCTACGAAAAAGCCTCCGTTTCCACGGGGGCTTTTTTGTGGCCAGCCTCGGCACCCCATCTCCAGCCAGCGCCGGAAGAAAAATTAACTTACTACCTAAGGAAGTGATTGTAATCCACCCGGCTCCTGTATTTTTGCGCCCTAAATGTGATTGAACCATGTTGGTGGTCAAGTTTGGAGGCACCTCCGTAGGCAAACCGGAGCGCATGAAGAAAATTGCCGAGTTGGTGTTGGGTATGCCCGGCAAAAAAATGGTTGTACTTTCCGCCCTTAGTGGTACCACCAACGCGCTGGTGCGGATGGGCGATCACTTTCTGGCGGGGCGTCAGGCCGAGGCGCTTCAGGAAATGGCCGACCTTGAAAAGCACTATCTCACCTTCGTCCGCGACCTGTATTCATCTGCTGCCTACCATGCGATTGGAGAAGAGATTGTAAGCCGCTACTTCAGCCTTTTCCGCCTGCTCGGTGCCGGGCGTTTTGATGACCGCAGCTACCGGGAGTTACTAGCGCAGGGGGAACTCATCTCCACGGAACTGTTCTATCATCACCTGCAGGAACGAAAAATTCCGTCTCGGCTGCTGCCTGCCCTGCACTTCATGTCTATCGATGAGAACCAGGAACCGGAGCTCGACAAAATCAGCCTGCGGCTCAAGCCGCTGATCGACAACATGGCACAGGTGGATATCCTGATCACACAAGGGTACATCTGCCGCAACCATGCCAACGAAATCGATAACCTGAAGCGGGGTGGCAGCGATTATACCGCCTCCCTCATCGGGGCCGCCCTCCGGGCAGAAGAAATCCAGATCTGGACCGACATTGACGGCATGCACAACAACGATCCCCGGGTCGTCAGGAAAACCGTGCCCATTGCCGAACTGACGTTTGATGAAGCTTCCGAACTGGCCTACTTCGGAGCAAAAATCCTGCACCCGTCCACAATCGTTCCAGCGCAAAAATATGGAGTGCCGGTACGGCTGAAAAACACAATGGATGAAACGGCGCCCGGCACACTCATCAGCAACAAAGCCACAGCCATCCAGTTCAAGGCCATCGCCGCCAAGGATAACATCATAGCCATCAATATCAAATCCTCGCGCATGTTGCTGGCGTATGGATTCATGCGAAAAATTTTCGAGGTATTCGAGAAATATAAAACCCCAATCGACATGGTTACCACATCCGAAGTGGCTGTGTCGGTCACGATTGATGATGACCGCTACCTCTCCGAAATTGAGCAGGAGCTGCAAGGGTTCGGTGTGATTGAAGTAGATGCCAATATGAGCATAGTAAGCATTGTGGGGAACCGGATTGCCGAACGAGAAGGTGTGCTCCGCGATGTGTTTGCCGCATTGGGCAACCTGCCGGTCCGCATGGTATCGTTCGGCGGAAGCCACAATAACATATCCTTGTTGTTACCCACTTCCCGTAAAGGCGAGGTGCTTCAAGCGCTAAATAGCGGCCTATTCCATCTCTAAACTCCCGTTTGGGGGTTCATTTTGTTTTAATGGGGTGTAATTTTCAGGATAATGGCACCCTCGGGGGGGTTTGTTTAAAAAAAAACCTCCTTTATATTTACCCTGCACCTAACATAAACCGTTGCCATGGAGGTTCTGGTCATTATTGTCTTTGTGGTTGGATATCTCGCCATAGCGCTGGAGCATCCGATCAAAATTAATAAAACTGCTTCTGCCTTGCTGACAGGAGTTTTGTGCTGGACGCTCCACGCGTTGTCGTCTCACGAATCTGTCACAGGTGAATTGTCGCACCACCTCAGCAAGATAGCCGAGATCCTGTTTTTCCTGATGGGAGCCATGACGATCGTGGAGCTTGTGGACGCCTATCAGGGTTTTCGCCTGATTACCGATCGCATCCGCACCAAAAACCCAAAAACCCTGCTGTGGATTGTCTGTTGGGTAACATTTTTTCTGTCGGCCATTCTGGATAACCTCACCACGTCTATTGTAATGGTATCGCTGATCCGGAAACTCATTCCCAATAAAGACATGCGTCTCTTTTTTGCCGGCATGATTGTGATTGCCGCGAATGCGGGCGGCGCCTGGACGCCCATTGGGGATGTAACCACCACGATGCTTTGGATCGGTGGTCAGATATCTGCTCTCAACATCATGGAGGAGTTATTCATCCCCAGTGTGCTCTGTATGCTTGTACCGCTCATCTACCTGAATTTCACGCTCAAGGGCGAACTGGGCGAAGGGTCAACCGCGGGTGTAAGTGCGCATACCGAAGAAATCAAAGGAAGCACCACGATGCTGATCCTGGGAATTGGTGCGTTGGTATTTGTGCCCGTCTTCAAATCCGTAACCCACCTGCCCCCCTACATCGGCATGATGTTGGGTCTGGGTGTGTTGTGGGTAGTATCCGAACTGATCAATCCGCACGCAGACGAAGCAGCCCGCAAACCCTACACGGCGGCAGGTGCGCTGTCGCGCATCGATTCTTCCAGTGTGCTGTTCTTTTTGGGGATCCTGCTGGCCGTTGCTGCGCTTGAGTCAATGTCACTGCTGGGGCAGTTTGCTACGTGGCTGGATCAAACACTGGGCAGCAAATCCGTCATCATCACACTGATCGGCCTGCTCTCCGCTGTTATCGATAACGTGCCCTTAGTGGCCGCGAGCATGGGCATGTACAGCCTTGAGACGTACCCAATCGATCACTTTATCTGGGAATTTCTGGCCTACTGTGCCGGTACGGGCGGAAGTATCCTGATCATTGGCAGCGCCGCCGGCGTAGCGGTGATGGGGATGGAAAAGATAGATTTCATCTGGTACCTCAAGCGCGTCAGCCTAATCGCCATGCTGGGCTATTTTGCGGGAGCAGCCGCCTACCTGGTTATTTACAATTTTCTTCAATGAACATCGCACCTTCTGAATGTCCCTCCAGATTCGAATTCCGAAAAGTAACGGCCCTCGCGTTGTGATTGTTGGGGGTGGATTAGGTGGGCTGAAATTGGCTCGCCTGCTTCAAAACGGTCCGTTTCAGGTTGTCGTTTTGGATAAAAATAATTTCCACGCCTTTCCGCCGCTGTTGTACCAGATTGCCACGGCCGGGCTTGATTCGAGCTCCATCGCCACGCCTTTTCGCAAAATTTTTGAGGGTTGTGAAAATATCGTGTTCCGGCTGGCTGAAGTGGTGGAGGTGCAGGCTGAAGAGAAACGCGTGATTACCAATATCGGTCCGGTTTCGTACGACTACCTCGTACTCGCCACCGGTTCAACCACCAACTACTTCGGAATGTCCGACGTACAACGGCATGGAATGCCTATGAAATCCATCCAGGAGGCATTAGATATCCGCAGTATGTTGCTGCAAAACTTCGAGAAAGCGGTAAATCTGGAGCATCGCAGCGATGAGCAGGAAAGCCTGATTGACATCGTGATCATCGGTGGTGGCCCTACGGGTCTCGAAATGGCCGGCGCCCTGGCTGAACTCCGCAACCATGTTTTACCGGAAGACTATTCTGAGATCGACTTTGGGCAGATGGATATTTACCTCGTGGAGATGGGGCCACGTCTGTTGCCGCCCATGAGCGAAGAGGCTTCCGCCAAAGCCAAAGAATTCCTCGAAAAGCTCGGTGTTAAAGTGTGGCTCAATACGGCATTGGTATCCTACGATGGCTACCATGCGCGTTTCAACAATGGTCAGGAAATTCTCACCACGAGTTTGATATACGCTGCCGGCGTTCAGGGTGTGCTCCCTAAGGGCTTTCCGGATACCGCAGTTATGCGGGGGCGCCGCCTGCAGGTTGACCACCGGCTGCGGGTAAACGGATTTCAGAACGTTTTTGCGCTTGGTGATCTGTCGGCTTTTACAGCCACACCTGGCAAACCCCCACTGCCTATGGTGGCCCCGGTAGCCATCCAGATGGCCGAGTATCTTGCGCGGTATTTCAAAGCCGGTTTGCCCGAAGAATTCCGCCCCTTCAGCTACCACGATAAAGGGAGCATGGCCACGATCGGAAAACATAAAGCGGTTGTTGACCTGAAGTTCTGGAAAACCCAGGGTGCCCTGGCCTGGTTCATCTGGATGTTTGTGCACCTGATGTCATTAGTCGGGTTCGGCAGCCGGATTCTGGTCTTCATCAACTGGGCACAGGGTTACCTCGGCTCTGATAAACGATTCAGGCTGATCATCCGGCCCTATCAGAAAAAGCCGGTTGTATAACCGAACATCGGAACGGGGCATTGTACACCCTTTGGTTGTCGGACAAACATGTGGCACCAGCCAGGCGGCCGGGTAAGTTTGAACAATCGGTATCCGGGCGGAGATTGAAGTTTGCTCGTCCATGACCCGGGTAACAGGGTGTTCATGCAGCTGATCATCATCTTGCTAGTGGTGGATGCCAATTTCCCTGAACGTCCGGGGCTTCATGTCATCGCGGTCGATCCGAAACCCCACACCGCACCCGACAAACTTGTAGCTTGAGGTAGCGGCCCAGCGCCTGCCGGCATAGGCATCGATTTGCAAACGTGGCGACAGCAGGTAAGTAAAGCCGCCATCGAAAGAAAAATTACCGCGCTCCCGTCCGGCTCTCAGGGTATAACCCTCTAAAAAATACCCGAGGCGGTGGGTATGTAAAAAACTGAGCGAAACGGAAGCCAGCACCCATTTTTTCAGTTGATCCTATCCAGAAAAAACCGAGGTTGTAGTTGAGGAATACTTGCTTGTGAAACGTGTTATTGAACAAGAAAATAAGATCATACGGCCACGTGCACTGGGGGTTTAATTCGTTGAGGGTAAAAAGGTAATTCGCACCGGGCTCCTGACTTGTCCACATAAAATTTGGTTATAGTATAAATATCTTTTTTTCAGATCTTTACTACTTTCTAGTGCTGCGAATTCCGCACTAAAGGTATACTTGCTCCCATGAAAATCAGGATAGTGACACCCCTATCTTAAGCTAAGGCAGTTCAGATAGTTCTTTATCAAAATTATAAGCGGGTGGTATTGCGGCATATTGGTTCTGCCCATAGCCAGGAAGCCCTAGACGAATTACTGCTTTTAGCAGAGGAATGGACAAAAGATTACAAGAATCAATTATCTGTTTTTCCAGATGAACACCCTACCAACTTGCTCCATTTCAATTATAGCACTTTTGTGGGTGTGAAATACGGTTTCTTTTCCCGACAGATATATGCTATCCAAGATAGCATTGGATTGGGTAGTTTACCTGCGTTTCTCAATGATTTGGTTTCGATAAGGATATTTGAACCTGCCTCCAAATTTCGTTCTTTGGAATTACTGGAACAGTTCTTCGGCATCAAACATAGTCGTGAAACATATTACAAGATTGCACCCACTTGCATTGAACTTAAAGAAATGGTTCAGCAAAAAGTAATCGCTTTTGCCAAGGCACGTTATGCCTTCAACTACGACCTTCTTTTTTATGATGTGACCACACTTTACTTTCAAACCTTTGAAGAAGATGGGCTTCGTAGAAACGGTTTTTCAAAAGACAATAAATCGCAGCAGCCACAAATACTTATTGCCCTAATGGTGAGCAACGAGGGGTTTCCAGTTGCTTATGACATTTTTCCGGGAAACACATTTGAGGGACACACCTTTATTCCTTTCGTTAAGGCTTTTAAAGAGAAAAACAGAGTAAAAGATTTTACCATAGTAGCCGATGCCGCCATGATTAGCAGTGAAAACATAAAACAGTTAATACAAAATAGAATCAATTACATAGTAGCTGCAAAACTGGGGAATGTATCAGGCACACAGCTTGACATTATCTGCAATACCCTCCAAAGGGAAGATGGCAAAAGTATTAGAATTAAAACCGATATGGGTTATTTGATTTGCGGTTATTCATCTGTCAGGTATAGAAAGGATAAACATGAAATGGAAAAGCAAATTGAAAAAGCCTATCAGGTAATTGAAAAACCATCCCGAAACAAAAAAGTAAAATTTACTTAATCGGAGGGCACGAAAATTACGCTCGACCAAACCCTGATTGAAAAAACTAAAAAGCTACCTGGTATCAAAGGGTACTTCACTGACATACAAGAATCGATAGTCGACCATACAACAATCATAGAACACTATCATGAGCTATTCCGAATTGAACAAGCGTTCCGTATGTCAAAGAGAGAGCTACAAACAAGGCCAATCTTTCATTTTAAAGAACAGCCTATAAAGCTTCATCTTTTGATTTGCTTCATGGCAATGGTTATATCAAAGCACATTGAACTCAAAACAGGCATCTCGATCAGAAAATTTATTGACGAGTCCAAAAAGGTGGTTGAAAGAGAAATACTAAAACCACGCAACTCAGAAAATCGTCACCATCAAGGCCAAACTAACGCCTAAAATGATCGAAATGACCAATCGCATATCCTCTCCGCACTAAAACGGACAAGTCAGGAGTTCAATTCCTCGGTTTGCCGCAGGAATTCGGCTGAGTATGCTTCAAACCCCTGTTTGCTGTTGAGATATTGTTCGAAACTGGTGGCCACTTCATTGCGCACACGGATTTCAGACAAGTTGGATTGGGCACTTGCCTGCGCCACCTTCGCCCTCGCCATTTTGATGTTGCCTTGATTCCGGTTGAACAGCGGCACATTGAACTCCAGATTGACGCCCTGGTATGGACGCACATAGTTACTCCCTTTATCGTGAGGCTGGTACGCAATGTTGACGTCCGGCACGGCGATCGCCTTTTGCAAACGGAGGTTCTGCATTTCGAACGCGATCTGCTTTCGGGCGAGCGCGAGGTCGGGGCGACTCTCAACCGCTACGCCGATGAGATCGTCAACGCTTTGTGCTGTAACGACGGGCAAGTATTCCTGGACGACTCTGACGTAAACGGTTTCCCGCAGGTTCAGCAGGATACGCAAGCCACTAAGCTCATCCAAAATTTCCTTGTTATTTTGAATAGTTTCGGATTGCACGGCGATGAGTTCTGATCTCAGGCGCAGCACTTCATTACTGGCCATGGCGCCCACGCGCAAACGCTCCTCCGCGCTCTGAATCAATTGCTCGTAACGCGCCAGAGTAGAACGGTACAACGCCTGCTTTTGCTGGGCAGCCTCCAGCAGGCTGAACCGCTCGCCCAATTCAAATACCAACGCACGCAGCACATCCTGTACCTGCAGCTTGCTCAGTTCAATGCCGAGCTTCGACAGCCGGACTGTTTGCGTGTGTTTTCCCGCGATGGAAAAGAACTGTTCGACCTGCACAAGCCGTTGGTTCTTCACGTTGAAGTACCGGTTTTGTTCGTTGCTGTACAGGTCCTGATTCCAGACGAAATTCGGATTGCTCCAGAGCCGGGCCTGGAGGTATTCGGCATCAGCAATCGCCACCTCGTAGCGACTGGCTATGAGTTCGAGGTTTTCGCGTATCAACAACTGCCGGGCAGTTGATCTCGTAAGAGTTAACTTGTCATAGGCCATCAGGCCGGGTGTAGACAACAGCACCAGGCCCAGGGCCCACGAAACAACTACATGTTTCATGGTGTGGGATAAAATAAAAGTGGAGAAAGCAGTAACGGTCAGACCGTGAAGGCGAGACCAGCAGGAGTAGAGGAGTAGGCTAAATCAGCAGCTGCCGGTTTACCAGAAAGGTTGGACGACGTATATCGTACCGGTTGAAAGGATGGTTTTGATCGGACAGTGTACTAACGGCCTTCCTTGGAATGCATCGGTTTTGATGGTGAGCCTCGTTGTTGCCATCTGCACCCTGTCGCAGATTGGCCTGATCAGTCTCTTCGGCTCGGAAGAGCAACCGATCGCCAACTTCATCAGCATCGTTCAGCGTTATCTTTTCCGCCGGAAAGTGAAACTCTTCCGGAAATGCAAAAGGCTGCGCAAACGAATAGAAGGTGATGCCGACAAAAATGAACAGCAGCAATCTTGCGTTTCGAATCAGCGATCTCATCAGTGACAAAGATAGCTTTGACATCGGGATAAAAAAATGCGTGAGAAAAGCCGGGGCTAAAAACGATTGCGACTCAGGTTAACTGTTTCAATGCCAGCGCAAACGCTGCCTGAGCCAGCCCCGTGCGGTGCGTGTGTTCAGCCTGGGTGCGTGCGAGTGCTTTTGCGATGGTCTCCGAAATATCCTGAAAGATTGCTATGTCTGACATGGGCACTTCTTTTTCCATAAAGTAGGCAAACACCCGCGCCATGCCGCAGTTGGCGATGAAGTCGGGAATAATGGAAATTTTTTCGTCCGCGTAGAGTCCAATCGGCCCAAAGAAGATTTCGGGGTCGGCAAACGGTACATTAGCGCCACAGGCGATCACCTCCACACCCGACGCGACCATTCGATCGACCTGTTCCTGTGTGATCAATCGCGAGGCCGCTGCCGGAATAAAAATTTCAAAATCAAGGTCCCACATTTTTTCGCTTGCTGCAGCAAAGGGGAGCAAATCCGGAGCCTGTAGTTTATTTCCTTTCCGGTTGTTAACCAGTGCGGCAACTTCCGGTAGCGTGAAACCCGACGGGCGAATCACGCCTCCCTCGTGGCTGACAATTCCAACCACGGTGGCGCCCAACTGACTGAGGAAAAAACCGGCAGCTGCGCCCACGTTGCCCCAACCCTGAATCAGCACACGCTTGCCGGACAACTCACCGCCCCACAGCCGGTAGTAATGTTTTACCGATTCCGCCACACCATAGCCGGTGCACAGGTCGGCAACCGTGTATTTCCGGGCAAGCGAGGGCGAAAAGCGCTCATCTTCGACTACTTTAATGACACCCTGCCGCAGCTGGCCGATGCGGTTTACTTTCTGAGGTTCGGAGGGTTTGTAGTGCCCGGTGAAAACGCCCTCCTGCGGATGCCAGATTCCGACTTGCTCGGTAAAGGGGATGACTTCGTGGATTTCATCCACGTTCAAATCTCCACCCGTACCATAATAATATCTTAATAAAGGCATTACCGCCGCATACCAGCGGTGCAGCACGCCGGCTTTGCGCGGGTCGGCCGGGTCGAAGTTGATGCCTGACTTGGCCCCTCCGATGGGTGGGCCCGAGACGGTGAACTTCACTTCCATGGTCTTCGCCAGCGACTCGACCTCGCGGCGGTCAAGTCCTTTCCGCATGCGGGTACCTCCGCCGGCGGCACCTCCGCGAAGCGAGTTGATCACGACCCAGCCTTCGGCTTCCGTTTCGGAATCTTTCCATTCAAAAACAACTTCCGGGCGTTTGTTTTCAAACTTTTTAAGCAGCTCTTGCATCCCTAACCAAATTAGGGAAGCAAAGGTAACGCAAAAGGCGCGGGAAAAACGGCCCGGCAGTAGGCCGGAAACCGGTTTCAAGACGGCGCCATCGTCAGGCACTTTTTGCCTGACGCGGCAGGGGGGCGTGATGCACAGTGGCCAAGTGTTATTGGCACGGCCGCTGTCACTTTTTGAAAGTCAGCGCAAACCCTCCATATTTGTGGCCCCTGATTTGGTTCCGGTGGGCCGGAACCAGATTTTACGGAAACATGCGGAATACAATCAGTTATTTTTTAATCTTTCTCGGAATCGGCACCGTGGCACTCGGGCAAGCCACCCGAACACCCTTCTCGGCTTTTGGCATTGGTGAGCCCTACGGCTCAGCGCTGATCAACGCTCAGGGAGCAGCCGGGCTGGGCATCAGCAACCCGAATTTCTGGTACATCAACAACCAGAATCCGGCCTTGCTGGTGTTTAACCGCTTCACCACTTTCCATGCCGGCCTCGTACTCGACCGACGAACGGCCACCAACGGCGCCCTTTCTGAACAGAATGTTAACGGCAATCTCAACTATCTCGTTTTGGGCGTACCGATCCGCCCGGGGAAGATCTCGTCAAGCGTTGGGCTGATGCCCTATACGTACCGGAACTTTGCACTCGCATACGACGCTGTGGTGGAAGGCACCACCACAACCTACACCATACGGGAGGAAGGAAGCGGGGGCATCGCCCAACTTTACTGGGCCAATGGTTTTTCCATCTCCAGGGATTTTTCGGTCGGTATCCGCGCAAACTACTTGTTCAGCTCGCTGGAAAACCGCTATACAAATGAAGTGCAGGTAGCACAGGCTGTTCCCTTTGCCCCACAGGTAGCTGAGCGGCAGTATTTCTCGGACTTCTCTTTTCAGTTGGGCGCCTCCTACCGGATGGATTCGATTTTTCGTTCACGCAACCGTCTGAATATCGGGTTGGTGTACGGTCTGGAGTCCAACATCAACACGCAGTTCTTTAAGACTTTCCGCAGAACACTAGCGGGCACATCAGCTGTACAGGTGGATACGCTGGTAAATAATCAGCGTGGCACAACCACAATTCCGGCCAGCCTACAGGGTGGTATTTCGTTCGGCCGTACAGAAAAATGGGTGATTGGCACCGACTTTCATTATTCCGATTATGGCCGGTTTCGCAATTTCTTTGGCAGCAGCGAGGGTGGACAAGTAAACTGGCGCTGGATTCTGGGCGGAGAATTTACACCCGATCCGGCTTCACTTTCCAACTACCTGAAACGCATCACCTACCGAACAGGTGTAAGTGTTGAGCAATACCCATATTTGATCAGCAATAACGTACTTCGTGATTTTGGCATTAATTTTGGGCTCTCTTTACCCGTGAGCCGGATTTCCACACTGGACCTGGCGCTGCGAGTAGGCAGAAGAGGTGCGATACAATCTACTACGATAGAAGAAACGTACCTGAAGGTTTATTTTGGCGTGACTTTTAACGACCAGTGGTTTATAAAGAGACGATTTGATTAACTGAAGTGCATTAAAAAAGAACGTAGAACGAATGAAAACAACAACCCAAACAGCAGTTTCCTGGACTATGGCAGCACTTTTTGCCATAGCCGCCGGCACCGCCTCGGCGCAATGCAAAGAGTTTAAGTGGCCGGAAAATAAAGCCAAGGCCGAAGAGAATGTGGCCATTTACGGCGATGCTATTAAACAAGGCAACTACCGCGGCGCAACGGCTGCCTGGCAGTGGATGGTAAGCAATGCCCCCAACTGGAATACCAAACTATATATCGATGGAGCCGATATGTACGATAAGCTGGCCGACAAAGAGACCGATCCCGCTAAAAAGCAGGTGCTGATCGATTCTCTGATGTGGGTGTATGACATGCGCATAAAAAACTGCGGTGAAGAGGCGACGGTATTGAATCGCAAAGCCAACGCGGCCTTTAAATACAACATCAAGAATAAAGATAAGGTAGCCGATTTGCTGGCCCTCTATGACAAGGTGTATGAGTTGAACGGCAATAACGTGACTGACCCATCGCTGATGAACTATATGAATACCGTGCGCGCCAATGTTCTTTACCTGAAAAACGTTCCCCAGGATCAGGTGTTGGCGCGGTACGATAAGATTCAGGCTATTGCTGATGCAAAAATCCAAAAAGCTATGGCCGCTAATAAAACTGCAGATGCCGACAAGTTGAAGGCAACCAAGAGCGCAATTGATGACCTGTTGATCGCCTGCGGTGTAAAAGTGGATTGCGATTTCGTGAAAAAGAACCTGGAGCCAAAGTTCCGTCAGAACCCGTCGGACATTGTGCTGGCCAAAAAGATTTTCACATTCATGTTGCAGGGAAAATGTACCGATGATCCGCTCTGGCTTGAATCGGGCGAAGCCATCCACGACAATGCCCCGGCCGATCAGAAAGATTGTGGTCTGGCGAAAAACCTGGGTTTGAAATACCTCTCGAAAGAAAATTATGAGAAGGCGAGAGAGTTGCTGGGCGAAGCGTTAACCGTCTGCACAGCCGGCCCCGACAAAGCGGAAGTGTTGCTTGCCCTCGGCAGCCTCGAAAACCGCGCGGGCAGCAAAGGCAAAGCGCGCGAACTGTATCGGCAGGCTGTTGCGGTCGATCCGAATGCAAAAGATGCCTTTGAGAAAATCGGAGACTTATACATGAACAGCCAGGAGTGCTTCAAAAAAGTAAACGTGGCAGAAGACCGGCTGATCTACATTGCAGCGTATGATGAGTACGCGAAAGCCGGCGCAGCCGCAAAAATGGCTGCCGCCAAAGCACAGTTCCCATCTAAGGAAGATATCTTTCTGCTGAACTGGAAAGCCGGTGATGTGAAAAGCACCGGTTGCTGGATCGGGGAAAGTGTAACCCTGCGTACCCGCGACTAATCCATCAAACAGGAAAGAGGCTGCTGACCACCCCGAGCGTGTTGGCAGCCTCTTTTTTTTAATCACACATGAGACGATTTCTTTTCACCTTCCTGACGATCTCAACCGTTTCCTGCATCAAGCCTGAGATCGTGCAGCCCGTTCTTTACGAAGGGCCACTACGCGTAGGTGAGAACATTGAAATGTTTTACACGGAAAAGGAATTGCTTAAATCAAAAGTAAAGGCTGCCCGCATTCTGGAGTTCCAGAGTGGTGACCGCGAATTTCCCGAGGGCATCTTCATTGAGTTTTATAACGAGCAGGGAAAACTGGAATCCACACTCAAAGCCAACCAGGCATTCTACTCCAAGAAAGATGATCGCTGGCGGGGTGTTGGGAACGTGGAAGTTGTCAACACGGAAAAAAAAGAACAACTGAACAGTGAGGAACTGTTCTGGAAACCGTCCACCAAACGCATTTTCACCGATAAGTTCGTAACTATTCGCCTCGCTACCCAGGTAGTATGGGGCACGGGCCTTGATGCGGCTCAGGATTTCTCGGACTACACCATCAAAAACGTGCAGGGTGAAATGGAACTAGAAGAAGAAAACCCATGAAACTGGGTGATGCCGTAATCCTTTCCCTCGCGGCGGCCTTCGTCATCATTGGCATTTACGAAGTCATGGCCTACGGGGCGGGAAAAGCCTATTGGGCAATCATGCTGGCGGTATTGTTGTTCTTCTACTACACCTATCGCAAGCGCCAAAACAGGGGTTGAACCGGGGAACCCCTGATAATGTAAATATCTGATAATCAATTGGATTAATTGGTTTAGCAAACCTTGCTGGTTCGGGCAAACCGCCTAAATTTGCGGTTCTTTAAATTTCAGCACAGCAATTATGGCATTAATAGGAACCTTACGCACAAAGATGACTAAGTTCGTGGTGGGCTTCATCGCGATTTCCATGGCGGCGTTTATTGTGGGTAGCGATTTGTTGACTCCCGGCGGCCAGTGGTCGCTGTTGGGTGACGATAACACGGTAGGTGAAATCGCGGGCAATACGGTCACATTCGAAGAATTTCAGGCAGCGATTCAGGAACGAGAGAACAACTATATCCTGAATTTCGGGCGGCAGCCGGGCGAGGGAGAGATGGTAACGTTACGGCAGCAGGCCTGGGACCTGCTGATCTCCCGCAATGCCATTCAGCCGCAATACGAAAAGCTTGGCCTTCAGGTATCAGCCGATGAGGTTTGGGATATCATTCAGGGCAAGAACATCGATGAGGGCATCAAAAACTCTTTTCTGGATTCTGCGGGCAACTTTGATCGCAACAAGCTGATCCAGTACCTCCAATCGCTCGAGTCGATGCCGGCCACCTCCGAGCCACGAATCCGATGGGACATTTTCAAGCGTGACCTCGCACCCGGACGCGAGCGCATCAAATATGAAAACCTGCTGCTGAAATCTAGTTACGTCACCCAGGCGGAGGCGGAACGCGAGTACCACGTGCAAAACGATGTTGCCGAAGTTAAATATCTGTTTGTTCCCTTCTTTGCGATCAAAGACTCAATGGCCGTTACCGACTCCGACCTGAAAGCCTATTACCAGCAGAACAAGCACAAATACAAAACGGAAGAAACCCGCGGCGTCTCGTACGTCACCTTTCCGGTAACCGCAACGGCGGAAGACTCTGCTGCCATCAAACTGGAGTTTGAAAAAGTTGTAAACGACTTCAAGGTAACAACGGGAGACTCTACATTTGCGAGCCTCAATACCGACGGCGACAGTCCGTATACCAAATACACCCTCGCCAATCTGCCGGCCTACCTCGAAAGCGATGTTCAGATACTGGCTCCCGGCTACCTAAAAGGCATCTTTCTGGATGGAAATGCCTACAAGGCTGTTAAGGTGGTAAAGCTTGGCGTGGATACCAGCTACAACGCGCGGGCCAGCCATATTCTGATTCGCTGGGATGACGCCAGCGACGCCGGCAAAAAAGCTGCGAAAGAAAAAGCGCGCAAAATTCTGAATGAGATTAAAGCCGGGGCAGATTTCGCTGCAAAAGCCCGCGAGTTTGGAACCGATGGTACAGCCTCGCGCGGGGGCGACCTCGGCTGGTTCCCGACCGGCCAAATGGTTAAGCCATTCGAAAAGGCCGTATTCGACGCCCGCAAGCCCGGCCTTTTACCGGATGTGGTGGAAACTGATTTTGGATACCACATCATTGAGGTGACCAACACGAAAGACAACCGCTACTTTATGATTGCCACGGTGGAGCGTGAAATCGGCCCGAGCGACGAAACCCGCAATGAAGCCTACCGCCAAGCGGATGAGTTCGCTGCTGAGCTCAGCGGTCTGGAGGACTTCACCACCCGTGCAGCAGAAAAGAATCTAAAAATCGAGGTAGCCCAAAACGTGGGCACCAATGACCGGGCCATCAACAACATCGGCCAGGCACGGCAGGTAGTAACGTGGGCTTTCCGCGATGCAAAAGTGGGTAAGGTCTCAGAAGTTTTCGATGTCGAAAGCCAATATCTTGTTGCGGTGATTTCATCGAAAAAAGAAAAGGGATTCAAATCGCTGGACGATGTGAAAGCGGAGATTACACCGCTCGTGCAAAATCAGAAGAAAGGCGAGAAGATTATCGAACAGCTCAGCGGAAAGACTGGAACGCTCGATGAACTGGCCAAGTTGTTTGGTTCGGATGCCTCGGTGAACACGAGCAGCGATCTTAAACTGAACAGCAGCAACCTCGCTGCCGTAGGTTTCGATCCGGTCGCCATAGGAAAAGCCTTCGCGGTAGAGAAGGGCAAGCGCGGAGAACCCTTCGCCGGCGAAAACGGCGTTGTGCTCGTAGAAAACATCAACAAAACCGAGGCCCCGTCTATCAACGACTTCTCCATTTTTGGAAATCAGTTGAAGCAGACGATGGATAACCGCGGTGGATTTCAAATCGCTGAGGCCCTGAAGGAGGGCGCAAAAATCGAAGATAAACGCTACCGCTTCTATTAGCACACATCAAAAAGCCGCCCGTGGGCGGCTTTCTTTTTTTATGATAGACCCCGAACGGATTGCCGCTTTTCGCGAGAAACTGGACCACCATCATGTCTGGCCCAGTTTATATACGTTTAAATTCATTGTGCCTGCCGCGCAGGAGGAAAAAGTCAAAAACATTTTTCCCCACCATGTTTCCACCAGCAAAAAATCCAGACAAGGAAAATACGCCAGCATTACCTTTCACATGATGATGCCCGGCAGTGATGCGGTGGTGCAGGTGTATCAATCTGTAGCCCACATTGAGGGGCTGATTGCGTTGTAAACTCGCTTACTTTTCTTTCACTAAATTGGCCAAAACAAATCAACCATGATGGACTGGAAGGAAGAGAATAACAAACTCGTAAAGACCTACATTTTCTCCGATTTCAATGAAGCATTCGGGTTTATGACCCGCGTGGCACTCATTGCGGAAAAAATGGACCATCACCCGTTCTGGACGAATGTGTACAACCGCGTAAGCTTTGAGTTAAACACACATGATGCCGGCGGTATTGTTACGGAGAAAGACCGGGCGCTGGCGAAAGCCATCGATCGCGTAGCCTGACGCTGTGAAAGAGTTACTTCGCGCCCACCTCTACCTGGTGCCCACCCCGATCGGCAACCTGGGCGATATCACACTGCGCGCACTGGAAACCCTGCGCAGCGTGGACCTTATTCTTGCAGAAGATACGCGCACCAGCGCGGTGCTGTTAAAACATTATGACATTCAGAAACCCGTTCGTTCATTCCATATTTTCAATGAACACCAGACGCTGGCCGATGTTATGGCAAGGCTGAAAGCAGGCGAGAAGATCGCGCTCATAACGGATGCCGGAACCCCCGGGATTTCGGACCCGGGATTTCTCCTTATTCGCGAGGCGTTGAAACAGGAATTACGTGTCGAGTGCTTGCCGGGTGCTACTGCTTTAGTGCCGGCATTGATTCAATCAGGTTTCCCCACCGATCGGTTTGTATTTGAAGGATTTTTGCCACACAAAAAGGGTCGGCAAACCATCGTAAAACAAATTGCTGAAGAAACACGCACGGTGGTGGTATACGAATCACCGCACCGGTTAGTGAAGCTGTTAGAGCAACTGGTGGAGTTTGCCGGGCCTGACCGGCGCGTGTCAGTTTCGCGGGAGCTTACCAAGGTGCACGAAGAAACCTGTACCGGGCCGGTGAAGCTAGTGCTGCAGCACTTCCTATCCAAAGACGTGAAGGGTGAAATTGTGGTGATCATCCATGGCAAAGAAGACTAAATCGTACATGTCGGTGTGGATGCTGATGGCCACGGTGATGTTGTCGGGCGGGTGGTTGATGAAGCCCGTACCGGTACTGATGTTTGGCGCCCTCGCTCCGCTTATGGCCATCAGCGAGC
>VYLK01000088.1_pt1 | contig 36791 bp, 29 predicted proteins | sample 5114321 | NCBI WGS metagenome assembly VYLK01 (sample SAMN12291792, study PRJNA351875) | freshwater metagenome | isolation source: freshwater lake | place: USA: Michigan, MSU2 Lake | collected 2011-08-16
ACGAACGCCAGGGATGCCCGCCAAGGTTTCCCCAATCCCGCCGCTGATGGAGGCTTGTAAGGCTTCGCCACGATTGATCACGGCCACGCCTTGGCTGATGGCGTCAGACGGATCACCCAGCGAGCTGGCCTTTACCACAATGGTTTCTGCCGGGCGGGGCTGCGCTGCTGGGACAGGAGGTGCCGCTTCAGGCGCGGCCAAGGCGAGAAGGGTGTAAAGCGCAGGCGTCATGGGGGAAATCCTATTATGTTATTACATAACACTACCTACGCCAATCTGTCGGCCTTGCAAGTGCAATCGACATTTTCCATGCGCGCCAAACTCAGGCATGAACAAACAAGAGGTTCGTCACGATCAAGGAGGCGCATATGCACGATCTTATTCGTCAAGCGGAGGCCCTATGTCAGCGGTCAGGCATGGCCTTTACTGCGCCACGTCGGCGGGTATTGGAAATTCTTGCCGCATCTGAAACGCCGATGAAAGCCTATGATTTGATCAGCAAAGCGGGTGAAGGCGGGCAAGCCACCAAGCCGCCCACAGTCTATCGCGCACTCGACTTTTTGTGCCAATTGGGACTGGTTCATCGGATCGAGCAAGATGCCACTTTTGTTGCGTGTAATCACGCAGGCCATTCTCATCCCATGGCGCTTTTCGTCTGTAATACGTGCCTAAAGGCAACCGAAGTCGCCTATGACGAAGTGGCGCCTATCCTTGAGAAGGCCGCTGAAGTGCAGGGATTTCATTTAACGCGCCTCGTCGTCGAAGGGCGTGGACAATGCCGAGACTGCGCGCTGGCCGCCTAAATATAAAAAGAACAGGACAAGAGAATGCGGGATTATTGGCGGGGCAGTGTCGAGGCCTGGGAATGCGACGAGATGGGGCACATGAATGTGCGCTTCTGGGTTCGTCGCGCCTTAGACGGTATGATGCTGATGGCGACCGAGCTTGGGTGCGAACGCGCCTATGCGCCAGAAGCCACCGCGACCTTACTGCCTGTCCGGCAGCATATCAGGTTCCTGAAAGAGGCGCGCGAGGGCGTGCCCTTGTTTTTCCGTGGCGGCGTTGTCTCTCTCAGCGAGACCGACATCACGTTTTATGGTGAGATTGTTCACACCCTAGACGGGGCGATTGGCGCGACTTTTTTGACCACTATGGCCCATGTCGAAGCCAAAACGGGTAGACGCTATCCTTGGCCAGAGCGTACCCGTGCGCTAGCGGCTGCGATACTTGTCGAGGTGCCGAAGCATGGCAGCCCGCGCTCGATTGCGTTCGATACTCCGACAGACCTGTTTGAAGCCGAAACTTTGGTCGCGCGTGGTTTTCAACAGGTCGGTTTATCTGCCGTGCGCATCGAAGATGTGGATGTGTTCAACCGCCTCTATCCCGAAGGCATGATCGGGCGGGTTTCAACGGCGGTCCCAAACCTTATGACCGCTTGGCGTGATCAAGCCACGGCTGAGTTGAGTGCCCAAGATGGTCAGCCCCGCAAAGCCGGTGCCGCGGTTCTTGAATATTGGTTGGATTATCAAAGCTGGCCAGGGGCAGGTGACTTTATGGCGGTCTATACTGGCGTGGCTGAGGTGGCAGAAAAAACCAACATGCTCAAGCATGTCTTGACCCATCCCGTCACGGGTGAAGTCTTTTGTATTTGCGAGGCTGTGGCTGTGACTTTTGACCTGGTCGCCCGGAAAGTCATTCCAATCCCACCGCAGTCGCGGGCGCGCCTAGAAGAGCGGCTGATTAAACCGATTGGATGAGGTCAATGAGTGCCTTTGAACAGGCTTCAGGCTTTTCCATCGGCAGAAAGTGGCTGGTCTCCGGGATCGTGTCGACTTGAATGCCACTCCGGGTCAGAAGCGGGATCAGCGTGGCAACAGTTGTGGAATGCCGCGCGCCGCGCAACAAACGTCCCGGTACCTTCAACGCCTTGATCGCTTGAAGTGGATAATGGCGTTGGCCGGCAAAGCAGGCTGCTTCAAAGGCGGGCGCGCAAGAGAGACGGACTTGGCCGTCGGGCATGTCGGTAAAGCCATCCTCGCAATAATCCGCCAGCATGGCGGTGGGCCACGATTTGAAGGCCCCACGCCCGGTATAAGCGTCTAAGACGGCTTGCCGGCTCGGGAATATGGCTCGCCTGCGACCCGCCGCCTTGGCGAGTGGAAACTGACTACGCCACAAACGAAACACCCAAGGCATATGGGCATAAAAGTAAAAGGGGGCGGGCGCTAACACAGGGTCAAACAGGCAAAGACCTTTTACGAGGTCTGGGCGGAGCGCACTGGCCAACAGGCTTGATGTGCCCCCCATGGAATGGCCTGCCAATACGGTTCCTTGTGGCGCGATTTGATCAAGGAGGGCGGCAATATCGCGGGCAAAGCGATTCCAATTGTCTTGTTGGTTTGGGTCATCTGGCAAATGGGTTCGGCCATGACCGCGCAAGTCAAAGGCCGCAACTGGGCGACCAATGGCCTGTGCTACGGGCTGTAACATCTGCCGATAGGTTGAGGCGCAAAACCCATTGGCGTGAAAGAAGACCAAAGCGGGGGCTTGATCCATTTGCGACGGCGTGGCCCATTTCAGACCGGCCATCGTGCCTTCAGCCAAAGTTTGGACGAGGCGCGTTTCAACAATTTGTCCCACTCGCAATTTGCTTCCCGGGTTTCGGTTCGGTGCTTACAGGCTGCCAAACACGCGCTTTAAAAGATCTGTCCCTCGACGGGCAGGATCACGACGGATGCCACGTTCTTCTTCGCCAATATAGATAAACAAGCCATCGAGTGTGTGGTCTACGGCAAAACCGATCAATTGGTTCTTAAGGGGGTTGTCTAAAACAACAGGTGGCGGTGGTGGGGGCAGTGGAGGTGGTACAGGAAGTGCTGTCACAGCTTTGGACTTCGTGGCACCAACTTTTGCTTTGGCGGCGACGGCGGCGGCTTTTGGCGCTGGCGCGACAGGGGCAGGGACTTCTGGCGGTGGCGGCGCAGGCAAAGTAATGGGCGCGCCGGAATAATTCTTCAAACTATCCCAGCCGCCCAAACGCTCAATCTCTGACCCATAGCGGGCTTGAATACGATCCAGCGCTGCGCCCGCACCAGACGCTTGCACCGCTTCGGCCATCGGTGGCGTCATCAGGCTTACCAAGCCAGCATAGGATTTCGCCTTTAACAAATCTGTGCCGGCCGTATCGCCACCGCGCAGCACCTGCAAAACATCCTCAATGGTGAGACTGCGGATGGTATCGACAAAAATAGAGCCAGCTTTTGGCATCATGGATTCAGCAGAACGATTAAGGCGCAATTGGAAATTGTCGAGCGGGACGCTTAGGCGCAGAGGGCTTAAGCGCTTTTGTAATGACGCCAGCGGCTCTGGCAAAGGAATTCGTACCCGTGTGTCGCCCCAGAAGCCGTCAGTCTTGCCCAAGCGACCAACCGCAGCCGCCGCACCTTGCAGGAGTGCGGCGCGAATCCCTGCTTCGCTTTCATTCCCAGACGAGGCGCTCAATAAATCATCGTCCAAACTGGGCAGAGCAGAGGGTAAACCTGCGCGCTTGGCCGCAGCAGCTTTGGCCAATTCCTCTAGCATTTGCCCGGCGCTTTGGGCTTGGGCGTGTGAGCCCAGCCCGGCACTTAAGCCTAAGACCGCCCACAAAAGGTTGCGGCGCTGAACCCCGTCTTGGTTTGACATCACGCTATCTCCTCGACATGGACGATTTTAGGAACACTTTGGGTCGATGTTGCCTTGACTTTGGACTTGAACCAAGACCCAATTAGGGCACATGATGACCTCAAGCCAGACTTGTTGTAGGCTGGTGTAGTAGAAGACAAAAGTCCATTGAAAAGAGCTTAAGCTCTGACGGCCAAAGGGAACGCGACCATGTACGACACCGAGTCCACATCGACATCAACCTGCTTTAATGTCACCATTGCAGATCATATCGCCCATATTGAAATGAAGCGGCCTGACGCCTTCAATTCGATGACTCGCGATTTCTGGAACGAACTGCCCAAGATCGTCAAAGACATCAATGATAATGCGCGCGCCCGTGTGATCGTAATTACGTCAACTGGAAAGCATTTCTGCGCCGGTATGGATTTGAGCGTCTTCGCTAGCGGCGACGGTGTCACCCAGGGTTCTGTGTCCGATCGCGAGACTCGCGGCGAAAGCTTCCGCTTGCATGTTCATCATCTTCAAAACACATTTACTTGCTTAGACGAAGCTCGGATCCCCGTGCTGGTGGCTGTACAAGGTGGCTGCATCGGCGGGGCCGTAGACTTTATTTCGGCTTGTGACATTCGTTGGGCCAGTGCGGATGCCTTCTTCTGCATCCAAGAAATCAATATCGGTATGACGGCAGATGTCGGCACATTCCCACGATTGTGCAAACTCATCCCTGAAGGCTGGGTTCGTGAATTGGCTTACACGGGTCGGCGCCTCACCGCTGCCAAGGCCAAGGAAATTGGGCTCGTCAATGAGGTGTTTGACACCCATGAAGCCTTGGTTGCCCATGTGATGGAAACCGCCCGCGAAATTGCCTCGAAGGCACCCTTGGCAGTCACCGGCTCTAAGGTAATGATCAATTACGCGCGCGATCATTCGATCCGCGATGGATTGGATTATATTGCCACTTGGCAGGCCGGCATGTTTAGCCCTGCCCATATGGCAGAGGCCTTCCGTGCCAATGCGGCAAAGGAGCCCGGCAATTTCCCCGAATTATTACCTTTACGTAATCGAATGTAGTTATCCCCATTCAGGATCATGGGTTGAGTCGGTTTTTGGCGCGAAAGTTAACTTCATTTTGAAGCTTTCGTGTCACATTAAGGTATGACACAAACCCGCAACGTTCGCTCTTGGCTCTGGTCCGCTCTCATACTTTCGGTTGTTGGAACCATCGTTGGTGCAGCAATCGCTCTGTCTGCCGTGCGGAATTTGTCCTTACAAGCAGAGCGTTTGGCCAAATTTGAGCGGACATGGAGCGAGGCAACTTGGGTCGATCAGCGCGTAACCGAAGCCGCCGATGACTTTGCACAAATGGGTCGTCCAGAAGATCGCGAGCGATTTGTGGCGCTAAATGAGCCACGTGAGGCATTGATTGAAAAGGCCATTCAGTTGGCACCAAAATCAACGAAAAAAAACGCGTTCGCAACGATCTATAAAGCGACTCGGGAAATGGGTGCGATTGAGGATTCGGCCGTTTTACTCGCTGCAGCGGGTCGTCAGGCCGACGCCAAGGCGCTGTTACAGTCTCAATCCTATGCCATCGCTGGAACAAGGAAAGCGCGCCAATTGGAAAAGGCTCGGCGCGAAATCGCGGCTGGCCTAAAAGTGGAAATCGATGCAGCCTTCTTTTTGTTGAGTGGAGGCCTCGCTGCTCTCTTGGCCTGTATGGTGGGGGCAGGCATATGTTGGGCTCGGGTCGCCGCATTATTCCGTGGCCAGGCGCAAGATTTGGTAGAAGCCCGCGATGCTCTGGCGCTGCATGCAAGCACCTTGGAAGCTAGGATCGACGAGCGTACGCACGATCTGGAAATGGCCAAGACCGCTGCTGAAGCTGCTGACCACGCAAAATCGGCCTTTTTGGCGCAAATGAGTCATGAAATTCGTACCCCTATGAATGGTGTTCTAGGCATGGCTGATGCGCTGTCGCGTACGCCTTTAGACGATCGTCAATTGCGGATGTTGGCCGTAATTCAGGACAGCGGCGATACGTTGTTGGCCTTATTGAATGACGTGCTGGATATTGCCAAGATCGAAGCGGGTAAGCTTGCTTTGGAATCGCTCGATTTCAGCGTGATGGAGATCGTGCGCTCGACTGAGGCTATGTTCACGCTACGGGCGCACCAGAAGGGCATCAGCTTTGCCGTGAATCTGGATCAGAGCGCCGATATCTGGTGTTTGGGCGACCCAACACGGATTAAGCAAGTTCTATACAACCTCGTTTCCAATTCCGTAAAATTCACTCAAGTCGGTAGTGTCCTTGTGACCATCGCTGCTGAAGACGTAGGTGACGGCCGCCGCGCACTTTCATTTGCGATTAAAGATACCGGGATTGGTATTGAGCCCGAGGTCCAGAATCGTTTGTTTGAGCGCTTCAGCCAAGCCGAGACCGCAACCAATCGTAAGTTCGGTGGCACGGGCCTTGGCCTTGCGATCTGTAAGCAATTGGTGACGCTTATGGACGGCCAGATTGATGTGGAAAGCCGCGTCGGCGAGGGTTCTGTTTTCCGCTTTACGGTCACCATGCCGTTAGGCGTGGCACCCGAGCGTACTGATGCTGGCCAATTTGAAGAATCTCATGCTCAAGGTGGTGCAGGCGGAAAGTCAGTTCGCGTTCTTGCTGCCGAAGATAATGCGCATAATCGCCTCGTCCTACAGATGTTCCTCGAGCAAGTTGGCATTGAGCCGGTCTTTGCAGAGAACGGCGAAGTTGCGGTGGAGCTCTGGAGCCAAGACAAGTTCGACTTGATCTTGATGGATGTGCAAATGCCAATCATGTCCGGCCCAGAAGCGACGGCGCAAATCCGTGCACTGGAGCAGGTGCAAAAGCGCGAGCGGACGCCAATCATCGCCTTGACGGCAAATGCCATGACCCATCATGTTCAGGAGTGCTTGGATGCAGGTATGGATGCCCATGTCGCCAAGCCGATCCGACCTGAAGTCCTATTTGCTGCGATCCATCAAGCCTTGTCCGGCGAAGTAGAGGCGGACGCGCCAGCCCTGTTGGCTGAAGCCAGCTGAGCTTAGCCCAATAAAAAAGGCGAACCGGTAAGGGCTCGCCTTGTCTAAAAGCTGCTGAGTTTATCAGCCTGCTATCACGGGCTCTATGATCAAGTTGGGTCAGGGTTGAGCGCCAACACTTAATCAGATCCCGATTGGGGTTATTTTGCTGCAGCATTGCAAGCTGCGATGCCTGCTTCGTCTAGGTTCGAGCTACCAACGCTGAAGCTGGCGACTGGGCCGAGCGCGCGAGCAACTTGGCGGCAGTCGCGAACTTGTGCGGTCTTGCGGTCCAGCACGGAGGTGCAGGTGTCGCCTGCGCAGCTCCAAGCAGCGCCCAAAACGATAATGCTGTCAGAAGCTTCGGCAACAGGGGTTTTCAGTTTTACAACAACATTGTTGTAAGCAGCAAAGGCTGCAGTAGCGGTCAAAGCAAACGCAAATCCGGCGACAAGTGTCTTGAAGCGCATGGGGAGGCTCCTAAAAAAGAGGTTTCAGAATAACGGGCTTTTTGTCCTCGTTGACTTGTACCTAGCCCTTGGCGTGAAAGGTTGCAAGAGAAATATGAACATACTGTATTTTATTCAGCAGTCACAATTTTGTTAGAGAGCGTGAGCGCATCCTTGGAGCGGCTCACAAATCAGTTGCAACGCCTCGCCCTGTCGATAAGGTCATGTGTAAAGCCCGAAGACGGCCAGAATACAGGGGAGCTACGCCATGGATTTCAACATACCCAAGGACATCGCAGACTATTTGATTGAGCTGGATGAATTCATCGCGCGTGAAATCAAGCCTTTGGAAGAAGCCGACGACAATATCCGCTTCTTTGACCATCGTCGCGAGTATGCGCGTACCGACTTTGAGAACCAAGGCTTGCCACGCCACGAGTGGGAGGCCCTATTGGGCCAAGCACGCCGTCGGGCTGATGCTGCTGGCCACTATCGCTTTGCCCTACCGGCTGAATTTGGTGGCAAAGATGGCAGCAATCTCGCGATGGCCATCATCCGAGAGCATTTAGCCAAAAAGGGCTTAGGTCTGCATAATGACCTGCAAAATGAGCATTCCATCGTCGGCAACATGCCAGGCGCTTTGATGCTGCGCGACTTCGGCACGCCGGAGCAGAAGGCCACTTTGTTACCCAAAAGCCTGCGCGGTGAGTTTATTGCGACCTTCGGCCTAACAGAACCTAATCATGGGTCTGACGCTACGCATATGGAGAGCACGGGTGTCCGCCAGACGCGCGATGGTGTGGAAGGCTGGCTGCTCAATGGCGAAAAAATGTGGATCACCGGAATGCATGTCGCCACCCATTGCATGTTCTTTGCGCGCACGAGCGGGAAAGCAGGGGAAGCGCGCGGTATCTCCTGCTTCTTTGTGCCTGCCGACGATCCCGGCGTGAAGATCGAGGAATATCTGTGGACCTTCAATATGCCGACCGATCATCCGCGCGTTAGCTTTAAAGACGTCTGGGTGCCTGATAGCGCGCTGTTTGGCCCACCCGAATTCGGCTTGGCTCTGGCACAACATTTCGTTCATGAGAACCGCATCCGCCAAGCCGCATCGTCTTTAGGGGCAGCTGTCTACTGTATCGAAGAAAGTGTGGCTTATGCCCGCGAGCGTAAACCCTTTGGCGAAGCGCTTGCGAAAAACCAAGCCATTCAATGGCCTTTGGTAGAACTTGCTACCCAAGCAGAAATGCTTCGCCTTCTCATCTATAAGACCGCTTGGGAAATGGATCAGATGACCAAACCAGAAGTCGAAAAGCGCCTATCCGACAAAGTGTCCATGTGTAATTATTGGGCTAACCGCCTATGTTGTGAGGCAGCAGATCAAGCCATGCAAGTCCATGGCGGCATCGGCTATTCGCGTCATAAGCCGTTTGAGCATATCTATCGCCATCATCGCCGCTATCGCATTACAGAAGGCAGTGAGGAGATCCAAAAGCGCAAAGTGGCTGCCTGGCTATTTGGCTATGCCGGCCCCAAGAAGCAGCTCTTCACGTCATAAGGTCATGAAAACGCAGTGAAACGCTGCGCGGCTTACTTGCGTTAAGCGTGGGTTGAATGTTCCTTGGACGCATGGGGCTGTTTGACGAGATTGAGCCAACTTACGATGCAATGCAGGCGATCAAGAAATTGCCGCCTGACGACCCTATCATTGTTTTGTCTTTGCTCCGTTTTCGCCATGACCTTGCCGATGGCCGTTCAGACGCCGCGTGGCGCGAATATCAAGATGGCATCGGCCCCGTTCTGACTGAATATGGCGCCAAGCGCGTGGCCCATGGGGTTGTGGCGCTCGATCTGGTTGGGCCGAAAGGGCAATGGGACGTTGTTGGGGCCTTTTGGTATCCCAATCCCAAAGCTCTCTGGCGCTTTATGTCGGATGAGCGCGTGATTGACCTGATCAAGATCCGCCGGAAGGCAGCGGATGATGTCACCATGATGATCTTGACGGATCAAACCAACGCCTTTGCAGGCGCTTAAGCGGCCTTTGCCGTCTCAAACGCCCGTTCCAGCGCAGCCAGTTCTTCTGCCATCATATCGGCCAAAGGCTGCACGTCTGGGAAGATATTGGCACCGGCTATCACGCCGACTTCCAACTGATCCTGATAGCCTTGGACCGTAATATTGATTGACATGCCGTGCGCTGGGATCGAAACCGGCCATAAATGCAGCATGGTGGCACCAGCCGCATAAAGCGGGATCGGCGGGCCGGGTACGTTGGATACGATTACGTTCGCACTTGGCGGCAACACATCCGATAGGCCCGATCGACCATAGAGGAGTGAACCGATCTGCATTGCCATCGGCGCACCCAGGACGGAGGCATTCGTAAAGTTGGGGATAAAATCCTTTAGCGGGCTAACGACAGACTTGGCTTGCACGGAATCAGCAATGATTGCGGTAAGGCGCTCTTTTGGGTCCGCAATATGGGTCGCAATGGGGCAAGACATGGCGAAGGCCTGATTATTGGTATCGGAATTGCCTTCTTCACGCAGTGAGATCGGCACCATCGCCACCAAAGGCTTGTCGGGCAGTGCCCCAATGGACAAGAGGTGACGACGCAAAATCCCGCTGGCGAGTGCCAGCACCACATCATTGAGTTTTCCGCCTGCCGCCTTGGCAACCGCCTTTGCCCGTTTGATCGACAGTGTCGCCGTCCCAAACGCACGTTCGGAGCTGATCGCTTTGTTGAAAGGCGTGCTGGGCGGGATCAGCTTGGGCAATTCTTTCAGCTTGCTGACATCGAGAAGGCCCGGCAGCACACTTCCAGCGGTCTTCAACATGGCTGGCAGATTGGCAACTGTCTTCATGCCCACTTCTACTTGATCCACCACATGATCTAGCACGGTGGAGCCAAAGTCCGTTTTGCCGGTGCGCTTCAGCGAAATCGGGCTCGCAGCAGCCTTCTTATCAAAGGGGCGCTGCCACAAATTGGCATACGTATTCATGACAGAGGCCGCAACTTCGCGGGCGCGCCCCTTCTTTTTGGACTTTCCGCCCGTCCCTTCAGGCTCACCAGCCTTTGCGGCCTTCGCTCTTGGGGCAGGGTTTGGCGTGAGGTCATAGACGATCTGCGATAGGGCAACGCCTGCCCCGCCGTCGATCAAAGCATGATGCAGCTTGGCATAAAGGCCAACGCGATTGCCGGGCAAATTCTCAAATACATAGAACTCCCACAAAGGCCGTGCGCGGTTCAGAAGCTTGGCGTGCATCCAGCCGACAATACGGCGTAAGGTGGCCATGTCGCGCGGTTCAGGTAGGCTGCCGCGGAAGATGTGGCGGTTGATGTCAAACTGCTCGTCATCGATCCATGAAGGATGGTCAAGGTCCAACAACGTGCGCGAGAGCTTCTTGCGCAACATGGGCACCGCGTCGAGACGATCTTCGATCTGAGCCTTAAAAGCCTCAAAATAGTCGCCCGTATAGCCATCAGGGAGTTGGAACAGCGACAGAGAGCCGACATGCATCGGCATTTCCGGTGTTTCCATATAAAGAAAGGAAGCGTCCAAAGACGATAGACGGACCGCGTCACCCATGTTTTCCCCCGTGGCCGGTGCAATTGCTTTGCGCCTGATCCGATATCGCCTATGATTTGTAAGGCTGACGTATAGTCAACCACGGACCAGTGGGGTCTGCAAGCTGTCGGGTGGCTTTCGTTTTCACTCACCCATAGGCGAGGGAAAACGGTCCATTCTTAGCAAAGGGCTTGAAAGTGCCTTCTGGTTGGGCCAAGCGGTCAGCCGCGGCCCAGAATGCAGCAGGATTGACGCCGATCCCGACATGGCTTGCCAAGCGGATTTCGATTGTTTCCGCATTGTCGGCTGGTTTGGCGATACAGGTCTTCCAATTAACAATGCCGTCCAGCTTGGTGTAGATAGAGGAATTCGGCACGGGCAGGTCGCCGGCAATACGCTCTAAATCACCGGGGCGGGCAGGGCCTTCATTCGAAAGAAAATCATAGAGTTTCTTCGCGCTGGTTGCATGAATATCAGCCGCAAATGGGCTGCCCAAGGTGATCACGCTGCGCACTTTATCGGGCATCACTAAAGCTAAATACCGGGCGAACACGCCACCCAAACTCCAGCCAACAATGGAAATCTTCTGGCCAGACTTGGTGTAAATCTCTTCCACGAGGCCTTCGAGGACTTCGCGCATCTTGTAAAATTTGCCGAGATTTTGCCCTTGGCCCCAGCCATACGTCTCATAGCCAAGCTCGTCTAGAAATTGGCGAATGGGTTTGGTTGAGCGGTCGCTGGCCAGAAAACCCGGCAGAACCAAGACTGGATGACCGTCCCCGCGCGGCGCGTGGCGCAAGATACTGCGGGTCGCAAACGTCGCCGCGAGCTCTACTACGCCACGTCCTTCAACAAGCGTGAGCGCCAAGGGTGGTGGCCGCAACTTGGTGTGAGTGTCAGACTTCCCGCTCTTTTGCTTTGAATAAGCGCGCTTTTTCGGCGTGGCGGCATTAATCGCTGCAGCAACCATGGTCTTACACTCCCAGTCTTATCGACAGCCAATTGACAAAGGTCTGCCATTCTTTGGGGCAGTCTTGCCCAAAACACTTAACAAACGTGACACTGCCTACTCGCCCGGTCAACTTATGGCCACGCGGACTTAGAACGCGCCTTCTAACTTTTCACGCCTCAGGCCACCTGACGGTTGGGGAAGGGCAGGTTTAAAGGTTGGTGTAGAGACCTTTCCGGCCCACTTAGCGCTTACAAAAGCTGATGCTCAGTTACGACAAAACGCTGAAAAGCCTTTGTATTGGCTTGTGTATCTGCACGCGTCTTCCGGTCCGTTCGTCCATAAACAGCGTTGTAGTCCTCAAGCGTCTCGAAATATTGCTCGGCGATGCCGTCCCAGTCGAAGGACTGTGATGAAGGGCTTCCCGCAAAAGCGGCATCATCTTCAACTCGGATGTCGATTTTATAGCCCTTCAGAAAGGGCGCTTGGTCAGCCATAATGTCTTCTGCATGATGATTGAGCCACCAATCTCGAAACTCGTCCAACGTTAAGTGGTCTGCTCTCTTTAGGAACCACATCACCTTGATCATCGTGTTTCTCCGTTGCGATTAGAAGTCGCATTGCCCGTATTGATCGCGCGCATTGCCGCGATCCAACCAAAGGTCATGGCCGCGCCGACTGTTACCCCGCCTGCAGGATAGTAGCCGCCCATTGCGGAAGCCGCATCTAGCCCGGCAGCATAGAGACCAGGAATGATCCGCCCTTGTCTGTCTAATACTTCAGCGTGACGGTTCGTACGCAAACCAACCAAAGAACCTAAGTCCCCTGTCTTGACGCGCACGGCGTAATAGGGCGGCGCTGCTAATGGCCCTAAGCAAGGATTAGGTGTGTGAGAGGCATCCCCATAGGCTTGGTCGAGTTTGGAGAGGCCTCGACCGAAATCACGATCCACGCCAGCGCGGGCATCGTGATTGAAGCGTTGAATTGTTTCGGTAAGCACATTTGGATCGACGCCTAGCTTCTCCGCAAGCCCCGCAATGGCGGAAGCCTTTATCAAATAGCCGGATTGAATTTCTGCCCCAATCGCCGCGGGACTAGGCGGGGCAGCCCCCAATCCATAGCGGCGCTGTGCTGCATGATCGGCAAGGATCCAAACGTGACCGCAGCCTTCTGTCTGGCGGCCGGCTGCGCGCATCGCTGGAACCAAGTCATGATAGATCATCGCCTCATTGGCAAAGCGTCTTCCGTCGCCGCCAATCATAATGACGCCGGGTTTTGCCCGCTCAAGAAAATGGGGGAAAGCTGATCCTTTGTGCGGAACCCACGATGTGGGCGCCCAGGCAAAGGGTTGTGAAAGGTCTTCATGGATCGCTGCGCCAATGTCTTCGGCCATCAAGAGCCCATCCCCCGTGGCCGAACGCACCGTCAGGCCATCGTTACTATCCCTGTGGGCGGCCTCAGCATCAAAGCGCGCCCGTAAGTTTGGATTTCCCGAGAAGCCACCCGTCGCAAGGATAACGCCACGTTCGGCTATCACCCTTTTTCTATGCCCATTTTGGACAAATACAGCGCCAGCAATCCCCGCGTTGTCCTGTACTAATTGGCCTACTGTCGCGCAGGTGAGCAATTGCCCGCCCCGCTTTGAAAACGCATGCCATAGGGCAGCGATCAAGCCCTCACCATTGCCTAAAAGGGTGCTTCTCCCCCAGCCACTTAGACGGTCCCGCATGTAACGTGCAACCAGTCGGGAAACTGCCAAGGCGGACCGGGGCGATTTTGTAACATTGTAGAAGTGGGGAAGGTCGATTCCGGCAATATACATCGACCCAAAGATGGCCGTCGATGCGAGGGGTGGCCGCAGACGAAAAAAATCTTTACCTAGTTTTCGGCCGTCGAACTTCCCCAAGGCAAGAGAACGCGCACCCGATGTTGCCCCCACTTTTTCGGGATAATAGTCAATGGAGCTCGGGGCGAGAGAATAGGCAACCTCGCTATTGGCCTCAACAAAGGCCAACATAGTCGGTGCGGCATGGAGATAAGCTTCGATGCGATCCAGGTCGAGGTGGTTTCCGGCCACAGCTTCGAGGTATCGGAGCGCCGCGGCCTGAGAATCCTGAATGCCCTTTGACTTGGCTTGTGCGCTGCAAGGCACCCAAATCATGCCTTCGGAATGGGCGGTTGTCCCGCCGACATAGTCAGACTTTTCCAACACTAAAGTGCGCAGACCACTACTGGCGGCAGTCAATGCGGCGGTCATGCCTGCGGCACCAGATCCGATGACGAGCAGGTCTGTTTCAATTGTTTCTGTGACCGGATCATGGGTCAATTTGGATCATCCCCCATCCTGCCAGACGTGCCCTTCCGATCATTCTTTTATCGGCTCCTCTATTTCTTGTCGACATATAGAATGCAAGAAGTCGACTCAAAAAATCGGATCGATGAACGCTGAGGACTTTCAGGCTTCGACTCAGGTCGATGGCGCGGACTGCGATGTGACGGGCTCGTTAGCGGGGGTCGGCGTGATTAGTCTCACAAATCTTGGCAGTGCCAAGCTAAACAAGATAACCGCAAAGGGGCCGAGCCCGAGACCAATGGTCGCTAGGGACAAGCCAATTTGATCGGTGCGCCCAAATACCAATTCGGTCAAGGCCGCCGTGACCAATGGGCCCAGCATATAGCCAATCAAGTTTGTCGTGATGAAATAGACCGCGGAGAGTCTACCCCGTAACTCGTTCGGGGTTGCTTGTTGAATGGCCAAGATGGAGGTGATGGGCAGCAAAGAGATGCAGAAAATGGCCGCGCCCACGGGGACAAGGATCAGCTCGCGCGACCAAGGTAATGCCAATGAGCCCAGCGCTAATGCCAGCAGGACAGAAGCGACCCGAAGCACTCTAACTGCGGCATCTTGACGGCCCCTTTGCTGAAGCAATCGGACAAAGAAGCCTCCAGCTAGAATGCCTGCAGGTCCAAGGATCAGGAATTGTATACCTGTCAGCACTCCAACATGGCCTGCCTCCCAACCATAGCCGCGAATGAGGAAGGTCGGCAGCCAGTTCATAAAGGCATAGGACATGATGGCGATCAGCCCGACTGCCGCAAAGTGCGACGTAACCCAGCCTTTTGCGCGCATCAAAAAGGCAATGAACCCGGCCTTGTCGCCTTGGACGACAATCTCATTACGTCGGGATGGCTCGCGAGCAGTTAGGGCCAAAATTGCAACCAACACACCGGGGGCAGCTGAAGCCAAAAATACAAACCGCCACCCTTCGAGAGGTGGGTGTCCTGCGATGACGATTGGATCAATCTCTTTAGCTAAAGTGAGCAAAAGACCACCGCCTAACAGGGCGAGGCCTGTGCCAAACATGGCAGATGTTCCATGGACGCTTATGGCTAAGGGGCGCCGCTTCGGTGAAAAATAGTCTGCTAGAAGCGAAACAGAACCGGGACCGGCAACCGCTTCTCCCATGCCCACAATGGCCCGCGCTACAAACATGGCTTCGTAACTCGTCGCAAGCCCGCATCCGATGGTACCGATTGTCCAGACAGCAACGCCTAACGCAATCAGCCTTAGACGATGTGTCCGATCGATCAGCCAGCCCACCGGAAATCCCAGCAGCAGGTAAAACAGCATGAAAGCTGGCCCCTGAAGCACGCCAATCTGGATGTCATTGAGACCAAGCGATCCTCGAATCGGATCCACCATCAAGCTCAAAATCTGACGGTCCAGAATCGCCACAACCGAAACGCACATCAAGACGATCACGCCATACCAAGCCGCTGTCGGGGTCGGCCAGCCAGCTTCTGAGTCGGGGAGATCTGCGCGCATCAAAATACCTCATCGAAGCGGGTTAGTGGCAAGCGGCAGGCGAAGGACCGTCTGCATCTTATCGCTATGGTGGACCAAAACCTCGCATCTGACGGCATCAGAAGGCCTCTCGTCGAACACGGGCTTGCCGGAATTGAGGTTCTTTTGAAAATAAATCGAACCGGGTGTTCGAAGAACAAGTCGAAGCCGGCTGCCCTTTTTTATGCGACGTGAGATGAAGCGCGGCACGAAAAATTGCGCTTGAAAGGGTTCGCCGGGTATTGCCAATTCCGGCTCCTCCCAGGAATTTCGATAGCGGAGCCGCAAAATATTGGACCACAGAAGGATAGATTGACCTTCTTCTGGGCGTATTTCAGATAATAGTGCCACCACATCCGTGTCGGGGGTTGATAAACTAAGCCACATATCCAGCTCAGGTATCCCGGCGATATCGAGGTCGTCGGCCAACGGATGAGAATGATAAATCACGCCTTGCCCGTGGAGGTTGTAGGCAAAGGCTTGGTCGGTTGGATCCTCACCCGCAATTTGCAAATGCATCCCGCGGATTGGGTCGGGGTAGACCACAGCTGAACCAGGCTTGCTTGGTCTGTCCAATTGCCGTTTGAACATCTCGACTTCGATAATCTGGCTATCGAATGGGTCGGCTACAAATCGATCTGCAGGATTGTCTTCAGGTTCGGTCACCAGTTTGCCAGAATGGAAGATGTCAGAGGCACCATCCGGCCCGGAGCTGAGATACCAACACCGAGAACTGGTACTGACCTCGTCCAAAGTCGCCGCGCTGCGCCACACCTCGGCTCCGGACATGTAATAGACAATGCGGTCGCTTAAAAAGGCTGGCTTTTCACCAAGTCCAAAGACCCATCGATACCACTCCAGCCTAACCGCCCCCATATCCACATTGGCTGCTGGGCCATAGGTTAGGTCGCCAACGCTAGACGCCCCTTCCATGCCGGCATGGTGCCAAGGTGACATCACCAAATGGTGCTTCGCCCGGGCTTCGGCGGTTCCAGAACGTTCATGCTGCAAGAAATGATAGAGTGTTCCGGCATGCGTGGAGTCATAATGGCCGGTCGACGATAAGATCGGGATGTTGATTAAGCGCATGTCCTCTTCGGTCGGCAAAAAGGTCATGTTTCGCATCGCATAGAAAGGGTCGCGCAAGACCGAATAAAAAGTGGGCCGCGTGACACCCAACTCTGCTGCCAAGTCTGCAATGTTTCGGTTGGATCGATAGGCCTCTGCTAAACGTTCCATCCAGAATTCCGAGTCAGACGCAAGTTGCCATTGTGTGTCCTGTCCGCCAGTCAAGACATGCCAGCCCAAATGCCCCACAAAGGGGACACCGCCGGGTGGAACATCAATGCCGGGATAGGCCGCTCCCCAAGGTGCGATGCCCTTTAAGGCTGGATGGCGAGACTTTGCGGCGATCCACTGATTAATCCCAGAATACGAGCCACCCCGCATGGCGACTTGGCCATCGCACCAAGACTGATTGGCCAGCCAATCAATTGCATCCACGGTGTCGTTGATGTCGGTCTCAAACATCTCGAATTCGCCTTCCGAACTGCCACGACCGCGACAGTCAAACAAGGCAAGTCCAACCCCTGCTTCGGTAAATCGGCGAGCAGCAGGCACCGAGATGTCGATGCCATAGGGCGTCATCTCCATGACAATCGGGACCGATTGTGATCGGTCTGCAGGCAAGAAGACTTGGCAATGGAGGCGGATACCATCGCGCATCGGCACCCGCAGGCCCAACAAAGTTTGAGGACCACGTCGCTTTGCGCTTCTCGGGCTGACCTGGCTGAACACCGTCACCGGAAAACCTCCCTACCAATTTCCTAGCTTGCTAGCAGGTCTCAATCTAGTATACAATATGTCGGCAAGAGGAGGTCGGCTTGAGAATCCAAGGACTTTTAACTCGGATCATCTCTGTTTCGATCGTCACGGCATTCGCATTAGGCCAGCCGATTTCTGCGCGCGAGGTGACCCCCAAGCCGAGGGTACAAGAACCGCTTCCTAATATCATTATTTTTTATGCCGATGATCTGGGCTATGGCGACCTTGAATCCTACGGCCATCCTACAATTCGAACGCCGCATTTAACTAAGCTCGCCCGCGAGGGGCAGCAATGGACCCAATTCTATGCCGCAGCGCCGGTCTGTACCCCTTCGCGCGGCAGCTTGATGACTGGGCGCCTCCCTGCGCGGATTGGGCTTGAGGCTCCAGCAGGTCTCCCAAATGTTTTTTTGAGCTTCTCGACGGGCGGCCTCCCTTATGAAGAAGTGACGTTACCCATGTTGCTCCAACAACGTGGCTATAAAACTGGCCTGATTGGCAAATGGCATTTGGGTGCGACGAAGGAACATGGGCCCAATCGCTACGGCTTTGATTATTTCTTTGGTTTGGCGAGCAGTAATGATCATGATCCCGCGGTGCCATTCACCATGGATCTCTTTTTTGAAGAGCCCAATGAAGCCCATTGGGCGGTGCCGCTCTATCGTAACCAAGCCAAAATTGAAGCTGCGACCAATCAAACGCTTTTGAACCAACGCTTGACCCAAGAAGCGGCGGAATTTGCCAAGACAAATTCTAATCAGCCATTATTTCTAATGCTGGCCTTCAGCTACCCGCATGTCCCACTTTTCCCAGCTCCAGAATTTCGTGGTCGCAGCCAAGCCGGCCTGTATGGGGATGTTGTTGAAGAAATGGACGATAGTGTTGGTAAAGTCATGGCGGCCATGGCTGCACGTCGTGACGGGCGCAAAACACTTGTTATCTTTACGTCCGATAATGGGCCAATCAGCCTGATGCGCCAAAATGGCGGGTCTGCTGGGCCTTTGCGTGGTGGCAAAGCAACCACTTGGGAAGGCGGTATGCGTGTACCCACAATATTCTGGGGGCCAGGGCTTGTGCAGCCGGGGCGCGTGCAAGAGCTTGGGTCACAGCTAGATGTCTTAGCGACGCTGGCCGAACTCACCGGTGCCACATTACCGAAGGATCGGCCTTTTGATGGCCAATCAATTTTGGCAACGCTGAAGACAAAGTCTGCTACCCCACGCGAAACGCTATTTTACTACCGCGCAGGTCGCATTTTTGCCGTTCGAGATCGTCGCTATAAGGCCCATTTCATCACCCAAGGCGGCTATGAAGATCAAGACGGCCCTGTGGAGCATGCGCGCCCGATCATTTTTGATCTTTGGGCAGATCCCGGCGAGCGCTATCCGCTCGAAAACCCAAATCCTGAGCTTATCCGCCATTTTGAAATGTTGCGGGATCAGCAGCGAGCAAATGTACCACTCTCTCCTTCAGAATTGGTCAAGGGTCTGCCATCCCGCGCGCCCTCGAAGAAGGATGGACAAACCAAGGAAGGCGGCCAGCGATGAAACTTTTCCCCAAGTTTGCAGTCTGCTTGAGGCCCTATTTGGCGGGGGCGCTTGCGACATTGGCCTTCCTGGTATCCGCGGTCGAGGTCGCCAAGGCTGCAGCCCCTTTGCCTGTCGGTCTCGGTGACTTTTTTAGAGTGCAACGTGTGGACGACCCGCGCATCAGCCCGGATGCCAAACAGGTGGCATTTGTCCAAGTTACGCCTGATATTGGGACTGATCGCTGGGTATCGACCGTCAAACTTGTAGGAACTGAAGAGGGCGCACAAGTTCGCTCGCTTCCCGGCCAAGGCGATTCATTCATGCCGCGCTGGTCGCCTGACGGTGCCTATCTGGCTTATCTGCGCGTTGATGCGGGCGGCATTCAATTGGTAACGCTCAAAACCGAAGATGCCTTGATGGGTCGGGACGCATCCCTGCGCGTGGTGACGTCGCTGGCTGGCGGCCCAATTGACTTTGCTTGGTCACCAGATGGTCGCCGGCTAGCAGCCTTGGTCCGCCTTGGCACGCCGCTACGCCAATCCCGGGCGGTGCAGGCACCAGAAGGGGCGACTTGGACCGAACCACCTCTGATCTACAGTTCTGCCGGATTTCAGCAAGTTAATGACATGCTTCCCAAGACCGCCAATGACTTTGCGGTTTTCGTTATGTCTGCCGAAGGCGGCGGGTCCAAGCGTATCACGCAGAGCGGCGCATTAGGCGAAAGCCTACCCTACACTAAACCGGATCTGGTTTGGATGCCGGATGGTAAGCGGGTATTGGTATCCCTCAATTTGGCCGAGAAGGGCTATTTGAACGCCATCCAAGGCTCCCTCTTTGCCATCGACGCCCAATCTGGTGTGCTCCAGCGCCTCGCTGGACAAGATGGTGGTGCCTATTTCAACCCCAGTTTCGCCAGAGATGGTCTATTGGGCTTTAGTTGCCGTGCGCCGACACGCAATAACCTCATCCGTTTTGAGTTTTGCCTTCAATCGGCAACTCAACCGTTTAAGTCGGTGGCAACCTCGATTGAAGGGATGATCTATCCCGCGAAACTGCTGCCGGACGGCACGGGTTTCATCGGTGTTTTTGGTGAACGTGGTATTGGCAAGCTCGCCGTCTTCGGCATGGACGGCAGTTATCAAATTCTCGCCGAAACTGGTGGAGGCGATGCCAACGCCTATGTCGATGGTGGTGCCCTGACTGTCAGTGACAATGGCACCGTGGCATTTCTCCTCAGCAATGGTCGAGTACCCAGCGCGGTCGCGCTGGCGCGGCGCGGGGGTTCAACGCGGGTTTTATTTGACCCAAATTCAGCCTTTGTCGCAAATCGGTCAATCAGCGTAGCCAAAGAGATAACCTACACGCCAACCGATGGTGCCGCTGATGTGGGCGCATTCCTGTTTCCAGCCACAACACGTTCGGACACGGGCAAACCGCCCGGAATCGTGATGCTGCATGGAGGCCAAAGCTCGGACTATGGCCCAGACTTTGATTTGGTACCGCAAGTCTTTGCCGCGCACGGTTATCATGTCGTTCTGCCCAATTATCGGGGCAGTGGAACCTATGGGCGGGCTTTTGCCAATATGTCGACCGGTGCGCCGATTGATCGTGAATTTGACGTTATCGGCGCGGCGGATGCTCTGGTTGCTTCCGGTGCCGATCCAGATCGGATTTTTCTGATGGGCGGCAGCGGTGGCGGCATGATTACAGGCTGGACGATCAGTCGGACGAAGCGCTTCCGGGCAGCTGTCATGTGGTATCCAACAACCGATTGGTGGAGCTTTGCAATGGATTCTGCGGTTGGGCCCACCACGCTGGTTTCCTTCCGCCGGGCACCTTGGGAGAATCCTTCCGAATACATAGCACGCTCCCCCTATGCGCAGATTGGGACCATCGACACGCCGACCATGGTGATCATTGGCGATCATGACCGCATCACGCCTATATCTGGGGCTATGGCCTTTTTCCGTGGGCTTAAGGTCAAGGGCGTTGAGGCAGAGTTGGTGGTTTATCCCGGTGCCGCACATGGGATTGATGCGGTGCCAAGTCAGGCAATGGGCCATATTGCAGAGACTCTCGGCTGGCTAGAACGTCACGGTGGAAACAAGGTTCAAATGCCTGTCTTGCCAGCCGTTGAAAAGAAGTGAGCTCACTTGACGAATGATTTCTAGGAGGCAGGGCTCAGCATCATATCGACAACAGACCGCCACGTTTTGCCCTGATCGGTACTGAGTTTCCAAACTTGGCGGACTGCCCCATGGGGAGCCCGTTCCCAACGCATTTGGTGCAGGCCTTGGAAGTCATAGAAGTGGTTTTCGCCGGTAAATGTTACCCCCTCGGCGTCGGCTATTCCAATCAGGGTCAGGGTTTCACCATCAGCATTGATGTAGGTAAACCGCCACGCTCCTTGCATGCGATCATAGAAGAATAACCCAACGCCATTGCCACCCATTGCGCCTTTCCAATGCTCGATCAAGGCGCATCCGTCGGCATCCGGGCGAACATCGGTTGTCCCGGCAAATTGACCAGTCGCGGTGACGCCCCTGAAGCTTCCGATCCGGAAATCGAGTGCGCGAAGCAGATTGGTCGCACACGTTGGAGGCACGTCCTTGGATAGGGCAGGTCCAGCCGCAGCCGTCGCGCATAGGATCGCGCTCACACTGCTGATCCAGATGAATTTGAAGAGGCTGGGTCTAGATCTGAGGCGCATGATAAAAGGGGCTACTAGCATGCTACCAGGAAGCCATAGGGGCCAAGAACAGGTGGCCCGTCTTTGCCTCGACGGACACCTCTCTCCAACAGCACATGTGACCAGCGTGTCGTATAGTCAGATGGAATGGGTTGGTCGGTTAGGTTGAAAATGCAAGCTATGCGCTCCGTCCCATCCGAGCGAACAAATCCCAAAAGGTCGTCGCCTAGGTCCTCAAATTGTACCGATCCGCGCTGCAAGGCAGGATGGGCTCTACGTAAGGCGATTAAGGCACGTGTAACGGCGAGCGTGGAGTCAGGGCTTGCATCTTGCTGGGCAGCCGCAAGGCTATTGTGGCTATGGGGCATGGGTAGCCAAGGTTTCCCGCTCGTAAACCCCGAATTGGTTTGGCTATTGTCCCAAGGCATGGGGGTGCGTGCACCATCACGCTGTAAATGCTCAGGATAGAAGCGTCGAGACGCAGGGTCGCGCAGCGCTTCATAGGGCAATTGAGCGTCGGGTAGGCCCAATTCGTCACCTTGATAAATCAAAGCAGTACCGCGGGCGGCAAGGACGATTGCCATTAAAAGCTCGGCAAAGGCTGCGCTGGGCTCCTTGTGCCCGCAGCGGGTTGGGCCACGAACAATATCATGGTTGCTAAATGACCAAGTTGGCCAGCCTTGTGCGTCATCCGACCAAGCTTGCAATTCGCGACGCAACTGCGAGGCGGTCAGCAGGGCTTGATCGCCGCCTAAAACAAAATAGGCACTATGGAGCCCTGTTTTGCCCTCGGTATAAGCTTGGGCCATCGTCATGGGCGCGCGGCCAGCGATTTCACCCAGCAGGAATCGTCCCTCGCGTTCATCGGCCAGCGACCGGATGCGATTAACAAACTCCAGGGCCTCAGGCCTATTGCCATCATATAGTGGGTTCTGGGCATGGGCAGGCAAGATTACGCGCGTCTCCCCGCTTGCCGGATTGTTCCGCAATTCAGGGTCGACCACCGCGAGATTGATAACATCAAGCCGGAATCCGTCGACCCCGCGATCCAACCAGAAGCGCCCAATCCCCAGTAATTCCTCTTGAACGGCCGGGTTTTCGACTCGTAAATGAGGCATTTCCGGCAAGAAGTGCGTCATGAAATATTGCCGTCGGGACATATCCCACGACCAAGCGGGGCCGCCGAAAATCGAGACCCAATTGTTTGGCACCCCGCCGTCGGGCCTTGGGTCAGACCACACATACCAGTCGCCATGCGGCCCCTCTGGGCCGTTACGGCTGCTAAGGAACCAAGGATGGCGATTGGAGGTATAGGTATAAACTTGATCGACAAGCACTTTCAGGCCAAGCGCATGGGCGCGCGCCAGCAATCGATCGAAATCCGCCAAACTGCCGCATCGCGGATCGACATTCTTTTGGTCAATAGTGTCATAGCCATAGTCGGTCCAAGCTGAGCAATAAAATGGACTAAGCCAGATCCCGTCGACGCCAAGCGCGGCAATATAATCAAGCTTGTCAATGATTCCTGGAAGGTCGCCCCATCCGTCGCCATTGGAATCGGCGAAACTCAATGGATAGATCTGATACAGAACTGCGCCACGCCACCAGTCGCTGCGGTCCGTACTCATATCCCTCAGAGCCTCCTTACCCGATTGATCTGACATGCCCCACTTGGGCGAAAATTGGAACTTGATTGCAGGCCTTTATCTTGTATAACATATGTCGACGCATTGTCGACAAGAGATGAATGGGGGAAGGCAGCTATGAAAATCATCGGAACCGAGAACCAGCGATTTGTTGCTAAAGGCAGCCAGAGAGTCAGTCGCATGTGCATACTCATGCTCAGCACTGCGGCGTCACTTGTCTTCTCCCAGCCTGCTTTTGCTCAGCCGGCATCGACAACAGCAACGGATGGGGAGGCGGATGCCTCGGTCGTGATCGTCACTGCCCGTCGACGTTCGGAGTCGGTCCAAGAAGTGCCGTCGACAATCAACGTATTGAAAGGCGCGGAGCTCACTGAGTCTGGGGTCTTCCGCTTTCGAGAGCTACAATATGCGGTTCCTGGCTTTTACGTCCAAAATTACGAAACCCGCGCCACCATCACCATGCGGGGCATTGGTTCTCAAGTCGAAGGTGGAACGTCAGCCGTCGCCATTCACTCTGACGGCATTTATCAAGCATCTGCTGCCGCCCAACTCAACCGCCTCTTCGACGTGGAACGCGTAGAAGTTCTGAAAGGACCGCAGGGCACGCTTTATGGCCGTAACTCGACCGGCGGTGCGGTCAATATCATCAATCGCAAAGCTGGATCTAAGTTCGAAGGTGAGGTGTCGGCGGGCTACGGCAGCTTCAATACGGTAAACCTTGAATCCGGGGTTAGCATTCCCTTGGGCCAAGGATGGGGCCTCCGCTTGGCTGGCTCTTATGCCAAAGGCGATGGCCTGTTCACCAATGTGGTCAATGGCCAGAAGATCGGCAAGGAAGATTTTGTCGGCGCCCGTGCGACCCTGTCGGGGGAAGTAGGAGCCGTTAAGGTCGATTTGTTTGCCCAATATTCGAAAGACAATGACTCCCGCAGCATTGCCTTGATCCCATTACAAACTGGCACGAAGATTCCCCTGCTTGGGTTTGACAAGACCGCCTATGATGATCCCATCAATCCCGCGACCGAGCGTGAACCGTTTTTGGCTGGGCTGACTTTGGAGACTGAGCTCGGCAATGGTTTTACCGTGCGGGCAATCACAGGCTATCTCGACTATAATGAGCCTCGCTCTGACACAGATGTGAACCCGCGACCAAATCTCGCAAACCGTCTGTTCATTTCGTTCCCGCAATCTGCCAAGCAGCTCAGCCAAGAGTTCCAATTCCTCTATAAGGGTGAGCGGCTCGACGGGGTCTTCGGCGTCTATTATCTCGACGATCAACAAGAAGAAAAACGCTTCGTGATTCAGCGGCCTTCAGGCCTGACCCTGCTCAATTCGAAGACGAGCAATGATGTTGAAGCGACGGCCATTTATGGGGATGTCAATTACAGGGTCAGCGATCGGCTGAAGCTGAATGCTGGGATGCGCTGGAACCGCGAAAAAATCCGTAACCAAAGCAAAGGTACGGGTTTGTTTGACGGCACGCCATTCGATCTTTCGGGAACCCAAAGTAAGCCAACCGGTCGGTTGGGTCTAAGCTATGAACTCGCCCCCGGCTATATGGTGTATGGCTCAGTTTCAAACGGTTTCCTGGCCGGAAGATTTTCCACCACGCTCGACAGCGTAACTGGGCAGAGCAGGCCAAAGGAGGTTCTACCCGAGAAATTGCTCTCCTACGAACTCGGCATCAAGACCAGATTGCCGGACAGCCGGGGCTTCTTGAACGCCTCTGTCTTCCAATATGATTATGATGATCTGCAGGTAACCGTGGGTGGCTTGTTCCTCTTGCCCAATGGCCAACCCGACCCATCGGCACCGCCCTTCTTCTTCACCGATAATGCCGCCAAGTCACGCATTACCGGGTTTGAAGCAGAACTCAGTGAATTCCGCGTTGCAACGCATCTGAAATTTGATGCGAACGTCTCCTATGTTGACGCGAAATATCTCGAGTACAGGTCGATCTTGGCAAACCGATCTGTCGCCAATTTCTCGGGCAAGACAATGCCACGGGCACCGAAGTGGACCTACTCAACGGCAGCAACTGTCGACAAATTGAAGTTTGGCGACAAGATTGAAGGCTCAATCCGCGCAGAGGTCAATTATCGCGATAAGACGTTTTTTACCCGCGAAAACACTGCTGTATCCTCACAAGGCAGCTACACCTTGGTCAATCTCATCGCCAAGTTGGAGTTTGATGGTGGCCGCTGGGGCTTCCAAGTGGCTGGTCGTAACTTGACCGATGAGCGCTTCTTCAACTTCCTACGCAACGATCCGTTTGCAACTGTTGGAGAGTTCAGAAGTGTTGTCGCAACGGTAAATACCCGCTTCTGATGTTGATCTTTGCCCCACTTGGCAAACATCACTAGCCTACGGGTCATTTCAGGGCTTTCTCAGCCCTGAAATCAGGCTAAAGAACTCAGAGGCATTTCCGCCTCATAAAGTTCGAGTTCAGGTTGGGTTTGCATTGGCTGTGGAAAATAGAAAGGCGAAGACGGGGCAAGCTATACCACCGAAGCGCGAGCGCGGTATGGGCGCTGTTTCTGTTTACGAAGTTTTGCGTCGCGAAATCTTAGAGCTAGAGATTGAGCCAGGCATGCTCTTGGATGAGTCCGAATTGGCTCAAAGATTTGGACTATCCCGCTCGCCGGTGCGCGAGGCTTTGATCCGCTTGTCTGCGGAAGGTCTGGTCAAGACTTTGCGCAATCGCAGCTCGATCGTCGCGCCCTTCGATGTTGTCGGCGTGCCCAGTTATCTCGATGCCGTGACTTTGCTCTATCGCCTCACCGCGCGATTGGCTGCAAAAAACCGTTCGCCAGAACAATTGAAAAAGATCATCCGGCTCAAAGACGCACATGCAGAAGCAACCAAGCATGACTGCGCGATTGAGATGATTGCCTTAAACCACGCTTTTCATCTGGCGATAGCCGAAGCTGGCGGCAATTCCTTCTTCGTCGAGTGGCTAAAGCAGATCCTCGATCACGGGCAACGCATTTTGCGGCTCTATCTGCACATACAGGGCGATCATATCGCTCAGGACGTTTTGGATGACCATTTTGCCTTAGTCAAAGCCATTGAAGACCGAGACCCCGATGCAGCCGAAGCTGCCGCCTTACGTGATGCAGCTATTATTTCGTCTGAAATGCTGGCTTGGTTCGCTGCCAAGCCCTCAGGGGAGCTTCGCTTGACGAAAATTGGCGATTAACTCCGCGATTGAGGTATAAGAAGCATCGGTCGGCTGAGCGCCGCACGCCACATCTCATCGAACTTTGATGACGGTCCAGAATCTTTCTTGATTTTCCCGTTGTGCCGCCCTAATCCTGTATACTTGAAAAATACAAGATTGGCTGGACGACAAGGAATCTGAGCAATGGCGAAGCGGTTTCACGGGCAATCTATCCTCATTACCGGTGCTGCTTCCGGCTTGGGTGCGGCTTGCGCACATGCTTTTGCGGCAGAAGGGGCCTTGTTGACGCTGGTTGATCGTAACGGTGAAAAGCTAGCCGCCTTACAGCAAGAGCTTTTGCGCGAAACCACTGTTTTATTCGCCGGTGACGTCGGACAAGAAGAGACCGCACGTCTCAGCGTCGATCTCGCCATCAAGACGTTTGGCCGCATCGATGTTTTGGTCAATAATGCGGGTGTTGATCCCCTTGATGCGGGTAGCCTTGAAAACACGACGATAGCCGTGTGGGATCACGTGATGGGGGTGAACCTCCGCGGCGCATTCTTGTTCGCGAAAAGCGCTTTGGGGCCGATGAAGGCGCAAGGACGCGGCTGCATGGTCCATACGAGTTCGATCAGTGGTTTACGGCCGACGCCGGATGAAGCAGCCTATAGTGTTTCGAAGGCGGGCTTGATCCAGCTGTCTCGCTCAATTGCCCTTGATCTTGGCAAGTACGGCATTCGGTCAAATTGTGTCTGCCCAGGCTTTTTGGAAGCTGTTATGGGGGATCGGGCAAGCGCGCTATCCCAAACAGATTTAGCCGCGCGCTCTGCTAGCGCGGCAGCTTTAGTGCCGCTCGGCCGAGAAGGGCGTTATCGCGAGATTGCCGCCGCCATCTTGTTCCTAGCAAGCGCCGAGAGTGCCTACATGACTGGAGCGACACTCGTCATGGACGGGGGCATGACCTTGGCATGATGATATTCGGTGTCCAGAGAAGGAAGTCGGCATGAAGGCTTTTGACGTCTTGGTCGTCGGTGGCGGGATTGCCGGACTATCGGTTGCGGCAGAGCTGTCTGCCGAGTTGCGCGTGCTGCTTCTGGAAGCTGAAACCGCGCTTGGTTATCATGCGACGGGGCGTTCCGGCGCAGTTTTCGGGCGAAGCTATGGCAATGCGACCATCCTTGAACTCAATGCGATGGCCGCCCGCTTCTTTGAGGCACCGCCCGAAGGGTTCACCGATCAAGTGCTCTTTAAGCCTCGGCCTTGGCTAATCATTGCGCGGGAAAATCAGGCGCAAGCTGCCGCGCGTTGGCGGTTGCTACCAACTCAGCTGGAGGTCATCAAAGCCGCCGATCTTCCGGCCGCTTCTGGTGGCTTGCTAAGGCATGGCTATGCCCAGCTTGGCTTTTTGGATCGGAACTGCGGTGACTTAAATGTCCATGCTTTGACCGAGGGATATCGCCGTCAGCTCCTCAGTCGCGGCGGTGAAATTGTGGTGGGCGCGCGTGTGGAGGCACTTGCCCGCTCAAACTCCGCATGGACTGTCAAAGCCGCCGATCAAGCCTTCACGGCACCTATTGTGGTCAACGCAGCTGGGGGATGGGCAGATGCATTCGCGGCCTTGGCCGACTTGCCCCCGCTTGGGCTCATTCCTTTGCGGCGGAGTGCTGCAATCGTAGAGCCATCGGCGGCGATAGATGTGCCGAGCTTGCCCGTAATTCTGGACGCGGAGGAGAAATTCTATTTCAAACCCGAGGGCGGCAAGCTGATGATCTCGCCCGCCGATGAAACGGCCTGTGCGCCAGCAGATGTCCAACCGGAAGAGATTGATATTGCGCATGCTGTTGACCGCTATGAGCGCGCTACCGGTCAACAAGTTCGCCACATCGGCCACAAATGGGCAGGCATGCGCACCTTCGCCAAGGATAGGACCCCTGTCGTGGGCTTAGACCCCCGAATTAACGGCTTTCTCTGGCTTGCGGGGCAGGGGGGGTATGGCATTCAGATCGCGCCCGCCTTAGCTAGCATAGCCGCTGCCACCATTCTTGGTAAGTCAGTAGATCCTGTTTTGAAAACTGCCTTGGACCCCAGCCGGTTAATCAGCCGCCATGTTTAATGGTGACCTGATCATACGCGGTGCACATCTTGCCGACGGCAGCGGCCGTGACGCTTGTTTAGCTGATATCCTAATTGCCGACGACCGCATTCTGGATATTGGCTTGGGCAAGAATTGGTCGGCTAAAGAGGTGCTATTGGCCCACGGCCTGACAGCTTGCCCCGGGTTCATTGACGTCCATTCCCATGATGATCGCGAACTCATCGACGATCCCGCCATGATCCCAAAAATCAGCCAAGGGGTGACGACAGTCATTGTCGGCAATTGTGGGCTGAGCCTTGCACCCTTGACCCGAGAATCCTTGCCGAGCCCGCTACAGGATTTGGTAGGACCACGAAAGTTTCCCGACTTCGCGGCCTTTTTGGATGCAATTGATCGAGCCGAGCCCGCCACCAATGTTGCTGCCTTAGTTGGTCATACGGCCTTACGGGTAGAAGTTATGCGCGATTTATCGCAAAGGGCGAGCGCTGAAGAGATCGGGGCGATGCGCCAGCTTTGTTCGGATGCGCTGGCAGCCGGGGCAATCGGTGTTTCTTCGGGCCTTTACTACCCGCCTGCGCAGGCAGCTGATTGGCGCGAGGTCGCAGAATTAGTTGCACTCGTGGGCCCTGAGTCCGGTGTTTATGCCGCCCACATTCGCGACGAAGCCGATGATGTGATCGCTGCTATCCATGAAGCCATCCAAATTGCGCAAGCGGGGGGCACGCAACTTGTCATTTCGCACCATAAGGTTATGGGCCAAAGCAATTTTGGGCGATCGGAAGAGACGCTTGCACTCATTGAGGCCGCGGCCGATCGCGGGCCTATTGGCTTTGATGCCTATCCGTATACCGCTGGGGCCAGCATGCTGCATGCGGGATTGGTACAAGTCGCCCAAAAGGTCATCCTAGCTTCCAGTGCGCCGCACCCGGAGTTTGCGGGCCAAGAATTGACAGATATTGCAGCAAGCTTGGGCTGCACACCTTTGGAAGCGGTGACGCGCTTAAGCCCCGGAACCGCGATTTATTTCATCATGGATGAAGCCGATGTGCAGCGAATTCTAGCCCACCCCTTGGCTATGATTGGCTCAGACGGCATTCCCGGGGAACATCCCCATCCGCGCCTTTGGGGTACGTTTCCACGAGTGTTGGGCCATTATGGGCGGGAACTCGGTCTGTTTCCATTTGAAGAAGCCGTTCGCCGGATGACACATTTGCCCGCAAAGACTTTTGGTCTTCAAGATCGTGGTGCGTTACGCGCCGGGGCCATGGCCGATCTTGTTTTGCTGGACCGCGACAGCGTCATTGATCGGGCTACCTTTGAGACACCCAAGCAACAAAGTGAAGGCATTATCCATGTCCTAGTCAATGGCCGGTTTGCGTGGCGGGACGGGGTCGCAACAGGCCAGCATGCGGGGCGTGTCCTGCGGCGACATCAGAATTAGTGAAAGGAAGTTTCGATGATTGAGCGTTTTGAGCAAAGTACCCGAATGAGCCAAGCCGTCTCAGCCGGTGGATTTGTCTTTTTGGCGGGTCAAGTCGCTCCAGATCCTGTGCCTTCAGTTGCCGCACAGACTGAGCAAATTCTAGCGCGCATCGACGCCTTGTTGGAGGCCGCCGGCTCTGACCGCACCCAACTTATCAGCGTATCTGTCTGGCTTGCAGATATTGGCCAATTCAATGCCTTCAACGCGGTTTGGGACAATTGGGTCGCCAGCGGCCATGCCCCAGCCCGGGCAACCGTCGAAGCCCGATTGGCGACACCGGCCTATCTTGTTGAGATTGCGGCCATTGCATTCAAGCAGTCAAGCTGACGTCTGCCGACGAGTTACCGAAACGGCACCGGGCGTGGCAAGGCGTCAAGGGCCGCTTTAAGCTCAATCCTCGCCGCTTGCACCCGAGGATTATCGCTGGTTGGCGCAAGCGGTTGTGCTTCGAGCGGGTCGGCGTCCAAATCAAACATCCGCCCGTCGACATAAAGCTTATAGTCGCGGTTGAAGGCATAAATGGTGGGCGGTGTTCGCCCCGTTGGGATGTACGTATGCGCGATCACACGACGAATTTGGGCGCGGGGGTCTAAAAACAAGGGCCAAAGCGATTTCCCATCGATCTCGCCACTCAATGGCTTCCCAACTAAGTCGGCTAAGGTTGGTGCGATATCGGCAATATCAACAAGGGATGAACTGACCATGCCTGGTGGGATCGTTCCCCGCCAATTGGCAATGAAAGGAACTTGTGTGCCGCGCAGCGTCGTCGTGCCCTTGCCACCTTGAACGGGAACACCGTTCTGCCGCACCGTAATGGCTGGGTGAGTGCCATTGTCGGAGGTGAAAATAATCAGGGTGTTCTCGCTGAGGCCCAGATCCTCGATCTTTTTCATGACCGTCCCTACGAGCCTATCCAGATGGCGGACCATGCCGCGATACCGCTCCTGCTTATCGGCGGGATTAGTCATGTCCGGCGTTAGAACCCACGGATCATGCGGCTCCAACATGGAGTAAAACATCAAAAATGGCTTGGCCTTGTTTGCATCTATGAAGTCGAGTGCAGCCTGATTGATGATGACTGGCCCGTATTCGCGATCTTCAATGCGCTCTCGCCTGCCATTGCGATAGAAAGTCGGACCCCAATAACGCGACCCGACTTCCTGCTCGGTCAAATTGTGCACAATATAATTCTGGAAGCCCGCGGCGACAGGACTTGAACCGGTAAGGGGAATGGTGGCTTCCCACGCCTTGCTCAATTGCCATTTCCCGCCAACAAAAGTCGCATAGCCCTGATCGCGAGCGGCATGGGCGAAGGTCCGCTCCGCCTCATCGAGGTGGCCGAAGTCCTTATAATTCCGGCTACTGTCCTTGCCGGTCAGAAGGCGAACCCGTGACGGCGTGCACAGCGGCATAGCATGTGCATTTTCCACGCGCAGACCGGTTTGCGCCAGCTTGTCTAAATTAGGTGTGGCGATTTCGCTGCCATAAGCACCAACCGAATCCACGCCCATATCGTCGGCGAGAATGACAATTATGTTCGGCGGGCGTTTGGGTGGCATGGGCTGAGCCGCCGAAACTGGCCAAGCCGTGAAAACCAACAGCGTTACAAGGGCCGTCAGGATTTGGTTTACAGAGGCTTTGTGCATGATGTGCATCCCATAATCGCTTTGTCGGTTCACGAAATCGCTTGCCGAGCTACCTCAAACTCTCAGTCGGTTGATTAGATTCTCACACCATTCCTGCCGCCCCGATTGTGTAACAGGGCCTTGGTCAGCCGCCACGGCATGATGGGCAAGGTCGGCCAAAGTCGTCGCGGGGTGGTGGATTTTTTGTCCAAGTGGACCCTTCCACCCGGCATAGCGCTCTGCTCTGAAGTCCTCCAATCGGCCATCCTCAAGAATCGCGGCTGCGCCAAGCAAGGCGCGCGCAATCGTGTCAATCCCGCCAATATGTCCGTGGAATAGATCGGCAGCATCTATCGACTGACGTCGAACCTTCGCGTCAAAATTAAAGCCGCCGGTGGTAAAGCCGCCGCCGCGCAAAAGTTCCAGCATCGCAAGGGTCAGTTCTTCAACCGAATTGGGAAACTGGTCGGTATCCCAGCCATTTTGCGGGTCACCCCGATTGGCATCGATGGACCCCATTATGCCGAGCGCACGGGCCATCGCCAATTCATGCTCAAAGGTGTGGCCAGATAGGGTCGCGTGATTGGCCTCAATATTGACCTTCACCTCATTTTCGAGACCAAAGCGTTTGAGAAAACCATACACAGTCTGAGTGTCGAAATCATATTGATGCTTGGTTGGTTCATGGGGTTTAGGCTCAATCAGGATCGTACCTTTAAAGCCAATGCGATGCTTATGGTCGACAACAAGTGAGAGAAACCGGCCAAAATTGGTCTGCTCAATCCCAATCTCGGTGTTGAGAATGGTGTCATAACCCTCACGGCCGCCCCAAAGTACATAATTAGCCCCTTTGAGGCGATGGGTCGCATCTAGGGCATCTTTCACTTGCATGGCGGCCCACGCAAAGACTTCGGGGTCAGGATTGGTCGCCGCACCCGCCATATAGCGAGGGTGGCTGAACAGATTAGCCGTGCCCCATAACAATTGCCGACCATGTTCGGCCTGCAGCGCTTCAAGATGATCCACCGCTTCCGCAAATGAGGCTCGAAAGGCGCGCGGGTCTTCGGCGTCGGCCATGACGTCGACATCGTGAAAGCAATAAAATGGTACATCCAGCTTCTCAATAAAGGCGAGAGCGGCTTCTCGCTTCAATTTGGCATGGGCTAGATCATTGGGCCCTGCGTGCCACGGCCGCTTAAACGTGCCTGCGCCAAATACGTCGCTGCCGGGCCAACAGAATGTATGCCACATGCAGACCGCAAAACGTAAGTGGTCTTCCATGCGCTTGCCCAAAACAACCCGGTCCTTATCGTACCAATGATAAGCCAAATCATTTGTGCTGGCTGGCCCCTCAAAGCGGATGGTGTCGAATGGCGCGAAATAGTCGGCAGACATATTGATTCCTCTCTAGATAGTGCCAATCGCACGGGTTGCGCGACCGAAGCGCGCTTGCTTTGGGGCCAGTCTCTCGGCGATGACCGGGTCGGGTGCCACGACCTGTTTGATGGGTGGGGCTGTACAAACTTCTGCGGCTGAAGCGCCCGTAGCCGCCATATGGGCTAGCCGGGCGGCCCCCATTGCGGGCCCCAACTCGCCACCTTCTAGATAAACCAATGGCATATTCAGAGTAGAGGCCAGGATTGTACCCCAATGGGTAGACCGCGCCCCACCCCCAATGACGGAGATGGTCTCCACTGTAGTTCCAGCGGCTTGTAACGCAGCCAATCCATCGGCATGGGCAAAGGCCACCCCTTCCAGAACTGACGCGGCCAAGCGCCCCGCATCGCTGTCGTGGTCGAGGCCAAGAAAGCCAGCTCTCAAATGCGGGTCATTATGGGGCGTACGCTCACCCGATAGGAAGGGTAGAAAGAGTTCAGGGCCTTGCGCAATGCCAGCCCTCTCGGCTGCTGCCAGAAAGGCGGGGACATCCATTCCCAAGGCTGCTGCACCCCAATCGAGGCAGCTTGCGGCGGATAAATGCACACTCATTTGGTGCCACATATTGGGCAAGCAGTGGCAAAAGGCGTGGACGGCGCGGGCTGGATTTGGCCTAAACTTATCGGTGGCAACGAAAATTACGCCAGACGTCCCAAGCGAAAGGAGGGCATCGCCATCTCGGATGACACCAATGCCAGCGGCACCCGCCGCATTATCGCCAGCCCCGGCAGCAACAGGAACCCGTCCCATGCCCCAAAGTGCGGCCAGTTCGGCCCGCAGGTAGCCGGTAACTTGGTTGCCTTCATAAAGTTTGGGCATCTGCTCTGGTGTCAACTCGCACGCGGCCAGCATCTCCTCGCTCCAGATGCGCCCGCCCGTATCCAGCCAAAGAGTCCCGGCGCTATCAGACACGTCAGACGCTTTATCCCCCGTCAGGCACAAGCGCACATAGTCTTTTGGCAGCAAAACATGGGCGATTTGCCCAAAAACGTCGGGCTCATTCTCCTTAACCCAGAGGAGCTTGGGGGCCGTAAATCCAGGCATGGCGAGATTGCCGGTAATTTCGCGCGATCTTGCGACCCTGGCTTCTAGTGCAAGGCAGGCTGAGGCGCTTCGGCCGTCATTCCAGAGGATGGCAGGCCGAAGAGGCCTGTCATCGGCACTGAGTAAGACTGCGCCATGCATTTGTCCCGATAAGCCGATGGCCTGAATTTGCCGCCTAAGTTCTGGCTCGAACTGCCCCACAGCGTGTTGCGTGGCGGCCCACCAGTCAAAGGGATCTTGTTCCGACCAAGTTGGAAATGGTCTTGCCACGGTGAGCGGAGACAAGGCTTGCGCCACGACGTCACCCGCCGCATTGATCAATACGGCTTTGACGCCTGAGGTACCAATGTCGATCCCGAGAAACAGGCTTTCATTCCTTGTATACTGTTAGTAGACAAGGCTAACAGAGCTCAGCTACCCTCGCAAGTAGATTTACGCCTCGTGTCGACCGCGGTCGTCCATTGGGCAAGACGGCTAAAGAGGCTTGGTTCGGGTGGCTAGACCTAATCACGGCGCAGCAGGAAGTTGACATCGGAAAGGCACAGGGATGACGGACCAAACTTTGCTTGAACGGCTGGTGGCAATCGTCGGCGCGCGGCAGGTATTTTCCGGCGAACAGCTTGACCAATTTCTAACAAGTTTTTGGGATGCTTCCCCCCTGCAGGCGAAGGCATTGGTCCGTCCGGGGTCGACCGAAGAGGTCAGCGCCATCATGGCGCTCTGCCATGGGATTGGTCAGTCGGTGGTGGTTCGGGGCGGCCTAACCGGACCCGTAGCCGCGCTTGCCTCGACCGACCAAGCGCTGGCGATTTCGCTCGAACGCATGCAGGCAATGGGCCCTGTGGACCTCGTCAACTCGTGTTTTGTTGCAGAAGCAGGGGTGATTTTGCAGCATGCTCAGGACCATGCACGTGCCAGCGGAAGGCTATTAGCCTTGGACTTGGGGGCGCGAGGCTCGTGCACCATTGGGGGCAATATCGCCACAAATGCGGGTGGAATTAATGTTCTGCGCTATGGAATGGCGCGCCACCAAATCTTGGGATTAGAGGCCGTATTGGCCGATGGAACCCTCGTATCTTCCATGACGCCGATGCTGAAAACCAATACGGGCTATGATCTCAATCAGCTCTTCATCGGCAGCGAAGGCACGCTGGGCATTGTGACGCGGGCTGTGCTGCGGGTGCATCCACTCCCGATTAGCACGCAGACAGCATTGGTCGCTTTGGACAGCTTTGAAGCAGTCACCAAACTGCTCGGCCTCATCAAAACGAGGCTAAGTGAAAAGCTCTCTGCCTTTGAAGTTATGTGGTCAGATTATTTCTTGGCCCAAACAGGGCCGGGCCTGCAGCGCGCGCCGCTATCACGGGATCACAATTTCTACGTCGTCCTTGAATGTCAGGGCATGGATCCAATTCGCGATGGGGATGACTTTCTTGCCTTGATGCAACATGGCTTGGAAAGTGGTTTGATTACCGATGCCGTAGTCGCTAATTCCGAACGTGAACGCTTAGCTTTGTGGGAGCTGCGCGAGAACTTAGATTCTATGCTGAAACATACACCGGTCTATCTCTATGATGTCGCTGTGCCGATCGATCGAATGGCAGACTATGTCGCTACAGTCATGGCCTCCGTCTATGCGGCTTGGCCAAACGGCCGATGCTTTGCCATGGGGCATATTGCCGACGGCAATGTTCATTTTTTTGTTCAGCCGCGCCAGCCAGCAACCACCCACGAACAAAGTGATAACATAGTCTATGGATCGCTATCGTCTTTCGGCGGCTTGATTTCGGCAGAGCATGGCATTGGTCGGGAAAAGAAGGCGTGGCTCCTCCGCAATCGACCGCCCGAATATTTGGCGACGATGCGCCGTCTCAAAGCCGCCTTCGACCCAAAAGCCCTTCTCAATCCGGGCTGTGTTATGGATTGAGACCATGCTGTTTGCAAAAACAGCCGCAGGGCAGACCCCACTGCGTTGCAAGCCAGGATGGCATCGGTCAATCGTGGATCTTATGCCGCAAAGTCCCATGGGCTCCCCGCTCTCCGCTTGCGCTCCGGCGGGAATGCCATCGTTTTGGATAGTTTTTTATCTGGACGCGGTTTGGTGATCCTTCCGGCCCACCAAACCGCTAACGAAATTGTTCTTGCGACATCTGAGTAGTCAAGTGCGCAGCTTTGCTGCGTCGCGACGCGATCCGTTTTCGAAGAAAACGGACACTTGACGACACAGATGTCGCGGCCATCCTTCATAATCCATTTTGGTGAAACAGCGTTTCCACCAAAATGGGTCTAGATGGAAACTCCCCTCTCCCAGTGGGAGAGGGGAGCGCATAGATAAAAACTTATCCCCACTTTCAAAACCTCACGTAACCTATCCCCATCTCCAACGAGAGGGCGTTGTTGCTGCAGCGGCGACACCGGTTGGGGATGGGTAAGCGGGGTTAAGTAGGGCAGACGTGGCTGCCTTATAGTTTCATCAGGATTAGCTGTCCTTGATGCCCGGTGTGCTTGAGCCCGGCTGCCGTGTGAAGCCGGTGGCGAGGAACTTCTAAGAGGTGAAGCGCCGGGAAGCCTTATGTAGTTTTGAGAGTTCGCTCTCAAAATGAGGCCTTTGCGAACTAGGCGGGGGCAATGTCACCACCGAGGAGGGCTCATGATCCTCCCTTGGCACACAGACTTATTTCAGCCGGGGCGCACGGTTTGCGTCGTATTCCGGGCCAGTCCGTTAATCTGG